>Ga0247810_10000257_pt1 | contig 75932 bp, 70 predicted proteins | sample UWRJL119311C1_FD_179918 | JGI IMG/M metagenome (GOLD analysis project Ga0247810, IMG submission 179918) | Plant litter microbial communities from Arlington Agricultural Research Station in Wisconsin, United States - UWRJ-L119-311C-1 | ecosystem: Environmental > Terrestrial > Plant litter >...
CCAGCGAGACGATCGAGTCGATGGTGGTGCCGAGGTAGCCGCGGGCGTCGCGCACGAACTTCGCGGGGGGCGAGTTGAGCTGCTGGCTGAAGATGGGCCACTCGCGGTTGTAGAGATTGAAGATCGGAAGGGCCGAGATGAGGTCCTGGTGGGCCTCGAAGAAGGAGTCGATGCTGCCGACGTCGCGCCAGTAGTAGCGGTCGCGGTCGGTGGACCCGGGAACCTCGTTCTGGTTGAGGTCGTAGACGCTGGCGGCGCCGCGGCTGACGAAGTCGGGCACGATGTCGCCGCCCATGTCGTGGTTGGAGTCGCTGCGCTCCCCGTCGCGCAGGACGGCGTCGATGAGGATGTCGGCGTCGAAGACGTAGTTGCCCATCGAGGCGAGCACCTCGTTGGGGGAGTCCGCAAGCCCCTCGGCGTCTTTCGGCTTCTCGAGGAAGGCGTCGATCTTGGTCGGGTCGTCCTTGTCGAGCTGGATCACACCGAACTGGTCGGCCAGGCTGAGCGGCTGGCGGATCGCGGCCACGGTGAGCCCGCGGCCCGACGCGATGTGCGCGTCGATCATCTGGCTGAAGTCCATGCGGTACACGTGGTCGGCTCCGACCACCACGACGATGTCGGGCTTCTCGTCGCGCAGCAGGTTGAGGCTCTGCAGGATGGCGTCGGCCGAGCCGCTGAACCAGCGCTTTCCCAGACGCTGCTGGGCGGGCACCGACGCGACATAGGCGTCGAGCAGGCCGGACAGGCGCCAGGTCTGCGAGATGTGCCGGTCGAGGCTGTGCGACTTGTACTGCGTGAGCACAACGATCTTGGTGAGCCCGGAGTTGATGAGGTTGCTCAGCGCGAAGTCGATGAGGCGGTAGCCGCCACCGAAGGGTACGGCGGGCTTCGCCCGGTCCGCGGTGAGCGGCATCAGCCGCTTACCCTCTCCACCCGCAAGAACAATTCCAAAGATCTTCTTCGACGCCATGGCTACAGAGTATGCGAGCGGGCGAGGCTGTACTAGCGTCTGGGTATGCGAGTCGATCTAATTTCACGAGAGTATCCACCTGAGGTATACGGGGGTGCCGGCGTCCATGTCGCGGAGCTCGTCAAGGCCCTCCGCGGCGACATCGACGTGCGGGTGAGGGCCTTCGGAGCGCCGCGCGACGAGGAGAACGTCTTCTCCTACGGAGTGCCGGCGGAACTAACCGGCGCGAACCCCGCGCTGGCCACGCTCGGCGTGGACCTGCGCATCGCCCAGGACGTCGCCGGTGCGGACCTCGTGCACTCCCACACCTGGTACGCCAACGCCGCGGGCCACCTCGCCGGTCTGCTGCACGGCATCCCGCACGTGGTGACCGCGCACAGCCTCGAGCCGCTCCGTCCCTGGAAGGCCGAGCAGCTCGGAGGCGGCTACCGCGTCTCGAGCTGGATCGAGAGCACCGCCTTCGCGGGCGCCTCGACGGTGATCGCCGTGAGCCACGGCATGCGTCGCGACATCCTGAGGTCCTACCCCTTCCTCGACGAGGAGAAGGTCACCGTCGTGCACAACGGCATCGACCTCGATCGCTGGAAGCCGGTGGAGGATGCCGAGCTGGTGCGCGGCCTCGGAATCGACCCGAGCCGTCCCTCCGTCGTCTTCGTCGGCCGCATCACCCGGCAGAAGGGCCTTCCCTACCTCCTGCGCGCGGCCGCACTGCTGCCGAAGGATGTGCAGCTCATCCTCTGCGCCGGAGCACCGGACACCCCGGAGATCCTCGCCGAGGTGCAGGCCGGCGTCGCCGCGTTGCAGCAGGAGCGCACCGGCGTCGTGTGGATCGACCGCATGCTCAGCCAGCACGAGCTCTCCGCGGTGCTCACCCAGGCGACCACCTTCGTCTGCCCCTCCGTCTACGAGCCCCTGGGTATCGTGAACCTCGAGGCGATGGCGTGCGGCGCCCCGGTGGTCGGGACCGCGACCGGCGGTATCCCCGAGGTGATCGACGACGGCGTCACCGGGCGGCTCGTGCCCATCGAGCAGCTGGAGGACGGCACCGGAACGCCGATCGACCCGGAGAAGTTCGTACAGGACCTGGCGGCGACGCTGATCGAGGTGGTCTCCGACCCCGTGGCCGCGAAGCGGATGGGGGAGGCCGGCCGACGCCGCGCCGAGACCGATTTCGGCTGGGACCGGATCGCAGCCAGAACCCGAGAAATCTACGCGGCGCTCGTCTGATCCGCATACAGTCGCGTCTAAGCTGGAGCCATCATGGCAAGTGTTCTAGAGCTCACTGACGTCTCCGTCGTTCGCGACGGCAATACCATCCTCGATTCGGTCTCCTGGGCGGTGGACAGCGAAGAGCGGTGGGTCGTGCTCGGCCCGAACGGGGCGGGCAAGACCACACTGCTCTCGATCGCCTCCGCCTCGGCGTACCCCACCTCGGGCACGGCGCGCGTGCTCGAGGACACCCTGGGCAAGGTCGACGTGTTCGAGCTGCGTCCGCGCATCGGCTTCGCGTCGACCGCCCTGGCCCGCAAGGTGCCGGCCAACGAGACGGTGCTCGACGTGGTGCTCACGGCCGCATACTCGGTCACCGGGCGCTGGAACGAGGAGTACGAGGACATCGACACCCGTCGAGCGCGCCGCGTTCTCGGCGAGTGGAAGCTCGACCACCTCGAGCAGCGCCGCTTCGGCAGTCTGAGCGACGGCGAGCAGAAGCGCGTGCAGATCGCGCGTGCCGTGATGACCGATCCGGAGCTGCTGCTGCTCGACGAGCCTGCTGCAAGCCTCGACCTCGGTGCCCGCGAGGAACTGCTCCAGCTGCTCGGCGGCTATGCCAGCTCGGCGTTCGCCCCCGGCATCGTCATGGTCACCCATCACGTCGAGGAGATCCCGCGTGCCTTCACCCATGCGCTGCTGCTCAAGAACGGACGCATCCAGGCGTCCGGTGCACTCGACGACGTGATCACCGACGAGAATCTCAGCGCCACCTTCGACATGGGGATCACCGTGGAACGACACGACGGAAGATTCACGGCCCGCGCCGTCTAATTCCGCCCGGTCTGGTAAGCTCGCTGTTTGGCTCGGGCTTTTCATCGGCCTGCCTCACGAACTTTATTACCGGTACCACACTCACGAATTGAAACAGGGAAAATCCATGAAGACCGACATCCACCCCGCGTACGCAGCGGTTGTATTCCGCGACCTCGCCTCTGGTGAGACGTTCCTGACCCGCTCGACGGTGACCAGCGACAAGACGATCGAGCTCGACGGGGAGACCTACCCGGTCATCGACGTCGAGATCTCCTCCGCCTCGCACCCGTTCTACACGGGCAAGCAGCGCATCATGGACTCCGCCGGACGCGTGGAGAAGTTCAACTCGCGCTACAAGGGTTTCAACAAGTAGTCCTTCCGACTACGGCGAAGGGCGGGGAGCCGAGGCTCCCCGCCCTTTCGCATGCCCGGGCCCTTTCGGAACCCGGCACTCCTACCTAGCGCTGCGGCCAGGAGCCCGAGCTCGTGAACGACGGGTCTTTTGTGCGGCGCATGTAGTCCTGGAAGCTCGCGGACTGCTCGGCGCACCAGTCGACCTGCAGTGCGTGCAGGTCTCTGCCCTCGATGGCGAGCTGGGCGCCGTACCGCCCGGCGAGCGCCTGAGCGATTCGTCCAGCGGCGACCGCGTCCGCACCGGCATCATGGGCATCCGTCAGCGACACCCCGTAGACCAGGGCGGCCGCCTCGAGCGTGCGCTTGCCCTTGCGGTACTTGTCGACGGCGCGGTCGAGCACGAGCGGGTCGATGATCGGCACCGGCTCGTGCAGGGGAGTGACGCCGTGGCGCACCGCCTCGTGGTGCAGCAGCGAGAGGTCGTACGGCGCGTTGTAGATGGTGATCGCAATGCCGCGCGCCACCAGGTCTTCGAGCGCCGCGACGATCTCGGCCACCACCTGGGGCGCCGGACGGCCCTCGGCGCGGGCGCGCTCGGTGGTGATGCCGTGCACGGCGCTGGCCTGTGCTGGGATCTCGACGCCCGGATCGGCGAGCCAGTCGTGCTGCTCGAGGACGGCGCCGTCCGCATCGATCACACCGACATGGGCGGAGACGATGCGGCTCGTCTCCACGTCGATTCCCGTCGTCTCGAGGTCGAATACGCCGAGTCTGTCAAACCACTGGTTGCTCATGCCGTAACTCTAAACGCGACCACCGGCAAAGTGCGCGAGGCCCACGGAATGCTGTCGAGCCGCCCGCCTAGACTGGCAGCGTGAATGCCGTATCGCCCTTTGCCGCTCTGCTCGCCGAACTGCCCGTGCGCCGCGAGGTCGTCTCGGTGCTCGGCAGCGAGACCGCCTACTGGGTCTACGGCCCCGACGACGCGGCCACGACGATCGTTATCTCCCACGGCTACCGCGGCGAGCACCACGGCCTCGAACCGGTGATCGCGCAGCTGCGGGGGGTGCGCATCATCGGTCCCGACCTGCCCGGTTTCGGCGAGTCCACGCCGCTCACGGAGGTCGGCCACGACATCCCCGGCTACGCGGCCTGGTACGCGGGATTCCTCGACGCGCTCGGACTGAACGGCACGGCGATCGTTCTCGGCCACTCCTTCGGCTCGATGGTCACCTCCACCGCGGTCGCCAGCGGCCTGGTGCGCACACCGAAGCTGATCCTCGTGAACCCGATCGCGGCATCCGCTCTCGAAGGACCGAGCCGCTTCCTCACCCAGGGGACCGTGCTCTACTACAAGCTCGCCATGGCACTGCCCGAGAAGGCCGGGCACTGGCTGCTCGACAACTGGGTGGTCATCCGATTTATGAGCCTGGCGCTGGTGAAGACGAAGGACAAGACGCTGCGCCGCTTCGTGCACGACCAGCACCACACCTACTTCGGCCGCTTCGCGAACCGCAGGGTCGTGGTCGAGGGCTTCGACGCGTCGATCAGCAACGATGTGACCTCGGTGGCCTCGGGCCTCGCCATGCCGACGCTGCTGCTCGGCGCCGAGCACGACGCGATCACCACCGTCGTGCAGATGGAGCAGCTGCGCGACCAGCTGGCGGACGCGACGCTGCACATCATCCCCGACGTCGGCCACCTGATCCACTACGAGAAGTCCCGTGAGGCGGCCGGTTTCATCGTCGACTTCCTCGCGGCCGATCCCGCGAGCACCGTGCGGCTCGCCGACACGGTGCCGGCGCACGGCTAGGCAGAGCTAGGCGGGCAGCCCGGCCGAGTCGCGGGACTCCACCGCGTTCTGCTCCTCGATGTCGGCGTCCGCGAGCTCGAGCGACTCGAGCTCGATCGGGTCGTCGAATGCCACCAGGTCGAGGGTCCCCTCGCTGTGCCGCAGGCTGTGCACCGATCCGTTGCGGATCTGCTCGGCGGGAGCCAGCGGTGCGATGGTGTTCAGAATGGTGCGGATGACTCCGCCGTGACTCACCACGACGATCGACTCGCCCGGGTGCGCCTCCGCGAGGGCGAGGATCGCGGGGAGGACGCGCGCGGCCACCTCGTCCCTGCTCTCGCGTCCCGGCACGGTCCCGGGATAGCGCTGCTCGATCTCCGGGCCGGTCAGGCCCTCGGCCGCGCCGTAGTTGCGCTCGACGATCTCGGGCACGGCGGTCGGCGCGGGCATGCCGAGCTCGCCGGCGATGATCGACGCCGTCTCGTAGGCACGCATGAGCGGGCTGGCGTACACGGCGTCCCAGGAGCGCCGGGCGAGCAGCCGGCCGGTCGCGGCGGCCTGGGCGCGTCCGATGTCGTTGAGCGGGATGTCGGTGCTCCCCTGGATGCGGCGGGCGCGGTTCCAGTCGGTCTCGCCGTGGCGCACCAGGTAGATCATGGTCATCGTCGTGGTCCTCTGCACGGAACCCGCGTGTCGGGTGGGGCGGGGTGACCGGTTCAGTGACCGAGTCGCGCCAGGAGTGAGACCAGTGTCTCCGAGGTTCCGGATTCGATCTTAACGGCAGCGCGCGAGTCGCCCTTCGTCACCCCGCGGTTGATCACGATCACGGGCATCTTGCGCTTCACCGCCTGGTCGAGCAGGCGGATGCCCGAGTTGACCATGAGGCTGGAGCCGGCGACGATCAGCGCCTCGGCGCTCTGCACGAGCGCGGACGCCTCGGTGAACTTCTCGACGGGCACGAACTCCCCGAAGAACACGACGTCGGGCTTGAGCACTCCGCCGCAGACGCTGCACTCGGGGATGACGAAGTCGTCGACCGACGCGATCTGCACGTCGCCGTCGGGGCTGAGCGGGATGTTCTCGGTGTCGTCGAGCCAGGGGTTCGCCGCCGACAGCCGCGCGGCGATGTCGCCTCTCGCGTAGTACTGGCCGCAGGTGAGGCAGCGCACGCGGTCCATCGACCCGTGCAGGTCGACCACGCGCTGCGAACCGGCGCGCAGGTGCAGGCCGTCGACGTTCTGCGTGATGACGCCGTTGATCAGGCCGCGTGTCTCGAGGTCGGCGATCGCCTGGTGGCCGGCGTTGGGCCTGGCGGCGGCGAAGCGCCGCCAGCCGAGGTGGCTGCCGGCCCAGTAGCGCTTGCGGTAGTCGGTGTCGCCGAGGAACTGCGAGAAGGTCATCGGGGTGCGTACCGGTGCGCCCTCGCCACGGTAGTCGGGAATGCCCGAATCGGTGCTGAGCCCCGCACCGGTGAGAATAGAGATGCGGCGCCCCCGCAGAATCCCTACCGCCTCGTCGATCGAGGCGGAGGAGTCCACGCCCGCGGGTGCACCGGAGGAGACCTCCGTCGGCTGTACCTGCGGCATCGACATCCGTGATCTCCTTAGCGTTGACGCTCCCACTAGAGTAAACGCTTCATTTTTCCGATATGTTTCCGATTGCTGGCAGTGTTCGCTCTCGGCACCTCACAGAACTGGATACACCGCATGCGCATCGAGCGAATCACCGATCTCGAGCGCGGAGAACTGCGGGACTTCCGGTCGCTGACCGACGTGGCGCTGCGCCGGGTGAGCGAACCCGCCGGCGGACTCTACATCGCGGAGTCGACGAAGGTCATCGGCCGCGCCCTGGCCGCGGGCCACCGCCCGCGATCCCTCCTGCTCATCGAGCAGTGGCTTCCCGATGTCGAGCGCCTGCTCGCCGACGATGAGCTCTACGCGGATGTGCCCGTGTTCGTCGGGCCGCCCGAGCTTCTCAAGCAGCTCACCGGATTCGACATGCACCGCGGCGCACTGGCGTCGATGCACCGTCCGCCGCTGATGGCCGTGGAGGAGCTGCTCGCCGGCGCCCGGCGCGTCGTGGTGCTCGAGGACATCGCCGACCACACCAACGTGGGCGCGATCTTCCGCTCGGTGGCCGGCCTCGGTGCCGACGCCGTGCTGATCACGCCCCGCTGCGCGGACCCGCTCTACCGCCGCTCCGTGCGCGTCAGCATGGGCACGGTGCTCCAGGTGCCGTGGACGCGGCTGCCCGAGTGGCCGGAGGGCGCCGACCAGTTGCGCGCCGCCGGCTTCCACATCGCCGCGCTCGCCCTGTCCGACGACGCGGTCGAGCTCGACGCCTTCGCAGCTAGCGCGCCCGAGAAGGTCGCCATCCTGCTCGGGACCGAGGGCGACGGACTGAGCCCCGCCGCCATGCAGAACGCCGACACCATTGTCACGATCCCGATGATGCACGGCGTCGACTCGCTGAACGTGGCCGCGGCGAGCGCCGTGGCCCTCTACACGCTGCGGGTGCGCTGAGCCGGCTAGCCGAGCAGGGGCGCCCAGGCCCGCAGCGCGCGCGCCTGGATCGGCGCCTCCCAGCCGTCGCCGTCCGCCACGGCCCAGACCACATTGAGGCCGGTGCGCGCGAAACCCCAGCGCGCGATCCGCGCGGCGTCGATGCCGCTGGCGTCGGCCACCGCGGCGAGCGTCGCGGCGAACTGGTCCTCGGGGTCGGGGCCGTCGAGCGGGTCGCCGAGCTGTGCCACGAGCTGCCAGAGGTCGAAGGCGGGGTCGCCGACGGCGGGCTTCGGGTCGATGAGGCGCCAGTCGTCTCCCGAGCCGAGGATGTTCGAGGGATTGAAGTCGCCGTGCAGCAGAACACGGTCGAGCGGATGCGAGGCCGCCAGCTCGCCGAGGAGCCGCACCGAGTCGGCGACCAGCCGCGCGACTCCCAGCAGCTCGATGGCGTGTGCGTGCTCCAGCGACCAGGCCGCCGCATCCGCCGCATACTGCGCCGTGAGCGCTTCGAGCGATGGAATCCCACGGGGTACCGGCTCCGCACCCACCCGCGCACGCAGTGTCGCTGCGATGCGCGCGGCATCCGCTATCGAGAGCTCGCCGCGCAGCACACTCTCGCCCAGTGACACGCCGGGGTCGAGCTCTTCGAGCAGCAGCGCCCAGTGCGCGGTGTCCTGGTCGAGCACCCGGCACGCGAGCCCGGCGCCGAAGGCCGCGAGGCCGACGGCCTCGAAGCGTGCCTCCTCGTGCGGGTAGCTCACCTTGAGCACGGCGGGGGAGCCGTCGGAGCGGCGCACCCGCATAACGATCGAGGCGGAGCCGCCCGAGACGATGGCCTCGGGGGCGAGCCCCCACCGCGCGAGGATCCCGTCGCTCAGGGGTGCCACGCCGCGGTTCCACGCGGAGCGCGTGGGGTAGCCCTCGGGCCCGGCGCTGTCGAAGGGTAGCCATTCCATGCTCCCAGCCTATGGAATAGGCTCCGGGGTATTCGCCAAGGAGGGCACCGATGTCTGCACCGAGAAGTGTCCAGGAGTCCGTGCTCCCCTCCGGGAAGGGCCTCGCCACCGGCACGCTCGGACTGTTCGGGTCGACCGTGATCGGCCTCGCGTCCACGGCCCCGGTGTACTCGCTGGCGGCGACCCTGGGCTTCGTCGTCCTGGTGGTGGGGGAGCAGGCGCCCATCGCGTTCATCCTCGCCTTCGTGCCCATGCTGCTCGTGGCCTTCGCCTACCGCGAGCTGAACCGGGCGGTGCCCGACTGCGGCACCACCTTCACCTGGGCGACCAAGGCCTTCGGGCCCTGGGTGGGCTGGATGGGCGGCTGGGGCGTGGCCGTCGCCGGCACGGTCGTGCTCGCCAACCTCGCGCAGATCGGCGGCAAGTACTTCTGGCTGCTGGTGAACCCCTCGCTCGCCGACAACGGCGTGGTCGTCACGGCCACCGGCGTGGTCTTCATCGCGCTGATGACCTGGATCAGCTACCGCGGCACGGAGATCGGCGAGAAGCTGCAGAACATCCTGCTGGCGATCCAGTACCTGGCGCTGCTCGTGTTCGTGATCGCCGCGGTGGTGGCGGTCGCGACCGGCACGGCGCCGGAGGGCGCGACCGCGCCCCAGTGGTCGTGGTTCGACCCCTTCGCCTTCTCCTCGCCGTCGGCGTTCACCGAGGCGATCCTGCTCGCGCTGTTCATCTACTGGGGCTGGGACACCTGTCTCTCGCTGAACGAGGAGACGAAGGACCCGGCGCGCATCCCCGGTCGTGCGGCGATCCTCACCACACTGATCCTGCTGGTCACCTACGTCGGCGTGACGGTGGCGGCGATGGCCTACGCCGGACTGGGATCCACCGGGCTCGGACTCGGCAACGAGGGCAACGCCGACGACGTCTTCTTCGCACTGAAGGACGTGCTCTTCGGACCTTTCGCCTGGCTGCTGGTGATCGCGGTGATGGTCTCGGCCGTCTCCTCCACCCAGACCACGATCCTGCCGACCGCGCGGGGGACCCTCGCCATGGCCACCTACCGGGCGCTCCCGAGGCGGTTCGGCCGGGTGCACCCGCGGTTCAAGACCCCCGGATTCTCGACCTTCGTCATGGGCGTCGTCGCGAGCGTCTTCTACGTCGGGATGACGATCATCAGCGAGGACTTCCTCTCCGACACGATCCTCTCGCTCGGCCTCGCCATCGCCTTCTACTACGCCATCACGGGCTTCGCCTGTGTCTGGTACTTCCGACGCGAACTCTTCGCGAACGCGCACAACGTGGTCTTCAAGCTGGTCTGCCCGCTCGTGGGGGCGCTGATGCTCGCCGCCGCCTTCGTCTTCTCGGCGATCGACATGTTCGACCCGGACTACGGCTACACCGTGATCTTCGGCGTCGGGGGTGTGTTCGTCGTGGGGGTCGGCTCCCTCGCCGTCGGTGTGCTGCTCATGGTGGTGTGGTCGTTCTTCGCCGGGTCGCGGCCGTTCTTCCGCGGGGAGAGCCTGAACCGCGACACGGAGGTGCTGGTTCCCGAGACCGATCACCCGCCGGTGAAGTCGGTGGACGGCGGCTACGCCTGAGCGGCTGCGGCCTGACCTAGCATTGTGGAATGTCACCCACGCGCCGCCAGGTCCTGCTCCGCCGGCGCATCACCGTCTTCACCGCTGCCGGAGTGCTGCTGGTCGGAGCCTTCTACCTGCCGATGACCCTGCTCGCGCCGCTCAGCGGCGTCGCCGCCGTCGAGGCCGCGCCGGCCCTGGACGCGCTGCCCGCCGCGGCACTCGAGTGGCCCGCGCTCGGGGCGAGCGCGGTGGGGGCGATCGACTACCCGGGCGTTCTCGGAACCGGCGGCGTCGAGACGGCCGCACCCATCGCATCCATCACCAAGATCGTCACCGCCCTCGTGGTTCTCGACGCCAAGCCGCTGCAGCTCGGCGACACCGGGCCCGACATCGACTTCACCGCGAAGGACGTGGCGATCCGGGAGAAGTACCGCGCGATGAACGGCAAGGTCGAGCCGGTGTCCGCCGGCATGACCCTCAGCCAGCGCCAGGTCATGGACGTGATGCTCGTCGAGTCCGCGAACAACTACGCGGAGTCCCTGGCCACCTGGGCCTTCGGCTCGATGGACGAATTCCTGCCCGCGGCCGAGGACTGGCTGGCGCGCAACAACCTCTCGTCGACGAGCATCAGCGAGCCGACCGGCATGTCGCCGCAGAACGTCAGCACAGCGAGCGACCTCGTGGCGCTCGGCAAGATCGCGCTCGCGAATCCGGTGGTGTCGGCGATCGTCGCAACGAAAGACGAGACCGTGCCCGTGGTCGGCGACATCTCGAACAGCAACGACCTGCTCGGGGTCGCTGGCATCCGCGGGATCAAGACGGGGACCCTCGACGAGGCCGGCGCCTGCCTCCTCTTCGCCGCCGACTACCTGGTCGGCGGCGAGACGGTGACCATCGTGGGGGCCGTGCTCGGCGGGGTCGACCACAAGTCGATCAACGCCCAGGTGAGAACGCTGCTGAGCGACGTGGAGGAGAGCTTCCACGAGGTGACCCTCACGACCGCCGGGCAGTCCTTCGCCTCGTACACCACCGCGTGGGGCGAGACCGTGCAGCTCGTCGCAGCGGAGGACGCCCGGGTGGTCGTCTGGGCCGACACGCCGGTGACCTTCACCATGACAGCGGATTCCGTCGGGCTCGGAGCGAAGGGCGACGACGTCGGGATGGCGACCTACACGGTGGGCGACGAGGTGTTCACCGTGCCCTTGGAGCTCGCAGCGACCATCACCGACCCCGGTCCGCTCTGGCGCCTGACCAACCCCGGTGCCCTGTTCTAGGGCGCTACGGACTGTGCGACAATAAAAGACTTTCACCTTGCATGGCATTCTCAGCGTTGCCACTTAGACTGACGGCATCCGCTAGAGATTCAGCTCTAATCATCGTGACTGGGAAGTCGATACCAATCGGGGTCCAGTGACGAATTCAGCTTCACAGCCTGCCGCTCGCATCATCAAGACCGGCCCGCGCGGCCTGGGAAACCCGATCTCGGAGTTCTCCGCCCTTCTGCACACCGTGCGAGACGCGGGTCTGCTGCACCGCAAGCGCACCTTCTACATTCTCAACTTCGCCGTCATCACCCTGCTCATGGCAGCGTCGTGGGTCGGCGTCGTGATGCTCAGCGGCACCTGGTACACGCTCATCCTCGCCGCCGTGATGGGGATCCTGTTCACGCAGTACGCCTTCATGGCGCACGAGGCCAGTCACCGCCAGGTGTTCGAGTCGGGCAAGGCGAACGACCTCGCCGGCCGCGTACTCGCCGACCTCTTCGTCGGGATCAGCTACTCGTGGTGGATGACCAAGCACACGCGCCACCACGCGAACCCGAACACCATGGGCAAAGACCCCGACATCGAGACCGACTTCATCGTCTTCACCAAGGAGCACGCGGCCAAGGTCTCCAGCCCGATCGCGACCTGGCTCGCCCGCCGCCAGGGCTGGATCTTCTTCCCCGTGCTGATCTTCGAAGGCATCAACCTGCACCAGCACGCCTTCACGACCGTGTTCTCGCCGCGCAAGAAGGTCGACAAGCGATCGCTCGAGATCGTGCTGCTCGCCGTACGTCACGCCGCGTTCATCACCGCCGTGTTCCTGGTGATGCCGCTGGGCATGGGCTTCGCCTTCCTCGGCGTGCAGCTCGCGATCTTCGGCCTCTACATGGGCGCGTCCTTCGCACCGAACCACAAGGGCATGCCCGTTCTGCCCAAGGACAGCAAGGTCGACTTCCTGCGACGCCAGGTGCTCACCGGCCGCAACATCCGCGGCGGCTGGTACATGAACATCTTCATGGGCGGGCTCAACTACCAGATCGAGCACCACCTGTTCCCGAGCATGCCGCGGCCGCACCTGAAACGCGCCCGCGAGATCACCAAGGAGTACTGCGAGAGCAGGAACATCCTGTACACGGAGGCGAACGTCTTCGAGTCGTACGCCATCGTGATCGCGTACCTCAACCGCGTCGGACTCGCGGCGGGCGGCGACCCCTTCGACTGCCCCTCCGCCATGCGGTACGGCCGGTAGCAGCGGGCGCAGCGCAGAACCTCGCGACAGCGGGCCGGTCCCCTCGGGGGCCGGCCCGCTTCGTCGTTCCCGGCGGTGCGTGATTCCGGGTGTGCGGCTCTACTCGGCCTCGCGCTCGGGCCAGGCCGGGCGCTTGGCGGTGATGAAGTCGCCGGAGGACTGGTGGCGGATGCGCCTCATCACCCACGGCACGAGGTGCTCGCGCGCCCAGCTGAGATCCTCTACCCGGGCGTGACGCCACGTGGACGAGGGGAGGGGCTCCGGAGCGTAGGGCTCCAGCTCGTTGTCCACGGTGAGGGCGGCGAGCACCATGCGCGCGATGGTGTGGTGCCCGATCGCCGAGAAGTGCAGCCGGTCGGGCGCCCACATGCGCGGGTCACGCAGCTCGCGCATCGGCCACATGTCGGCGACGATCGCGCCGTGGCGGGCGGCGATGCCGCGAACGTTCTCGTTGTAGATGGCGACCTTGCCGCGGTGGCGGCCGAGCACGGGCGTCGTGCCGATGTCCGGGCCGTTGAAGAGCACCACCGTCGCGCCGTCGGCGCGCAGGCGCTCGATCGCACTCTCGAGGCGGGCAGAGATCTCGTCGGGGTCGGTGCCGGGGCGGATGATGTCGTTGCCGCCCGCCGAGATCGTGATGAGGTCGGGGTGCAGCGCGAGGGCCGGCTCGATCTGCTCGTCGATGATCTGCTGCAGCAGCCGGCCGCGGATGGCGAGATTGGCGTAGGCGAAGTCGTCGGTCTTCTGAGCGAGCACCTCGGCCACGCGGTCGGCCCAGCCGCGGAATCCGCCGGGGCTCTCCGGCTCGGGATCGCCGATGCCCTCCGTGAACGAATCGCCGATGGCTACGTACCTGGTCCACGGATGCTGCTCAGTCATTACTTAACTCTGCATCAGTTTCCCCGGTTTCGCCAGTTGCCTACCATATTGGTGAAACTGAATCAATGCTCGCCCTCGGTTTGACCCCCATTCTGGGTAACTGCGAAGCTATGGGCTGGCTTCGAGACCCGGAGCTGTAACAACTTGACCACTGGGAGGACAAGTAATGGGAATCATCGCTTGGATTGTAATGGGCCTTATCGCCGGAGCCGTAGCGAAGTTGATTCTTCCCGGCAAGCAGGGCGGCGGATGGATCATCACGATCATCCTCGGCATCGTCGGAGCATTCGTTGGCGGCCTTCTGGGCAACGTCATCTGGGGGCTCGACATCAGCGGGTTCAACTTCCAGACCTTCATCACCGCGGTCGTCGGCGCGATTATCGTGCTGCTGATCTACGGCTTCGCCACCAAGGGCAGCCGTCGCTGATCACTTAGACGTAGAACGCCCCGCCATCCTCGGATGGCGGGGCGTTTTTTCGTTCGCCCACCTGCGGGTGTCGGTCGCTGCTGAGATGATGGGGTCATGAGCAAACAGGACGGCAGCGGTCGTCAGACCACTGCGCCTGGAGCCGACGACAGCACCGCCACGGTGCTGCACGTCGACATGGACGCCTTCTTCGCCTCCGTCGAGCTGCTCGACCGTCCCGAGCTGACGGGCAGGCCGGTGATCGTCGCCCACGACGGCCCGCGCTCCGTGGTCACCGCAGCCACCTACGAGGCCCGCAAGTTCGGGGTCAACTCGGCGATGCCGCTCGCGATCGCGAAGCGCCGCTGCCCGCAGGCCATCGTGCTCGAGCCGCACTTCGACCGCTACTCGCACTATTCCGGCATGGTCATGGCCATCTGCGACCAGCTCACGCCCTCGGTCGAGCGTCTCGGCATCGACGAGGCCTTCCTCGACGTCGCGGGCTCCCGCCGGGCCATCGGGGGTCCGATCGCGGTCGCCACCATCCTGCGCGAGCGCGTGCTCGCCGAGACCGGGCTGATCTGCAGCGTCGGTGCCGCCGCCACCAAGTTCGTGGCCAAGCTCGCCTCGAGCAAGGCCAAGCCCGACGGGCTCCTCGTGATCCCGAAGGAGTCCACGCTCGACTTCCTCCATCCGCTCTCCATCAACGGACTCTGGGGGGTGGGCGGCAAGACCGAGGAGGTTCTCGGCAGGCACGGCCTGCGCACGATCGGCGACCTCGCCCACACCCCGGTCGACGTGCTGAAGCGCATGGTCGGCGAGGCGGCGGGCAGCAAGCTGCACGACCTGTCGTGGGGCATCGACCCGCGCACCGTGCAGCCGCGTGCCGTCGAGAAGAGCATCGGCCATGAGGTGACCTTCGAAACGGATGTCACGGATCCGGCGATCGTGCGCCGCGAGCTCCTGAGACTGTCGGGAATGGTCGCCGTGCGACTGCGCGCCAGCGGGGCTGTGGGCCGCACCGTGGTGCTCAAGCTGCGCTTCGGCGACTTCACCACGATCACCCGGTCGCGAACGCTCGGCGAACCCACCGATCTCGGGCGCCGCATCTACGACGAGCTCGTCGAGGTCTACGCGGGGATCGGCAAGGACTACGCCCGCATCCGGCTGGTCGGCGTGCGCGTCGAGCAGCTTGCCGAGTCGGGCGGAGGGCAGATGAGCCTCTGGGACGACGACGACGGCTGGCGCGAGGCCGAAGACGTGATGGACGCCGTGAGCGCCCGGTTCGGCCGGGGGAGTGTGACCCAGGCATCCCTTCTGGGCAACAACCGGGGGCGCGAGAGCGAGGCCCGCGGATTCGCGCGGGACGGCTGAGCAACTTCCGATCGGCCCGACCAGACACGCCCGGCAGACACAATTTCGAGGGGTACAGTTTCATCAAGTGAATACTCCGTACCCGTCCGAGCAGGGCGCACAGCCCGCCGCACTCCCCGGAACCGGCTTTCACCCCACCGTCGGAACCTTCGCGGCCGAGCACCTCTCGCCCTCCTACCCGGAGCGGGCCGCGCGGGGAACCGCCGGCAAGCTGCGTGCCTGGCAGGCCGAGGCCCTCGACGCCTACTTCGAGAAGGAGCCGCGCGACTTCCTCGCCGCGGCGACACCGGGCGCCGGCAAGACCACCTTCGCGCTGCGCCTCGCCACCGAGCTCATCGCCCGCCGCGAGGTCGACCGCATCACAGTGGTCGCGCCCACCGAGCACCTCAAGCGGCAGTGGGCGGAGGCCGCCCACCGCGTGGGCATCCGGCTCGACCCCGCCTACGCCAACGGGCAGGCATTCGGCGGCCGCCGCTTCCACGGCATCGCCGTCACCTACGCGCAGGTGGCCGTGCGACCGCTTCTGCACCGCACCATCACGGAGTCCGCCCGCACCCTGGTGATCCTCGACGAGATCCACCACGGCGGCGACGCACTCAGCTGGGGAGATGCCATCCGCGACGCCTTCGGGCCGGCAACCCGTCGGCTCTCGCTCACCGGGACCCCCTTCCGCAGCGACACGGCTCCGATCCCCTTCGTGAGCTACGCGCCCGACAACAAGGGCATCCGCACCTCGATCACCGACTACAACTACGGCTACGGCCGAGCCCTGGCCGACGGCGTTGTGCGCCCGGTGATCTTCATGGCCTACGCCGGCAAGATGCGCTGGCGCACCAAGATGGGCGAGGAGATGGAGGCGCGGCTCGGCGAGGGCGACACCAAGGACATCACCTCCCAGGCCTGGCGCACCGCCCTCGACCCGAAGGGCGACTGGATCCCCGCCGTGCTCAAGGCGGCCAACCGGAGGCTCAGCGAGGTGCGGCAGTCGGTGCCCGACGCCGGAGGCCTGGTGATCGCGACCGACCAGACCGTGGCCCGCGCCTACGCGAAGGTGCTGCACGGCCTCACCGGCGAGATGCCCACCATCGTGCTCTCCGACGAGAAGGAGTCCAGCGACCGCATCGACACCTTCTCCGCGGGGGAGCAGCGCTGGATGGTGGCGGTGCGCATGGTGTCCGAGGGTGTCGACGTGCCGCGGCTCGCCGTCGGCGTCTACGCCACCAGCGCCTCCACCCCGCTGTTCTTCGCGCAGGCCGTCGGCCGCTTCGTGCGCACCCGGCGCCGCGGTGAGACGGCGTCGATCTTCCTCCCCAGCGTTCCCAACCTGATGGCCCTCGCCTCGATGCTCGAGCTCGAGCGCGACCACGCGCTCGACCGCGAGACCACCGACGACGGCCTGCTCGACGACGGCCTGCTCGACGCGGAGAACCGCGAGGAGAAGGCCTCCGAGGACACCCTCGAGGACGAGTTCACCTGGGAGGCGCTGGAATCGGAGGCGAACTTCGACCGGGTGCTGTACGAGGGCAACGAGTTCGGCTTCGCGGCCGAGGTGGAGAGCGACGAGGAGCTCGAGTTCATCGGTCTTCCCGGAATCCTCGAGCCCGACCAGGTGCGCGAACTGCTCAAGCAGCGGCAGGCCAGGCAGTCGAAGAAGTCCGCGGACCGTCAGAAGGCGCTGCCGCCGGAGGAACGCGATGGCCCCGCCTTGTTCCGCACCCTGAAGGAGCAGCGGACTCTCCTGAACAGCCTGGTGGGCATCCGCTCGAAGATGACCGGCGACCCGCACGGACTCATCCACGCCGAACTGCGCCGTGTGCTCGGTGGGCCGGCCGTGGCCCAGGCCACGGTGACGCAGCTGCAGGCCCGCATCGACTACCTGCGCAAGCGCGTCCGCAGCCTCTGACGTTCGCAGCCTCTGACGTTCGCAGCTTCTGGGCGCACGTTTCGTTCGATCACGCCGGTTAAATGAAGAACGGCCCCGGCATAGGACCGGGGCCGTTCTCGTGAGGCTGTACTGCTATCTTGCCTGTGCTTCTTTAATGCAAAGACTAGAGGGAGCGGATGTTCTCCGCCTGGGGACCCTTGGGTCCCTGGGTGATGTCGAACTCAACCTTCTGGTTCTCATCGAGGGACTTGTAGCCGCCGCTCGCGATTGCTGAGTAGTGGGCGAAAACGTCCGGGCTACCATCCTCGGGAGCAATGAAGCCGAAGCCTTTTTCTGCGTTAAACCACTTTACGGTGCCAATTGCCATGTAAAACTCCTCCAGGAGCGTTCTTCTTGGCTCCGATTGTCGGAACCTTACCTTCGGTCTCGATTGAGGCCGTCGGTTCCCAGTCAGGTTATAGGACTCCGTGGGGAAAATGGTGGAAATCGGGCAAAACTCGATAAGAAAAGTTTTTGTACGTGTTCAGCGGAAGTCGCGGGAGCTGGTCTGCTGCCCGACGGTGAGCGCCTCGATGCGGTCTGCCAGCAGGTTCGTGACCCCCTCGGCCGACCGCTCGAGGATGCCCCGCACGATCATGGACTGCGCGTCGCGCGCGACACGCCGGTAGCGGTTCCACACTCCCACCGAGCAGATCACATTGACCAGGCCGGTCTCGTCCTCCAGGTTGACGAAGGTGATGCCGCTGGCGGTCGCCGGGCGCTGCCGGTGCGTGACCACCCCGCCCACCTCGATGCGCCTGCCGCTCTCCGCGGTTCTCAGCGCGGCGGCGGAGAGCACACCGCGCGCGTCGAGCATGGCACGCACATGGCGGATGGGGTGGTCGGCCGGCGAGATCCCCGTCGCCCAGAGATCGGAGCTGAGCTGCTCCGCCTCCGTCGGCATGTCGAAGAGGGGCGGCTGCACGTTCACGATCGAGTCGGGCAGGAACTCCGCGCGGTCCTGCGCGGCGTTGCCGGCGTTCCAGAGCGCCTCGCGCTGGCTGAGGCCGAGCGAGTCGAAGGCGCCGGCGGCCGCGAGGGTCTCCAACTGGGCGGTGGTGAGGCCCACCCGGCGCACGAGGTCGGACATCGTGGAGAAGTCGCCGCCGCGTTCGCGCTCCGCCACGATGCGCTGCGCGAGGGGCTCGCCGATGCCGCGCACCTCGTCGAGTCCGAGGCGCACGGCGTAGCCGGTGTCGCGACGGTGGTCTGCGGTGTCGAAGTGGGCGTGGCGGTCGAAGGTCTGGGGCACCTCGGGCTGGGTGCGGTTGAGGCAGTCGAGCCCCGCGACCCCCTCGGCCGGCTCGGGGACCGTCTCCAGGGCCTCGAGGCCGGAGGTGACACCGGAGCGGAGGATGTCGGGGCGACGCACCTCGACTCCGTGCCTGCGGGCATCCGCTACCAGGCTCTGTCCGGAGTAGAAGCCCATCGGCTGGGCGCGCAGCATGGCGGCGAGGAAGGCGGCGGGGTAGTGCAGCTTCACCCAGGAGCTGGCGTAGACGAGCAGGCCGAAGCTGAGGCTGTGGCTCTCGGCGAATCCGAAGTTGGCGAAGGCCTGGATCTTGCTGTAGATCACGTCGGACACCTCGGGGCTGATGCCGTTCTCCGCCATGCCGGCGTAGAGCTTGTCGCGCAACGACTCGATGCGCTCCGTGCCGCGCTTGGAGCCCATGGCCCGGCGCAGCAGATCCGCGTCTTCTCCGGTGCAGTTTCCGACCTCCATCGCCATCTGCATCAGCTGCTCCTGGAAGACCGGCACGCCGAGGGTGCGCTTCAGCGGCTTCTCCAGCTTGGGGTGCAGGTAGGCGACCTCCTCCTCGCCGAGCTTGCGGCGCACGAAGGGGTGCACGGCGCCGCCCTGGATGGGTCCGGGGCGCACGAGGGCGATCTGCACCACGAGATCGTAGAAGCGGCGCGGCTGGAGGCGGGGGAGCAGCCCCATCTGCGCACGCGACTCCACCTGGAAGACGCCGATGGCGTCGGCGCGGCAGAGCATGTCGTAGACGCCGGCCTCCTCCTTGGGCATCGCGTCGAGGTCGATGTGCTCGCCGACGCTGTCGCGCACGATGTCGAAGGAGTGCTGGAGGGCGGAGAGCATGCCGAGCCCGAGCAGGTCGAACTTGACCAGTCCCATCCAGGCGCAGTCCTCTTTGTCCCACTGCACGACCGTGCGGTCTTTCATGCGCCCGCGCTCGATCGGCACCACCTCGCCCACCGGCCGGTCGGTGAGCACCATGCCGCCGGAGTGGATGCCCATGTGCCGGGGGAACTTCATCACCTCGAGCGCGAGGTCGACCACGGCCTCCGGGATGTCGTGCTCCGTGCTCTCCAGCAGTGCGCCGGTGCGCTCCACCTGCTTCGACCAGGCGTCCTGCTGCCCCGGGCTGTGCCCGAGCGCCTTCGCCATATCGCGCACGGCGAACTTGGGGCGGTACTGGATGACGTTGGCCACCTGGGCCGCGTTGATGCGCCCGTACTTGCCGTAGACGTACTGGATGATCTCCTCGCGCCGGTCGGAGTCGAAGTCGACGTCGATGTCGGGCTCCTCCTCGCGCATGCTGGAGAGGAAGCGCTCGAAGGGCAGATTGAACAGGATCGGGTCGACGGCGGTGATCATCAGCAGGTAGCAGACGGCCGAGTTGGCTGCCGAGCCGCGCCCCTGGCAGAGGATGCCGCGGCTGCGGGCCTCGCGCACGATGTCGTGCACGATGAGGAAGTAGCCGGGGAACTTCTTGTCCTCGATGACCTTCAGCTCGCTCTCGACCCGGGCCACATCGGCGTCGCTGAGGGTGATGCCGCGCAGCGCCACCCCCTGCCAGGTGAGCTCGCGCAGCCAGCTCATCGGGGTGTGCCCCTCAGGCACCTCCTGTCTCGGCAGTTCGGGCTTGGCGCGATTGAGCTCGAAGCCGAGCTCCTGCGCCACCTCCACGGTGCGCTCGATCGCACCCGGGTAGCGGGAGAAGCGCGCCGCCATCTCGGCACCGGAGCGCAGATGCGCCGAACCGGATGCGGGCAGCCAGCCGTCCATGTCGTCGAGAGACCGGCGTGCGCGCACCGCGGCCAGCGCGGCGGCCAGGCGGTGCTGCTTCGGGGTGGCGAAGTGCACGTTGCCCGTGGCCACCACGCCGAGCCCTCGCCGCGCGGCGATCTCGGCGAGGGCGTCGTTGTAGGTGCTGTCGAGCGGATTGCCGCCATCCGTCAACTCCACCAGCACCTGCGACTGTCCGAACAGGGCGACCAGGAGGTCGATCTCGGCGGCCGCGTCGCGTTCGCGGTCGCTGCGGTTCACCCCGGGGCGGGTGAGCGCCTGGCGCACCGTGCCCTTGCGGCAGCCGGTGAGGACGGTCCAGCGGCCGGCGGCCTGCTCGGACAGCAGCTGGAGGTCGTAGAGCGGGCGGCCCTTCTCGTCGCCGGTGAGCTGGGCGTGGGTGAGGGCGCCGGCCAGCGCGTGGTAGCCCTCCTTCTGCCGGGCGAGCACCAGCAGGTGGCTGCCCTCGGGGTCGGCGATGCCGTTCTGCGGTGTGCGCAGGCCGAGCGACAGCTCCGCCCCGAAGACGGTGATGGGTGCCCGGTCGCTGAGAATGCGCTGCGCGGCGGCGGCCTCGGCCATCCGCACGATGCCGTAGAGGCCGTCGTGGTCGGCGAGGGCGAGCCCGGAGAGCCCGAGCCTCGCCGCCTCCTCGATCAGGCTCTCCGGCGAGGAGGCGCCGTCGAGGAAGCTGAAGTTGGAGTGCGTGTGCAGCTCGGCGTAGGGAACCCGGCCGGCGTCGTCGGCCGGCTGCAGCGGCTGCGCCGCGTAGGCCTGGCGCTTGCCGGAGTAGGCGGGGCCGTCGCCGCCGTCCGCACCCGCTGGCGCAGTGCTCGGGCGGCTCGCGTCGGACAGCTTCTTCTCGAACTCCGACCAGCGGATCGGGGGATTGTTCCAGCCCATCAGTCGTACCGGGCTTCCGCGACCCAGCCGGTGGCGGTGAAGACGAGCAGCCAGGCGATGCCGGTCTCGTCGACCACCTGGAAGCGGCTCACGCGACGGCTCGTCGCCGGGTCCCACCAGCGCTCGTCGACGATCCACGGTCCGGCCCAGGCGGTGACCCGGCGCAGGGCGGAGCTGCCCGCGCTGAACTCGACGGGCGCCGCCGAGAGGGCGCCGCGCTCGTCGACGGACACTCCCTGCCCGTCTGCCCCGAAGACGTGCACCGGGTGCCCGGAGGGGAACACCGTGGCGGGCGCCGGCTGCGGGAGCCGCCCGGGCCAGGGACGGCTGTCGGCCGCGGGCGCGCGATCGCCCCAGGCGACGAAGACGGTGCGGTCGGCCAGTGTGCGCCCGCCGCCGACGACCGCCGTGAGCACACCCTCGTGCCCGAGCATCCCCTGCACGCGCGAGAGCCCGTGGTGGATGCGCTCGTCGGGTCCGCTGCCCCAGAGGCCCTCCTCGTGGTTGCCCACCGAGTCGACGTTCTCGGGCGTCACGGTGACGCGGGTGATGCCCGAGCTGAGGCCGGTCTCCGCCGCCCCGCCCTGCAGCTGCCAGCGCACCCGGTCGACGACCTCGCCCGCCGTGAACGACCGCGGGTGCAGCCAGCTGCGCCCGGACAGCTCGCCGGAGTCGGACTCGATGTCGATGCGGATGCCGGTGCACACCAGCGTCGCGGCGATCAGGCCGGCGATGAACTCCTCGGCGATCGCCAGCACGCCGAAGGTCACCTGGTCGATGCGGTCGAGCGCCGGCTCGAAGGCGACGGACCGCTCGAGGTGCCTGGGCGGCACGCGCGGCGACACCAGGCGCGCGTCGAGTCCGCGGGAGAGCGCGTGCGCCCGCGCCCCGGGCTCCCCGAAGCGGTCGCGCACGTCGGTGGGCTCGAGCCGCGCGAAGTCGCCGAGGGTGCGGATGCCGAGGCGCTGCAGCAGCACCGCCAGCTCGGGCAGGTCGAAGACGGCGAGCGGGAGCGGTGCGAGGAAGGCGGCGGATGCGCCCTCCGGCACCAGCACCACGGCCCCGCGTGCGGCACCGGTGGCGCGCGCCGCCTGCTCGGCGGTGAACGGACCGTCGGCGATGCCCGCCCGCGCCCCGGCGAAGCCCAGGTCGTCGAGCACACCGATGAGCGCGAGGGCGGCCGGCTTCTCGCCGCCGTAGTAGCGGGCGGGACCCCGCGCGCGGATCGCCAGGCTGCCCGGGCGCAGCAGCTGCACGCCCGGCGCCATGCGCTCGACCTCGCTGATCACCGGCTCGAAGACACGGTTGTCGACGTCGGGCCGGTGCGGCAGCACCACGAGCCCGGTGCAGCGGGCCTGCGCCTCGCGCACGCGGATGCCGCGCTTGACGCCTTCGAGGCGCGCGGACGCCGAGCAGGCGAAGACGAGTCCCTTGTCGATGAGGGCGATCGGGGCGTTCGCGGGCAGGCCGAGGTCGTGCACGGCCGCGGTGATCGGCCAGTCGGGGCTCCAGAGCACCACGGTGCGGGTCGCGGAACTCATGCCGTCGCCGCCTGGCGTGCGGGAGCGGTGCGGGGCACCGGCGTCTCGCGGGAGCCGTGGAAGGGCGTGACCTCGCGGAACTGCTCGTCGCGGTCGGGCAGCCAGAGGCGGGCGCTGCGCGGGCGGCCACCCGTGCTGCTGGTGACCGTGACGGTGGCCTGGCGCGCCTCGAGGTAGCCGTGGCCGTCGCCGATGCCGCTCCAGTCGCTCTGCGAGAGGGAGATGATCGCCTCGCTCTGCGGCCAGGTGCCGAGCACGATGAGCGTGGAGCCGCGCTGGCGCAGCCGGGCGGCGAGGCGTGCCACAGCGCCGTCGCTCGCGCGCTTCGGCGGACGGGCGACGACCACGCCCATCACGTCGGCGATCGCGGAGGTGACTCCGAGCCACTGGTCGCCCGGGTTCGGCACGAGCACCAGGCGCTCGAGATCGATGCCGAAGCGGGCGGCGGCCTCGATGCCGAACTCGGGCACCCCCACCACGCCGCACCAGGAGCCCGCGGCGCTCGGACCGGCGAGCAGCGCCATGAGCAGCGTGGCGGATCCGACCACCGAGTAGACGGATCCCTCCTGCAGCCCGCCGCCGGGCAGCAGCCGGGCGATCGCCGGGTGCGTGGGCAGCGAGCGGGTGTCGAGCTTCGTGGACTGCATCGAGCGGATGCGCGACTGCAGTTCGAGCACCTTCTGCGACTTCTCGCCGGCGGTCGCCGTGCCGGCGGCAGCGCGCAGATCCCTCAGGCGCGCGGGGGAGTCACCGACGGCCGGATGGCTCGCCGGGACGGCTGAGGAGAGGGAGAACGCTGCCGCTGGCATCTCTTCATATTCGAACATACGTTCGAATATGTCAATTGCCACCGACATTGGCCCGGCGTGTCGGATGCATCCCGGGCGCGCCGCGGGCGGTTACGCCCCCGGGGACGGGAACAGCGCACGGTAGGTCTTCCACGACTCGGAGTACAGCCGCGACCCGAACCATGCGCTGAGCCCGAAGGCGGCGGAGCCGACGACGATGCCGACCACGAGCGGGAGCCCCCATCCTGCCACGAACACGGAGACCACCGAGGCGGCGAAGAGCCCCACGATCGCCGAGGCGACCGAGGTGATGAAGACCATGCTGCTCGCGAGCACGTGGTTGCCCGGCGCCCTGCCGGAGAAGAAGTAGTAGGTCTGCAGGGAGCCGGCCTGGTCGTCGTGGGTCGACGCCATGAAGTAGCGCTCGATCCCCGGGTCGAGTTCGGCGTAGGCGCCGCGCAGCCGGTTCATCGCGAGCACGTACATGAGGTCCTCCATGCCGGCGTTGAACACCCGCATCTGCGTGAGCACACCGACGAAGCCGACGACGCCGAACACCGCGATGGCGAAGGGGGCGAAGGCGCCGGAGAAGCCGCTCGCCTGCCCGACCAGGGCCAGGCTCAGCAGCGACGCCGAGGTGAGGGTGAGGAACATGGCGATGCGCGTGAGCACCTCGCTCTGGGTGGTGCTCCTCGAGGCGAGCAGGCCCCAGTGCTCGGTGGCGAGCAGCTGGGCCCGCACGCCGAGCGGCACGTCCGGCTGACCGGGCGGATCCGCTGACGACGGAGGGAGGACATGATCGGCCATGGGGCAATTGTGGCCCCGGCCCGCCGTGCCGCGGAACCTCCCGCCCCACGCCCGGCCCCCTTACGGAAATTCAGGACGACCGGAACGGCAGCGGATGCGCCGCCGCGATCCTCCGCGGCAGCATCCCGCGTCAGAACTCGAGACTCCTGAATTTCCGAATCTACGGAGAGGGGGTGAGCACCGCGGCGCCGAGCCGCGCCACCTCGAGGGTGACGCGCTCGAGCAGCTCCTCGCCGGCGAGAATGCCGGCCGCGGTGGTCACCGTGAGGTTCGGGCGTACGAACTCCGCCTCGTGCAGCTCCCCGTGGGCCGGGCGGAAGGCGATGTCCGCCTCCTCGAGCATGCGCGCGTCGAGCAGCGAGTCGCCCGCGGCCAGCACGGTCGGATCGCCGAGCCGGCGCCGCACCTCGGCGACGGCCGAGCTCTTGTTCACCGGCTGCGGAACGCAGTAGAGCTTGCGCCCCTGCACCGACACCGTCCAGCCGGCGGCAAGGCAGCGCTCGTGCAGGTCGGCGATCCACTCCGCGGGCATGGCGTCGCGGTCGATGATGGCATAGACGAAGAGGTCCTCCGCCGTGTGCACCCGGAGGATCCAGGCGGCGGCCGAGGGGTTCTCGAGCATCGCCCGCACCTCGGGCAGCGGCGCGGCCGTCTCGTCGAGGTGGGCCGTCAGCTGCGACGACCACGCGGCATCCGCTGCACCGTCGACCAGGATCGTGCCGCCGTTGGTGGTGACGGCGAAGTGCGGTACGGGGCCGGGCAGCCGCACCCGGCTGTACTGCGCGACCGTGCGCGTGGTCACCGGCACAACGGTGCTGGTCGCGGAGAGGTCGAGCAGCAGCCGCTCCGCCGCCCGGGTCATGAACGAGAGCGGCGCGCCCTGGTAGACCTCGGAGACGACGATGCGCGGCGCCTCGGCGTCGGGCATGGTGAGCCAGAAGGCGCGCGCCGAGTAGATCAGGGTGCGGTCGAGGTCGCTGGCGAACAGCGGGAGGGGCGTCGTCATGCTGCGTTCTCCGTTGTGGTCGTTGTGCCCTCGGTGGAACCGAGACCGGGGCGGATGAGTCCGACGCAGCTGTACGGCAGATCGGGCACGACCTCGATCGCGACGCCGCGCTGCTCGGCCAGAAGCAGCACGTGGGCGACGTCGTTCACGGCGTCTGCCCGTACGAGCACCTTCCAGGGCACACGGCGCAGCAGCACGCGGGTGGTCTCGCCGACCCCGGGCTTGACCAGGTTGACGTCGCCGATGCCGTACTCCTCGCTGATGCGCTCGACGGCCTTCCAGCCGATCCACGACGGGGTGCGGTCCTCGCCCGCGGCCGCGGCGACGCCGTGAGCCACGTCGTCGCCGACCTCGGCGAAGTAGCCGCACACCGTGTCGAGGAAGGCGCGGGACACGTCGTTGCCGGCCAGCTCGGTGTAGAACTTCGCGCCGTGGAACTCGTTCTGTGCGATCAGCGCGCGGTTGAAGACGGTGCGGGAGACGAGTCCGGAGACCGTGGAGTTGAGGCAGGCGGAGGGGATCAGGTAGTCCTCGCGGGTGCCGTGGATTCTCACGCAGTGACCGGGGTCGGCGAGCACGGCCAGCTCGTCGCCGAACACCACGCCGTCGGTCTCGGCGAACAGGGCGAGGGCGGCGGTGAGCTCGCGCGCGATCGCGCCCTTGCCCGTCCAGCCGTCGACGAAGATCACCCGGGCGGGGTCGTAGTGGGCGGCGAGATAGCGCAGCGCGGTCTGGTCGAGGCCGACGCCGCGCACGATGCTCATCGTGTAGTGCGGGGCGTCGATGCCGCGCACGCGCGAGGCCCAGCGGCGCATCAGGATGCCGATCGGGGTTCCGGCGCGGGCGAGCGAGACGAACACCGGTGCACCGCCCCGCGCAGCGATGGCGAGGTCGGTCACGACGCCCACGGCCACGGCCAGTCTGCGACCGGAGCGCTCGAGGGCCTCGTGGTACAGCGCCTCGTACTCCGCGGACGGCAGGTACTCGATCGGCAGCGACTCGGCGTAGTTGGCCTCGCCGCTCTGGATCGCGCGCTCGCGCTCCTGCGCCGGCGCCTCGAGGGCGGCGTCCTTCAGATCCTGCAGCAGCCACTGCACGTCGTCTGCCGCGTAGGAGCCGAAGTCAGGCCCGACGAGGGGCTCGGGCAGTGTGGTGGCGGGTGTCGTCATGGTGCGGGTGTCCCATCGGTCGGGGCGGCGTCGCGCAGCAGCACGACGATCACGGAGGAGCTGATGCGCGCGAGTGCCTGGAGCACGCCGTCGTCGCCGTCGAGCAGTGCGGGGTCGCTGCCGGGCTCCGGCATAAAGACGACGGTGTCGAATCGGCGGCCGCCGCGGCTGAGGTTGTAGGCGAAACGCACTCCGACGCCGTCGGGGGTCTCGTCGTGGCCCCGGAAGCGCAGGGCGCTGGCCACGGGATAGTCGTCGGCGTCGAGCGGGGCGATCGGCGATCGGGTGCTGGTGGAGAAGAGCACGGGGGCGGCGCCGAGAGTGCCGTCCAGCGCGTCGGCGACGGCCATCGGCACGGCGATGAACTCCTCCGAGCCGAGCACGAGCACTCCGCGGCCGGCTCCGCTGCCGGTGTCCAGCAGCGGCCGCACCCGCTCGGCGATCGCGCCGGCGGGCCCGGCGTCGACCGGATCGCTCCCACCGAAGCGGGCGCTGCGCACGGCGGGCAGGTCGGTGGCGTCGAGCAGCCGCACTGCGCCGGGTGTTCCGGCCGCCGCGACCGGGTCGGGCATCGACTCGACCTCGCGCGAGGCGAGCGTCAGCACGTCGGCGGGCAGCGAGATCGGTCCGGCGCCGAGCGTGACCACCGAGATGCGCGTGCCGAGGGCCGCCGCGAGCTCGTCGAAGCGGGCGCGGTCGGACGCGGAGCGCAGGTCGATCAGCGAGGCGATCACCCAGTGCTCCTGCGGCACCCGTGCGTGGATGGCGGTCACCGTGTTGATGGCCGTGGTGCCGGTGCTCAACTCGTCGTCGACGAGCACGACAGTGCCGCCCGCGCGCAGCCAGTGCGGGTCGCTCGGCAGCAGGTTGTGGTCGGTGGCGTGCGAGTGCTCCTCCTCGAAGCCGGCGAAGGGCGTCGAGCCCTCCGGGGCGAACCGGGTGGAGTGCAGGTAGTAGGACCCGAGCGCGTCGCCCACCAGCTGGCCGAGGCCGGTGGCCGTCTCGGCGAATCCGATGGTCACGACCGCCGGATGCCGGGTGAGGGCCGAGCGGATGTCCCGGCGCAGGTCGGCGAGATCGGCGTGCGCCCGCGCGCGGTCGGCCGCATCCGCCCCCGAGTGCTCGGCGAGGCGGGAGATCAGCGCGGCGAGCCGGGCGCCGAGCGCGGGTGCGACCGAGGCGTCGCCGCCGAGCGCCCCGGAGACCAACAGCCCGAGCAGCTCGCCGGCCGCGATCGACACGCCGGGCACGGTGGGGACGTGCTTCGCGAGCACCGTGGAGACGAGCAGGTGGGCGCGCTTCGGGTTGCGGCGCAGGGCGACACCCACGAGCACGTCGACGTCGACGATGCTGCGGTCGCGGTCGGTGCCCACGGTGATGCCGAGCCTGTCGCGCACGTGCCCGCCCTGCCAGAGCCGGGTGATCACCGCATGCTCGCATCGAGCAGGTCGACGAAGGTGGTCGACTCGGAGGAGACGCCGAAGGCGTCCGCGCGCAGCATCGTCTTCTGCGCCCAGGCCAGGTGCGGCTTCACCTCGTTCATCTTGTTGCCGTACGGCGAGGCGCTCGCGCCGCCGCCCACGTTCGACAGGACGGCCTTCGCGTCGAGGTACTCCTCGTGGCTGACCACCGACATCGCGTGCACGACGGGCACGTGGGTGGGGTGGATCACGGTCTTGCCGAGCAGCCCGTTGGCCTGGTCGAGGGAGATCTCCCTGATCAGGCCGTCGAGGCCGTTCAGCAGCAGCTTCTGGCGGAGCTCCTTCTCGTTCGCCTCGACGAAGGGCGTGAGCCGCAGCTGCGGACGCAGGATGCGCTGGGTGTCGTAGTGCTCCCAGACCGTGCCGGTGATGACGAAGGCGTCGTCGCGCCTGCCGAGCACGTTGACGATGTCGGAGATCACCGCGGCGACGACCTTCACGTCGTAGACGGTGAGGTCGCGCGAGCGGCGCAGGCCGTAGGCGCTGGCGAGGTCGGTGGCGCCGATGCGCACGGCGAGCACGTCGTCGCGGTAGTGGTGCATAACGTCGCGGATCGATGAGAGAGCGGATGCGCGGGTCTCGCTGTGCACCATCACCGGCGACTCGAGGATCGGCATCAGACGCAGGCGCTTCCCCCCGTCGGAGCCGTCGAGGCCGCACCGGCGCTGGATCGCGTGCAGCGCGGCGAAGAACTCCTCGGCGTAGCCGGTCTCGTTTTCGAACTTGGGCACCACGAAGCCGCTGAGCAGGGCGAGCCCGTCGCCGCTGAGCTCGGCGACGCGCAGCATCTGCTCCGCGGTGCGCACTCGCACGAAGAGCAGGGGCAGTTCGGTGCCCGGCTTGTCGGTCGAGACAGCGTGGAGGGTCTTCAGCGCCTCCGCGACATTGACCTCGGCGGCGGGAACGGCGCTGTCGGCGATGGAGTCCTCGAGGCAGAGCACCATGCTGATGCAGCCGCGGCCGGCCTGTTTGAGAACGTCCTTGGCGATCTTGGGCCGGTCGCCCGGGCAGTAGAGCGTGGCACCCAGTGCGGCGGCGAGCAGGGGGGCCGGGGAGTCGACGCCGAGCTCGCGGGGTGCACGGTGGAACAGGCTCTTCGTCTGGGACTTGTCCAGAAATCCGAAATGGCGCATGGGTTCATCGACTCCGGGAGGCTCGGGTGACCAGGAAGGGGGTGAGGACGAAGGAGAACTGCTTGAGTATCGTCTCGTCGGACGCCGAACGGTCGACGGGTTCCGCGCGGAGCTCGATCACGCCGCCGATCCTCAGGAGCGAGAGCACGAACATCCGCTTCTCGTCTCCCGGTGAGACCGTGACCGTGGAGCCGTCGAAGATCTGCACCCCGAGAGGCTCGGGGCCGCGGGAGACGAAGAGCGCGCGGCGCAGCAGGCGCACGTGCCGCAGCGAGACGAGGGCGTCGGAGTCGTCGAAGCCGACCAGCGGACGGTTGCCGTCGGTGGTGACGGGGCTGCCGGTCGTCGAGCCGTCGGGGGTGCCCGCGCCGGTGACCAGCTCGACGTCCTCCCAGACGGCCGAGGCGGCCCCGGTGACGATCAGGCTCCCGATGGCGGACTCCCGGGCGTTGAGCCGCAGCACGGGGTCGTCGTCGCCGAGCTCGCGCACCTCGTCGATGCCCGGCGCGGGGAAGGGCAGCGACCCCGCGGGGGCGCTCGTGCGGGGCGGGACGGCGGGGGCGGCGGGTGACGAGGGGCCGAGCGAGAGCCCGGTGGACACGGGCGCCGGCGTGGCGGAGGGCGTCGATGCGGGAGTGTGCGGCGGAGTCGAGGGGGAGAGTGAGAGCCCGGCCGAGGGTGCGGGGGTGCGGGCGGGAGCCGGGGCCGGGGGAGTCGACGGGGAGAGCGACAGGCCGGACGACGCCGGGCGTGGGGGCTCGGTCTGCCGGGGCTCCGGGGTGGCGGCCGACGCGGGCTGCACCGCCGGGGTCTCCTCCGCCGCCACGGGCTTGACGCGCCGCCTCAGGTAGCCGACGTCGCTGCGGGTCGGCGAGGTGTTGAGCGCCACGCCTCAGAGGTCGATTCGGAAGTCGGCGGCGACTCCGCGCAGACCGGTCAGGTAGCCCTGGCCGAGCGCACGGAACTTCCAGTCGTCGCGGTGCCGGTAGAGCTCGCCGAACATCATCACGTTGATGGTGCGGTTGTCCTCGGCGGGCACGACGAAGCGCACGAGCTCCCGGTTGTCGCGGGTCGCGACCCGCACGTAGGCGGAGCGCACGGCGGAGAAGTTGCCGGCACCCCGCACGTCGGGGTCGACGTAGACGATGAAGACGATCTTCGCGACCTCGGCGGGGACCAGCGAGAGGTCGACGTCGATCTCCTCGTTGTCGCGGTCGTCGACGAAGCTCACCGAGCCGTCCTGGCTCACGATCTGGTTGAAGAACACGAGATGGTCGTTCGAGAGCGAATGGCCGTCGGCGTCGCACATGATGGCCATCGGCACGAGCTCGGCCTGCGGTCCGCGACTCGGGATGGTCTCCCAGCCGAACCCGACCAGGATCTGGCTGAGCCCGGGGTTCTCTGCGGTGAGAGCGGCGTTGGCGCCGGGGATCATTGTGGTCACTTATCGTCCGTCCAGGGTGAGCGAGGGGGCGGCGAACTTGTCTGCGAGGAACCTGCCGTGGGTGGAGAGCTCCGCGATGGCGCCGATGCGGATCTGGTTGAGCAAGTCGTGGATCGTCTCCTCAAGGAGTCCGAGCTGCGTGGAGAACTGCAGGGTGGCGGGCGAGGCGTCGCCCCTGTCGTCCTCCGGCAGCGCGAGGTAGGCGCGCAGCGGGGTGGGGATGTAGTCGCGGATCATCGCGTCGAGCAGCACGCGCTGCTCGGTCGAGGCGTTCTGCGCGGCGATGGTCTCGACGACCACGCGCAGCAGGTCGTCGATCTGGGCGAGCCTCGAGCCGAGCAGGGTCGGCAGCTCCCGGCCCGAGCTGCGCACCGCGGTGCGCAGCTCGTCGAGCGCCCTGGCCGTCGCGGCGTCCTCCGTCTCGACCGGCTCGACCGGCTCGGCCGGACCGGCGGCGACCGGCGGGACGGCCGGGGACGGACCCTTGAACAGCGAATCCATGAATCTGCCGAATGTCATCGTCTCACCGCCCCGGCCAATCGCCTGTCGTCTGGTCTCTAGCGTAGCTCGCGCTGTTCGCCCTGCTTGCTGCGCTCGAGGTAGGGCTTCGCCTTCTCGAGTCCTGATTCGAGCGCCGAGACGGTGCCCTCCATGTTCTTCGCCGCGGAGGCGCGGAAGGTGTCGATCGCGTCCATCGTCTGGAACACGTTGTCGAATGCCTTCTGCAGGGTCTCCACGCTGACGCCCGAGTTCGACGCCTGCTCGTGGATGCGAACGGTCTGGTCCTTCAGCATCTCGCTGGTCTTCAGGATCATGTTGTTCGTGGTGGTGTTGATGGCGTCGATCTGGTCGAGCACCATCTTCTGGTTCGCGAGCGCCTGCGCCACGATGACCGCCGTGCGCAGGGCCGCGATGGTGGTGGTGCGCGCGCGGTCGACGCCCTTGATCAGTTCGAGGTTGTTCTTGCGGATCAGGTCCATGGCGAGGTAGCCCTGCACCGACACGGCGAGCTGCGTCAGGATGTCCTGGTGGCGCTGGCGGATCGGGAACAGCACGTCGGCCTCGAGCTTCTGCGCCTCGTCGATGCGACCGGACGCGCGCGAGGCGTCGATCTTCTCGACGGTGGCGTTGTCGAGCGCCTTGGCGAAGACCGCGTACTCGCTGAGCGACTGCATGGTCTCCCAGAGCTGCACCTTCTCGCCGGCGAGGGAGGCGTTGTCCTTGAGCAGCTCGTCCTGACCTGCCATCAGCGACTTGATGATCTTGTCGAGCTGCGTCTGGGCCGACTCGTACTTCTGGAAGTACTTCGCGAGCTTGTTGCCACCCGGGATGAAGCCGAGGATCTTGCGGCCGACGCCGAGGTCGGCGTCGTTCGGCGTGAGGTCCTCGACCGTCGAACGGAGTTCGCCCAGCGTGTTGGCCACGGCGACCTGCGCGTTGTTGCCGCTGCGCTTCGCTCCGGCCACCGAGGTCGACGACTTCTCCAGCATGCGCGTGGAGTAGCCGCTGGACTGCACCATCTCGGTACCGGCCAGCGACGAGATGCCCTCGATCTTCGCCGTGAACTCGGGGGTCCTCGGGTCGAGATTCGCGACATCCGCTACGAAGTCGCGCGCCTGGCGTGCGATCTCCTGCTGGCGTTCGGCCGGCACGGGAACCATGCCGGGGGCTTCCTCGGCCTGGACGATCGCGGGGGCGTCGGGTGCCTTCAGCACGAGAGCCTGCTCCGAGGCGTCCGGGGGAGTGAGGGGTGAACTCATGTGTCTTCCTGCCTGCTTCTGATCTGTGGGTGACGGGGTGGATCGAGCCGGATCAGCCGAGGACGACGCCGAAGTCGTCGGCGATGCCGGCGAGCCCGGAGGTGTATCCCTGGCCGACGGCCTTGAACTTCCACTCCGCGCCGTTGCGGTAGACCTCGGCGAACAGCATCGCAGTCTCGGGGGCCGCGTCCTCGCTGAGGTCGAAGCGCACGATCTCCTTCTCGTCCTGGTCGACGACGCGGCAGTACGCTCCGCGCACCTGGCCGAAGTTCTGACGTCGCGCGTCCGCCTGGTCGATCGACACGACGATGACCACACGCTGCACGTCGGCCGCGACGAGGGTCAGGTCGATGGTGATCTGCTCGTCGTCGCCCTCGCCGGCGCCCGAGCGGTTGTCGCCGAGGTGCACGACCGAGTTGTCGGTGGATGCCGGCTGGTTGTAGAAGATGAAGTCGGCGGAGGAGCGCACCTTGCCGTTCGCTCCGATGAGGAGCGCGGACGCGTCGAGGTCGAAGGGCTCTCCGCTGGTGGTGCGCGGGTCCCAGCCGAGGCCGACCGTCGCGACGGTGAGTCCCGGGCTGACCTTGGTCAGCGAGAGGTTGTTTCCCTTTTCGAGTGTCAGACCTGCCATGAGATTTCTCCTTTGTTGTTCAGTGGTGATGCTGTGTGGGCCGGGGTTCTCTAGAGAACCTGGGCCGCCGGTGCGAGCAGGTCCATCACGGAGCGGCCGTTCGCACGCTCGCCCACGGCCTTGAAGCTCCAGCCGGCGCCCTCGCGGGAGACCTTCGACATGATCATCGCGGTGTGCGACCCGGAGTCGGTGAGCTGGTAGCGCGCCACCTCGGGTGCACCCGAGGTGGAGTCGTCGACGACACGGCTGAAGGCGTTCTCCACGGAGTCGAAGGTCTGCTGCGTGTAGCTGCTGATCACGAAGACGATCTGCGAGACAGCGGATGAGACCTTGGTCAGGTCGACGAGGATCGTCTCGTCATCGCCGTCGCCGGCACCGGTCAGGTTGTCGCCGGTGTGGGTGGTGGAGCCGTCCTTGCTCTTCAGCTGCTGGAACCAGACGGTGTCGACGACCTTGCCCGCCGCGTCGAAGAAGATCGCGGAGGCGTCGAGGTCGACCTCGGCGGGCTTGCCGCGCCCGAAGAGGCTGCGCTTGGCCGGTGCGGCGCTGTCCCATCCGAGACCCAGGCGGATCTTCGAGAGGTTGCCGCCGTCGGCCTTGGTCAGTGACAGCGACTGGCCCTTTGACAAGCTCAAACCCATTGTGTACTCCTTGTGATTCTTGGTTGCGGTGTTAGACGCGTTCGGTAACTACGGTAGATGTTTCGACTGCCGCGTGGCGCCTGTTGCGCACGAGGGACGAGATGAATGCGGCGAGGATGAAGAAGACGCCGATGAGGCCGGTGACGATCTCGCTCACCTCGGTGCCGATCGACACCAGCAGGATGATCGAGAGGGCGCCGATCGCCCAGTGCGCGCCATGGTCGAGGTAGACGTACTCGTCGAGGGTGCCCTGGCGCACGAGGAACACGGTGAGCGACCGCACGAAGATGGCGCCGATCAGGCCGAGGCCCAGGGCGATCAGGATCGGGTCGGAGGTGATGGCGAACGCGCCGATGACGCCGTCGAAGGAGAAGGAGGCGTCGATCACCTCGAGGTAGAGGAAGAGCAGGAAGGCGGCGCGGCCGACCACGGTTCCGACACCGCGCTTCTTCGGCGAGCCGGAGATCTTCTCCACACGGGCGCTCACCTCGTCGGGGTCGATGTCCTGGTCGTCGTCCTCGTCGTCGACCTCGAACAGCGAGCCGAGGCCGGTGACGAGGAAATAGGTGACCATTCCGAGCACACCGGCGATGAGGACACTGGCCTGCTGCTCGCCGGCGAACTGCGCCGCGAGCACCAGGACGACCAGGCCGATCACGAGGGCGGCGTTGTTGAGACGGCCGATGAAGGCGAAGGGCTTCTCGATGAAGCGCAGCCAGTGGATGTCGCGCTCCTCGAAGAAGAAGTCGAGGAAGAGCATCAGCAGGAAGACACCGCCGAAGGCCGCGATCAGCGGGTGGGCCTCGTGGAGCAGGTAGGCGTAGCTTCCCGGCGTCTCGATCGATCCCTGGGCGAGCGCGAGCTGCACGGCCTCGACCGGGTTGAGCTGCGCGGTGATCCCCACGATGAGCAGCGGGAACAGGATGCGCATGCCCACGACGGCGATGAGGATTCCCACGGTGAGGAAGATCTGCTGCCAGAACGCGCTCATCCGCTCGAGGATGCGGGCGTTGACCACCGCGTTGTCGAAGCTGAGGCTGATCTCGAGCACACCCAGGATCGCCACCAGGATGACCGCGGCCCAGCCCCCGTAGACGTAGCCCACCGCGAGGGCGATGGCGGTAATCGCGAGCGACCAGCCGAAGGTCTTGAAGAACACGCCGTACCGGCCTTTCCATGCAGTCTTGCTCTGTGCAGTGCCACCGCGCGCGAATCGCGCGGTACCGCCGACCGCTGGCCCATTCTAGGGCCACCGATGATGAAAACTCCGAGATTTCGGGTGAACGGGGCCGGGCGGCGGCGTGACCGCCGCCCGGCCCCCCTCGCCCTAGTTGGAGGTGGTGCGGTGCAGCTCGTGGGCCTCGGCGAGCAGGGAGTTGAGCTCCTCGTCCTCCGCCGCCTGTGCGCGGTGCTTCGCGCTGAGCAGACCGAGCGCCCGCTCGTGCGCCACGACCAGGCCGTAGACCTCGTCGCGCGTCTCGCCCTTGCCGCTGAAGTCGCCGGAGATGTACTTCTTGGCGCTGTTGCGGCTGTTGGCGATCGCGCTGTGCGCGCGGCCGGCCGGGCTGACGAGGGATGCGACCACCGTGACGGCGAGCACTCCGATGATGACGAGCAGCGAGAGTCCGGTGCTGATCTCGAAGACGGGAACGTGCTCTCCGCCGTTGATGAAGGGGAGCGTGTTCTCGTGGAGTGCGTGCAGCACCAGCTTGACGCCGATGAACCCGAGGATCGCGGCGAGGCCGTAGCTCAGGTAGATCAGGCGGTCGAGCAGGCCGTCGATGAGGAAGTAGAGCTGGCGGAGACCCATCAGGGAGAACGCCGTGGCGGTGAAGACGATGTACACGTTCTGCGTGAGGCCGAAGATGGCCGGCACCGAGTCGAGCGCGAACAGGAGGTCGGTTCCGCCGATGGCCACCATGACCAGGAGCATCGGCGTCATGACCTTCTTGCCGTTCTCCATGGTGAAGAGCTTGTCGCCGTCGTAGCGCTCGGTCGTGTGGAACAGGCGCTTGGCCAGGCGGATGATGAAGTTGTCGGCCTCGTCGCTCTCCTCCTCGGGCTTCAGCAGCTTGATCGCCGTGTAGATGAGGAAGGCGCCGAAGAGGTAGAACAGCCAGGCGAAGGAGTTGATCAGGGCCGAGCCGAGGAAGATGAACCCGGTACGGGCGATCAGCGCGAAGACGATTCCGAAGAGGAGCACCTTCTGCTGGTCGGCGCGCGGAACCTTGAAGCTCGCCATGATGATGAGGAAGACGAAGAGGTTGTCGACGCTCAGCGCCTTCTCGGTGATGTAGCCGGCGAAGTACTCGGTTCCCAGGGTGCCGCCGCCGAAGAACAGCACGCCGAGCCCGAACAGGATCGCGATGCCGACGTAGATCGCCGACCACTTGGCCGCCTCGGGGAGGGTGGGTTCGTGCGCCTTGCGCACGTGGAAGAAGAAGTCGAAGGTCAACAGCGCGAGGATGAAGACGATCGTGAGGATCCAGACGTATCCGGGTATGTCCATGGGTGGGTTTCTCCGTGGGAGTAGTGGGTGTGATTTAGTAGGAGTAGTCCCACCATATTAGTTGGTTCAATCCAACCAATGGTGCACACTCCGATAAGTCAGGAAGTATTCAGCTATGGCGCAACGCGATTCGCCTGCCGCACAGGTGGGGGAGACCGTCGAATCGGCGCTCTCCACAATCCTCCGCTGGTCGTCCCGTGCGGACAACCGCCGGCTGCTGCACGACGCGAAGGGCGCCGCGCTGTCGAGCACCGACTCCTGGCTGCTCGAGCGCGTCGTGGTGTCCGGCCCCGTGCGTATGTCGAAGCTCGCCGAGTGGATGGCGGTCGACAAGTCGACGATGACCACCGAGGTGAGGCGCCTGGAGAAGGGCGGGCTCGTCAGTCGCGAGTCGGACGCCTCCGACCGGCGCGCCGTGCTGATCGAGGCGACCGACGAGGGGCGCACCGCGATAGCCCGTCACCGGCGGGCCGCCCAGGACGTGTACAGCACCCTCGTTGGCAAGTGGCCGGAGCCCGACCGCGCCGACTTCGCACGGCTGCTCGGCCGCTTCGTCGACGAGCTCTCCTGGGTCACCGACGCGGTGGCCGACCACAACGACTCGCGCTGACGACGCGGTCGCGCGTGGTCAGTCGCGCAGGCCCAGCGTGCGCACCCAGTGGTCGAGGAACGCGGCGCCCGCCTCGTCGTGGATCAGCTCCCCCTCGGTGATGACGTCGTAGGGACGGTCGAGGATTCCGTCGAGCGGACGCACATCGACGTGCGCCACCTCGTACCCTGCCGAGTGCAGGTGGTCGGCCATCAGGTAGTCGCTGCGCGAGTCGCCGACCGAGCGCCAGACGCGCGGCAGCGGACCACGTGCCGCGAAGTACTCGAGCGTGCGCTCGGCGCCGCGGTCCTTGTCGAGCAGGACGGACTCGATGTCGGTCGAGATGATAGTGGGGTCGAGCCGGAAGGGGACGTGGCCGGCGGCGTCCGGTGCCACCCGTTCGCCGAGTCGCACGCCCAGGCCGTGGCGCTGCACCACGGCGAAGGCGGCCGCATTGAATCTCTCCTGATGGGGCAGGTAGGTCTCGCGCGAGACATCCGTTCTCTGCTCGACGGAGATCATGGCGCGCTTGGTCTCGTCGAAGAACATCGTGTCGGAGAACTCCGCGGCGACCAGCGCGCGGATCTCGTCGGCGACCGTCCTCGGGAGGGCGACGCTCTCGTCGACGACGATCTCGCCGAGACCGTCGGAGGTGACGGGCGCCCAGACCGCGCCCTTCTCGAACACGCCGAACATGCGCGTGCCGGGGATCGCCAGGGCCTCGGAGAGCCCGACGGAGAGCAGAGGGGTGATCAGCTCGTCGCGGATGAAGGCGTCGGAGCGTCCCGTGATGAAGGCGATGGGCACGCCGGAGGCCGCGAGCAGAACGAGGTCGTCGAGGATGCGGGGGATGGCCACGCTGCGGCTCACCGGGCTGGCGATCGGGCCGTCGACGTCGAAGAGGAGGCCGACGGAGGCCGGGGCTGCTGTGCTGGAGTGGGCTGCGCGTGCGGTCTGGGTCACGATCCATCCTCCCATGCCGCGCGGTGGAGTCGCCTCAGCGCGAGACGCTGGCCTCGACGATCACCTCGCGCACCCGGCGCAGATCCTCGAGCAGCGAGCCGATCAGGATCCAGTGGTGGGTGCTCGGGGCGAGCACGGTGAACGGCTCGGTGAGCGCCGGCAGCTGCGCGTCCGAGGGCTCGTCCTCATCGAGCGCCGGGCCTCCGACACGCTGCATAACGAGCCGGAGGTCGTGGGCGGCCCGGCCGACCTCGGTCGCCAGGCCCGCCGCGGTCGGCTCGGTGTGGATCGACGCGTCGTAGCGGTCGTCCACGGCCCGGATCATGCCGGGCACGCGCAGGACGAGCACGTGCAGCATGTCGAGCAGCTCATTGTCGAGATCGAGTTCGGAGCGGTGCACAGACCGCCGCGGGTTGAAGCGCAGGCTGTCCTCCGCGCTCGTCAGTGCCGCCTGCGCCTTCTGCTGCATCGCGCGCAGCAGGCGTGCCGAGACCAGGGCGGAGGCGCGATCGCGCGGTGCCGAGGGGGCGTCGATGAGGCGGGCGAGCTCGTCGAGGCTGTTTGCCACCTCGGCGCCGAGCAGCGCGATCGCCTCGCGTGCCGGCTGCAGGCGCACCGGCGGGATCAGGATTACGTTCACGATCACGGCGATCGCCGCCCCGAGAACGGTCTCGATCACGCGCTCGAGCGCGTAGCCGGGCGTCTGGGCGCCGAGCGCGAGCACCAGCAGTGCGCTGATCGGGATCTGCGCGGTTGTCGACTGGCTGAGGCGGAACACCCACCCGATGAGCAGCGCGACCACGACGGTGCCGAGGATCACGGGGGTGGAGACGCCGAACAGCGCTCCGACCAGCGCAGCCAGCACAACGCCGGCGATGACGCCCACCGTGCGCTCGAGTGCGCGCGAGAAGGACTGGTTGATGCTGGGCTGCACCACGAGGATGGCGGCGATGGTGCCGAAGATCGGGAGCTGCTCGGGGAACACGAGCACGCAGACCAGCCACGCGAGCGACGCCGCGACCGCGGTCTTCACCACCTGCAACAGCGGGGTGCGGCCGGTGACTTGGATCACCTTCGCGTAGCGCGCGGGGGCGAGCGTCAGGTCGACGAGGCGCCTGGCCCGCGACCGCTCGCCCTTGCCACCCTCGTCCGTCACCCCACCAGCCTAGGACGGGCGCGCCGCCTCACGGTACGCGCACGGGGTGAGCGGATGCCCGCCCGAGCGGGCGGGACCACGCGACCTCCCGAGACGGCTGGCCGGTGCGCGCGAACAGCCGCACCGGCTCCAGGTCCATGGTGCTAGCGGCCCTGGCGGCGGCGCTTGCCCTGGGGGCGTGCGGTGGAGCGGTGCACGTACTTGCCGCGCGGCTTCTCCGGCTTCTTGCGCGGCTCCTTCTCCTTCGCGATCTGGAGGTCGGGGTCGATCTTCTCCTTGCGCGGTGCGATCGTGCCGCGCGAGCTGTTGGCGGAGCGGCCGCGCACGATGCCGACGAAGTTCTCGATGTCGGCGGTCTCGCTCTCGGCGAGCCAGGCGACCGCGATCCAGGTCTCCTCGGCATCCGTCACATCCCGCGAGACGACGCCCTTGCGGCTGTACTGCCTCGCCAGCGCGTGGGGCACGACGAGGGCACCGACGCCGGCGGCGACGAGCTCGACCGCGGCGCGCAGGTCTCCCTGGTTGTCGTGCTGCACGAGCTCGGAGAGGTCGGAGAGCACGACCGAGTCCTGGTCGGCCAGCGGGTGGTCCTCGTTGAGCACCGCCACGACGACCTCGCTGTACAGCGGGATCACGCTGAGCTCGTCGGCGTGGGCGGGATCGACGGGCAGCCGCACGAACGCCACCTGGGCGGATCCGTCGAACAGGGCCGCCGTCTGGGTCTGCTCGGTGGTGGGGGCGAAGCCGAGGGCGGTGTCCGGGCGCCGTTGCTCCCAGAGTCTCGACCACTTGGTGAGGGTGACGCCGGGCACGAACCCGATGGTGAACGTCATCGATGGTCCTCTCTCTGCGGTGGGGCGCGCTGTGATGGCTCGATCGGCGCGGGGGGAAGACACGCCAAACCGACAAGCTCCACGCTCAGGCTACGCTCTAGGGATGAGTACCGAGCGTTCACCGCAGTCCATGAAGCCATCCACGGCCGCGCAGAAGCTCGGCATCTACCTTCCGGCAGCCCCGGAGGAGTTCCAGAACAACGACATCTCGCGCACCGAGCTGAACGAACTCCTGTCGAACCCGCCGGAGTGGATCGTGCAGCTCCGCCTGAACGGGCCGCACCCCCGCCCGATCGTCGCGGGAAAGCTCGGCGTCTCGAACGCCGGACTCGCCCGGGGCGGCGTGGAGGAGGCGCTCACCACCGCCCAGATCCAGGAACTGCTCGCGGCGCCCCCGCGCTGGCTCGTGACCGAGCGACGCGTGCAGGCCGACGTACGCGAGGAGAACGCGCGCCTCAAGAACCGCGACAAGGAGCGGGCCGAGTGGGCCGCGAAGCAGGAGCGCATCGCCGAGCGCGAGGCCAGCGACGCCGCCAACCGCGCGGCCCGTGCGGAGCGCGAAGGACGCTAGAGGCGGGAACCGGTACCGCGCGCGTTGTACACCAGCGCGTTCGAACGGCCGTAGTCCGCATAGACCGCGATCGCCTCGTCGCGCAGCACGTCCATCGTCACGCTGATGCCCCGGGCCTCGAGCTCGGCGCGCCAGTCGCCGCCGGGCACGGGGCCCTCGTCGAAGCCCGTCAGCGCCTCGAGCTCAGGACCGTCGCCGGCGATGACCAGGTGCTTCACGCCCGACCAGATCAGCGATCCGAAGCACATGATGCACGGACGCCAGTTGACGACCAGCTCCAGGTCGTCGCCGGCGGATGCGCCCAGGTCCCAGCGTGCGAGGCGCACCTGGGCGAGCGACAGTGCCATGAACTCGGCGTGCCCGGCGCTCAGACCGGAGCTGAGCACCACGTTCACGCCGATCGAGACGATGAGGTTCGTCGAGCGGTCGACGACGATCGCCGCGAAGGGACCGCCGTTGCCCTCGCGGAAGTTGCGGGCGGCCAGCGCGTTCACCACCGCCATCCGCTCCTCGTTGGTCGCCAGCGGCCCGGTGTGCCGGTCGAGCTCGCCGAGGAGCCAGTCGGGGAGCGAGGCGTGCAGGTCGGTTGCGAAATCGGTCACGGGGGCTCCTGGGCGTCGTCGAGTGGAATTCGGTGGTGCGGGCGTGTTCGCCCCCACGCGTACAAGTCTTCCATTCGCCGCGCTGCTCCCCGGCCACGACGTCGTGTCCACGCCGTCGGTACCGGACACCCAGCCGTTGCTTCGTAGAATTGTCGTCGTGCCAGTGCGACAGAAGGGGGATCTGTGAGGGTTCGAGTGGCCGTGGGCGTCACTCGTCTCGCTTTCGCACTCGTCTGCGTCGTCGCGCTGATCGCGCGTTTCCTCTGGGGGCTGGGCTCGGCGACGTTCACCGCGTCGAACTTCTTCGCCTATCTCACGATGCAGAGCAACATCGCCTTCGTGCTGGTCTCGATCGTGGCGGGTGTGGTGGCACTGCGCCGCGCGAGGGATCCGCGCTGGCTCGGCATCATCCGCTCGATCGTGCTCAGCTGCACCCTCGTCGCCGGCATCGTCTTCGCGCTGATCGTGCAGCAGGCGGGGGCGCGCGAGTTCCGCATCGACGTGCCATGGTCGGACCAGGTGCTGCACTTCTGGCTTCCCGCTCTGGCGCTGGTCGAGTGGATCGTGTCGCCCGGACGAGGACGCGTTCCTTGGCGCATCCTCGCGCCTCTGATCGGCTACCCGGTGGTCTGGGGCGTGATCACCCTGGTGCGCGGCGCGTCGGTGGGCTGGTACCCCTACTTCTTCCTCGACCCGGTGCAGGTGACCGACCCGGTCGAGTTCGCGGTGTACTCGGGCATCGCACTCACGGTGTTCGCGCTCGTCGGTAGCGGCGTTGTGGCACTCAGCGGGCGCAGACCGCTGGGGGAGCGACTGGCAGAGCGGCGGCTCAGCTCGCGAACGGCACCAGCGTCAGCAGCAGCGAGTCGATGAACTCCTGATCGTTGAGCTCCTCGGTGCGCAGCGCGGCCTCGCCGCCGACCAGACCGACCAGGATCGGCTCGCCGGTGATCGGCTCGAGGTTGTACCAGAGCGTCACGTCGTCGTCGGTGCCGACGAGGTTCCACAGCACCGCGTCGGTCGACCAGAAGGGCTCCTCGAACCGCAGCCACACCGTGTCGATGGTCCCCATGCCGAGGGCCGCGATCGCGGTGCGGTGCGGGAACGGGAGCAGCGGGTCGAACTTGATGCCGTTGTCCTTCAGCACCCCGAGCGGCACCGTGACGACGGCGCGCTGCACGGTGAGCGACTCGCCGGTGCCGAGGCGGAGGCTGACACGCTCGTCGGAGTAGGCGATCCCGAGGACCGTCGTCGAGAGGAAGGTCTCGACGTCTTCGAGGGAGTCGTCGAGAAGGGTGGTGAATCCGCCCGTGACGACGGTGGGCGCCCCGACGACGTCCGTGGTGAACCAGCTCGACAGCTCGTCGGCGTCGGCGCCGTAGACGGACGCGAGGGTCGCCAGGCGCTGTCGCAGCAGCTCGTCTCCGCCCACCTCGCCGGCCTCCGCCGACTCTGCTGTGGCCGCGGCCCCGGATTCGTCGAGCGCCCGGGAGAGGGGGAGGTCGCTGGCCTGGGCCGCCGCCCACTCCAGTGCCGATGCGATGGCGGTGGGCGCGATCTCGTCGCTCTCCGTCTCGCCGCTGGGCGAGCGGTAGACCGCGGTGGTCTCGGCGAGCGGCGCGACGTCGACGTCGTTGTCGGCGAGGGCCGCGAGCACCTCGGCGTCGGCGCCCGCGTCCTGGCGCCAGGCGCCGAGTTCGATGGGGAACGGCCAGTCGTCGCCGGCGACGGTCTCGATGCGTCCGCCGATGCGATCACGGGCCTCGATGACCACCACGTCGTAGCCACGGAGCGTGAGGATGCGCGCCGCCTCCGCGCCGGCCGCTCCCGCGCCGATCACGGCGATCCTGTCGGAGGAGTCGGCCACCTCGTGGAGGTCGAGGGCCGCGCGATTCCCGGAGGCGATCGCCCCGGCCACCGTTCCGGCATTCTCGGTGGCGCTGGCCTCGCCGGCGAAGAACACGCGGTCCATGAGGGGCTCGCGCAGGGCCTCGCGGTGATCGAGGGTGGAGCCGACCGCCAGGTAGCTCACGGAACCGCGGGAGAAGGAGTCCGCGCCCCAGGAGCTGCGCCGGGACTGCACGGGCGCCGGCACGATCCCATCGGCGGTTCGTGTGGGAGTCGGTGTCGGATTCGGCTCCGCGTCGGTTGCGCAGGCGGTCAGCACGAGCACGGACATGCCGGATCCCGCTCCGATGAGGAAAGTGCGACGAGTGAATGACATCTCATCGCCACTGTACAGCGAGCGGACGCCGGGCGACTAACCGGAGCCCGCTCGCCTCGCTCAGGAGTCTGTCGAGCTCTGGGCGCCCACCGTGTCTGCCGTGAGCAGCTCGATGCCGTGCAGGGGGATCGCGAGCCAGTCCGGACGGTTGAGCGCCTCGTAGATCGCCTCGTAGACGGCCTTGTCGAGCTCGAAGGCGGCCAGCAGGGGGCGGTCGCCCTCGAGGCTGCTGCCCGACTCGGAGGCGTAGCCCTCGAGGAAGGCGGCGCGGCAGTCGGAGGCCCACTCCGGCGGGAGACCGGGGGTGGATCCGGCCGCGTAGTCGAAGGAGCGCAGCATCCCCGCGACGTCGCGCAGTGCGACGTCGGGGCGGTCGCGCTCGTGCATGGGGCGCAGCGGCTCACCCTCGAAGTCCACGAGCACCCAACCGCGGTCGGGCACCAGCAGCGCCTGGCCGAGGTGGAAGTCGCCGTGCACCCGCTGCAGGCGCGGCCAGCGCGCACCGGTCGCTCCGGCGTAGACGCGGTCGATGGCATCCGCTCTCTCGAGCAGGGCGGGCACGGCGGTCGACGCCTGCGCGAGCCGGTCGCGCCAGGACGCCGCGAAGGCCTCGATGTCGGCGGGGGTCGGCTCGCTCGTGGGGAGCACCTCGGCGAGCACACGGTGCACCTCGGCGGTCTTCTCGCCGAGCGCCCGGGCCAGCGCGGTGAAGTCGTCGCCCGCTGCGGCGAAGCGGAGCGCGACTGCCCAGCCGTCGGCTGCGCCGGTCATGAACTCCTGCGCAAAGGCCAGATGCCCGGAGGCGCGACCGCCGGGCTGCCCGATGTCGTCCCATTCGCTGTGCAGCTCCCCCACGAAGGCGGGGACGGCGGTGGATCCGGCGTTGCTCAGCGCCGACTGCAGGGTGACGTCGGGGTTCTCGCCGTGGTGCAGGGCGCGGAACACCTTGCAGATGATCGAGGGGACGCCGTCGACGCTGTAGACGATCGAGGTGTTGGACTGCTCGGCGGAGAGCACGGAGGTGGCGGTGATATCGATCTCCGCGTAGAGCTCCGGGGCCATCTGCTTGAGGAGCGCGCGGGGGTAGGCGTGATCGTGGGGTCCGTCGAAGAGGTAGGCGCCCTCATCCGTCTGCCCGATCAGGAACGGGCGTTCCGCAGGCTGCACCGCCGACCGTTCGACGATCGGGATCTGGTACAGGGTGGGAGTGTGCCCCTCGTCGTCCATCACGAGGAGGATGCGGATCGTCGCGTCCGGTTCGTCGGACGGGAGAGTCTGTTCGGAGAGGATGCGCAGACGCGGCTGGTGCCCCTTGCCGGAGAACCACCTCTGTCCCGAGATCCAGTCGCCGATGCATCCCAGAGTGTCGCTCATGCCTTAACCGTTCCTGTTGTTGCGGTGCGTTTACTGTGAGCGATCGCCGACCCACCCGGACAGGTCTAATCGCTGGACACAGGAAACACGAGGCCTTGCGTCGATCGGGGATCCCGACCAAGACAGTCAGTCCTCGAAGTCGCCCCAGCGGCCCCACTCGGTGCCGCATTCGCTCACGCGGCAACGATACGCAGGGCTGTCGTCGGTGTAGGTGCAGCCACCCAGGGCGATCAGCCCGGAGAAGGCCGAGTCGAACATCTCGGCGCTGGCGAAGCCGTAGACGATCTCCAACGGGTTCGACGACTCGCACGTCGGGCAGACCTCGACGATGAGTTGTTGCTGACGAGCTTGCACGCTGATCCTCCAGACGGGACGGGGGAGGTCGCCCCCATCAGCGTGTGCCGACTGCGTTCCCCCGGGTTCACTGTAGCCACGATTTCCGCCGGTGGGAAGGAAAGCCACTGAGCAGGTATTTAGTGGGAAAACGTCGCTATTTTCGCAATGTTTTCTCGCGTTTAGAAAAGGCTGAATCGCACAGGAATACACGAGAATAGTTGTAGAGTCAACCAATGCGCTACACTCGCGCCATGGACGACACCCGCTGGCTCACACCCGCTCAACTGAGCGCCTGGAAGAAGCTCGTCGCGGTCGTCGAGATCCTCCCGGGCATCCTCGACAGCCAGCTGCAGCACGACGCGGAACTCACGCACTTCGAGTACTTCACGCTCGCGATGCTGTCGGAGGCCCCCGAGCGCACTCTGCGCATGACGTCGCTCGCATCCGCCACGAACTCCACCCTGCCGCGGCTGTCGCACGTGGTCTCCCGGCTGGAGAAGCGCGGCTACATCGCGCGCAGGCCGTGCGAGGAGGACAGGCGCGCGACGAACGCCACCCTCACCGACGACGGATGGGCGAAGGTCGTCGACACCGCGCCCGGGCACGTCGACACCGTGCGCGAGAACGTGATCGCCCCGCTCAGCGCCGAGGACGTGGCCGGGCTCGACCGCGCCATGAGCGCGATCCTGCGCACGATCGACCCGGAGAACCGCTTCCGCGTCAACGAGTAGCGCGCCCGCCTCAGGGGCGGGTGTTGTGCAGGCCGAGCACGTCGAGCACCCAGGCGAGCTCGAAGGCGCGCTTGTGCCACGACTCGTAGCGGCCGCTCACTCCGCCGTGTCCCGCGCTCATCTCGGTTCTGAGAAGCACGGATGCGCCCACCTCGCGCAGACGGGCGACCCACTTCGCGGGCTCGACGTAGAGAACCCGGGTGTCGTTGATGCTGGTGATCGCAAGGATGCGCGGATACTCGGTCTCCCGCACGTTCTCGTAGGGCGAGTAGGACTTCATCAGTCGGTAGACCTCGGCATCGTGCAGGGGGTCTCCCCACTCGTCCCACTCGATGACGGTGAGGGGGAGCGACGGGTCGAGGATGCTGGTGAGCGGGTCGACGAAGGGCACAACCGCGAGGATGCCGGCGAAGGCCTCCGGCGCGAGGTTGGCGACGGCCCCCATGAGCAGCCCGCCGGCGCTCCCGCCCTCGGCGACGAGCCGGTCGGCCGAGGTGAGACCCGAGTCGATCAGGTGCGTCGCGGCGGCGACGAAGTCGGTGAAGGTGTTGCGCTTGGCGAGGGTCTTCCCCTGCTCGTACCAGTCGCGGCCGAGCTCGCCACCGCCGCGCACGTGCGCGACGGCGAAGACCACTCCGCGGTCGAGCAGGCTGAGCCGGGAGATCGCGAAGCCGGGGTCGATGCTGTGCTCGTAGGAGCCGTAGCCGTAGAGCACGGTCGGGGCCGGCTCGCCGTCGACGACCAGGTCTCCGCGGTACACCAGCGAGATCGGCACCCTGGTGCCGTCCTCGGCCGTCGCCCATTCGCGGCGCTGCACGAACAGCGAGGGGTCATAGCCGCCCACGACCTCCTGCTGCTTGAGCAGGGCGAGTTCGCCCGTTGCCACGTCGTAGTCGTTCACGGTGGACGGGGTGACGAAGCTGCCGTAGTGCAGGCGCACGACGGGCTGGTTCCAGTCGGGGTTGCCGCCGGCGCCCACCGAGAAGAGCTGCTCGGAGAAGGGGATCTCGACGAAGCCCTCGTCCCCGCCCAGACGCTTCACGGCGACCCGGGGGAGGGCCTCCCGACGGTATTCCAGCACGAGGTGGCCGGAGAAGGCGTCGATGCCCTCGATGCGGGTGCCGACGACGTGCGGCACGAGGGTGCGGCGTTCTCCCATGGGGTCGGCCGCGGCGACATCCGCTACCTCGAAGTCGACCGCTCCGTCGTTGTGCACCACGAGCAGTCGGTCGTCGCCGTCGATCACCGCGTGCTCGATCGAGTACTCCACACCCTCCCGCCTGGGCCATACCACGGTGAACTCGCCGGTCGGGTCGTCTGCGTCGAGGATCAGGGCCTCGCTCGTGATCTTCGACCCGAGCTCGATCTCGAGGTAGCGGCGGCTGCGCATGAGACCCACGCCGACCCAGTAGCGCTCGTCGGGCTCGTGGAAGACGGTCACGTCGTCGCCCGCCGGCGTGCCGACCTCGTGCCGCCACACCGTGTCCGGACGCCAGGCGTCGTCGACGGTCGTGTAGAAGACGAAGCGGCCGGTGGCGTCGAAGACCGCGCCCGCGGAGGTGTCGGCGACCTCGTCCGCGAGATCCTCGCCGCTCGCGAGATCGCGGAGCCGGAGGGTGTAGCGCTCGTCACCCTCGGTGTCCACGGCGTAGAGCAGGGTGCCGCCGTCGCCGCTCACGTCGAAGCTGCCGAGGGAGAAGAAGTCGAGTCCCTCGGCCGCGAGGTTGTCGTCGAGCAGCACCTGCTCGCCCTCGAGACTGCCTCCGGCCTCGACACGCGGGGGAGTCCAGTCCTGGGGAGCGCCGATCGGCGCCCGGCAGTGGATGCCGTACTGCTGCCCCTCGACGGTGCGGGTGTAGTACCACCAGTCGCCCTCGCGCACGGGGACGCTGAGGTCGGTCTCCCGGGTGCGGTTCTTGATCTCCTCGAACAGCTGCTCGCGCAGGACGGAGAGGTCGTCGGTCTGCGCGTCCGTCCAGGCATTCTCGGCCTCGAGGTGCGCGAGCAGCCGGGGGTTCTCCTTGTCGCGCATCCACTCGTAGTTGTCGACGAAGACATCTCCGTGGTGGACGCGTTCGGACGGGACCTGGGCGGCGATCGGGGGCTGTGAAGACATGTCATCAGGCTAGCCGCACGACGCGGCCGGAGCCCGGAGCCCGCACCCGTCGCGCCGGTCGGTCAGGCCTTATGCTGTGAGTTGGGTGTGCGCGTGTGCCTCCCGCGAGGCGCCACGTCCGACGGCCCGGGAGGCTGGATGTTCGACAGGATCGTGCGAGTCGTCGCTCGACCGGCTATCCGGTTCTGGTTGACGTCGTCCACCCTGTCGCGCGCGGCCGTTCCGCGTCCGGCTCCGACCGCGGCGGTGCACACCCCCGGCTCCCGCGCGGCCCACATGCTGCTGATCGGCGGCGGGATCGCGGTCGGCTACGGCGTCAGCTCCCAGGAACTCGCGCTGGCCGGCCACCTGGCGCGGCAGACCGCCGTGCTCATCGACCGGGCCGTCGACCTCGACCTCGTCATCGATCGCCCGATGACCGCCGCGCAGTGCCTGGAGCGCATGTCGCGGCTCGACGCGGCGGCCTTCGACGGGATCATCCTCAGCATCGGCCTGATCGAGGCGTTGGACGCCGTCTACCCCGCCGCCTGGCGACGGCAGCTCGGAGCGCTCCTGGACTACCTGGAGTCGCGGCGTGTGCGCGAGCAGACGGTGTACCTCATCGCGATACCGCCGTTGCCCGCGCTGATGCGCTACCCGCTTCCGGTGCGCATACTCGGCGAGCGCTATGCGGCCCAGATCAACGAGGAGAGCGCGCGGATGGCCGAGGAGCGCGACGGGTTCGTGTTCCTCCCCTTCGCCCCGGAGCGCGCGGAGGAGTCCGACCGCTTCCGCAGCTCGGCGACCTATGCGTCCTGGGCCTCGCTCCTGGCCGAGGCGATCGCCGTCACCCTGCCGGAGGACGCGGAAGCGGACGCGGAGGGCGAGCGGCACGGTATGCATCCCGAGGCCGAGGAGCAGCGGCAGCGCGCACTGGCGAACCTCGGAATTCTCGACAGCGAACCGGAGGAGCGATTCGACCGGATCGCCCGCACCGCCCGCGACCTTCTCGGAACCGACTACGCGACCATCTCGATCGTCGACGACGACCGCCTCTGGTTCAAGTCGCACATCGGCATCGACCAGACCCAGATACCCCGGCTGAGCGCCCTCAGCGACTACACGATCCAGCGGCGCGAGCATTTCGTGGTGGAGGACGCCGCAAGCGATCCCCGCTTCCGTGACAACATGCTGGTGGTCGGGCCGCCCTTCCTCCGCTTCTATGCCGGCTATCCGATCGAGGCGCCGAACGGCGTGCGCGTGGGCACCCTGAGCGTGTTCCACCCGACGTCGCGCGGATTCTCGGCAGACGATGCCGCGCTGCTGCGCGGGCTGGCCCTGATGGTGCAGAACGAGCTCCGTTCGCCCCTCCCTCCGGAGAGCGACTGAGGCTCCGGAGAGCGACTGAGGCTCCGGAGAGCGACTGAGGCCCTAGCCGGGCTGCTCGGTCGCCAGCCGGATCCGGCTGATCCCGATGCACACGCACGCCACCGCCAGGATGAAGAGCGTGATGCCCACGATGTAGGCGATCACGCTCACCGGGCCGGCGGGACCGTCCGGCTCGAGGAAGGGGTAGGGGTACCACCCGGTGAGTACACCGCGCACGAGGGTGAAGGCCAGCCAGACCAGCGGATAGGCGATCGCGAGCCAGAGTCGGCCCCAGGCGAGCGCCGCGCGGCCGGGCGAGAGCGCCCAGTCGAGGGCGATCACGATCGGGATCCAGACGTGGGTGACCTCGTTCGGCCACTGCACTCCGACGAAGTCGTCGGTGGGAACGCCCCGCAGCAGCAGGTTGTAGACCACCGCGGTGACGACGGCGTAGGTGACAGCGCTCATCCGCACCGCCGTGTACAGCTCGGGATCCTCGCGCCAGCGCAGGGCGAGCAGTCCGCCGACGACCAGGACCACGATGTTGATCAGGCTCGACTGGATGGTGAAGTAGCTGAAGTACTCGTGCGGCGCGAAGGCGTCGTTGACCACCAGGTCGACGATCTGGGTGGTGATCGCGGCGAACACGAGCAGGCCCGCCGCGATGCGGAGCGTCCCCGTCACACGACGCAGAGCCGTGGCCCCGTCGGAGGGCGCGGTGCCGGTACGAGGGCGCGCCGGATAGGGATTCGGATTCGACGTCGCTGTCATGGGCTCACCCTAGATCACCCCTAGAATCGCCAGCAATGGTCCCGATACTGCTCGCCTGCATCCTGCTCCTCAGCGCGGCCCTCACCGCGGTCGCACTCGTGGGCTTTCTCGCCAGGAGGCCGTCGCCCCGGCCGCGACATGCCGTGATCGCCCAGTACGAGCCGCCCGTCGGGATCAATGTGCTTCTCGCGGGGGTGCTGACCGGGCAGCGCACGCGCAGCATGAGCGCGCAGCTGGTCGATCTGGCGGTGCGCGGGTACCTGTCCGTGCGGCCGCCGCAGGCTCCGCGCGGGAGGTACTCGCTGCAGCTGCTGCGGGCAGACGGGCTCGACGACGCCGAGCTCGCCACGGTGCGAGCGCTGTTCACAGCGGATGCGCGCCTCGGCGCGGTCGTGCAGGTCGGCACCACAGACGGCCCGGTCGTCAGACAGTTGCGCTGGGCCCAGTTCCGCGCCGAGACCCTCGCGGTGCAGTACGGTCTGCAGCTGCCGAAGCAGCGGTGGCGCGGCATCGTCTCCTGGCTCCCCGCGTTCATCGTTGTGCTGCTCGTGGTCGGTGGGGTGCCGCACCTCGAGTTCGCGATGATGGGCCTCCTCCTGGCCGTCACCTCCGCCCTGCTCGGCTCCCGGCGCAGGCGTCCCCTCACCGTCGCCGGTGCGGACGTGCGCGACCACCTCGCGGGGCTGCGGCTGTTCATCTCCGTGGCCGAGGGGCACCGCATCCGTGCACTGCAGTCCCCGAAGGGCGCGGTCACCGATGTCGAGACCGTGCACCTGACGGAGCGGCTGCTCGGCTGGGCCGTGCTCTTCGGGCTCGAGAAGGAGTGGGCGCGTGTGCTCCAGCTCCGCGAGGGCGGCTCGGACTCCGCCGTGTACGCCGGAGACTTCGGGCCGATCGACCTCGCCGCGCTGGTGTCGTTCGCCGGAGACTTCGACGGGGTCGCCTCCGACGGCGGTGCCGGCGGGGATCCCGGCGACCCGGACACGCCGGCCGGTTCCGCGGACTCCGGCGACGGCGGCGGCGGAGACGGAGGAGGAGACGGCGGTGGCGGAGGAGACGGCGGCGGCGGAGGCGGCGGCGGCGACTAGCCTCGTGCCGGGCTACGCGCCGAGCCGGGACCGCACGTCGGCGAGCGAGGGGTTGGTGGCGGTGCTCCCGTCGGGGAAGACGAGGGTGGGTACCGTCTGGTTGCCCCCGTTCACGCTGGCCACGAGTTCGGCCGTGCCCTCGACCTCCTCGATGTTCACCTCGGTGTAGGCGACTCCGGCCCGGTCGAGCTGCGACTTGAGGTTCTTGCAGTAGCCGCACCAGGTGGTGCTGAACATTACGACGGCGCCGGCGGGCGGCACGAACTGGGCTGGTGTGGACATTCCTCCAGCCTACTTTCGACGCTGGTGCACACCGACCGCAAAAGCCGCGTAACGTTGTGGGGTGGTACATCCACGCAGACGAAAGGTTTCAACTTGGGCGAGGAATGCATTCACGGGCTCGATTATGGGCTCTGTGACGCCTGCTTCCCCAAGGCGGCGCCCGATATCCCCGTCGCCGTGGCGAAGCCCCGAGTGACCCGGCCGCGCGCCGTGTCGCTCACCGCACCGCGCAAGGCGCCGACGGCGTCATCGCTCCGGCTGCCCGTCGTCGATGTCGGCGAACAGCGGATCTACCACGTCACCCACGTGAACAACCTCGCCGACATCCTGAGCTCCGGCCGCCTGCTCGCGGACGCGAGCGAGGCCTGGGAGACGCGTCCGGCCGTCGACATCTCCTCGGCCGAGATCCGCGAGTTCCGTCGCACGATCGTCGTCTCCGACGACCACGACACCTCGGTCGCGAGCTACGTGCCCTTCTTCCTCACTCCCACCTCCAGCGTCTGGGAGAGCGTGCGCGAGCAGTCCGCCGATCCGCGCCTGTCGGCAGCGGTGCGCGAATCCGTCGCGTCGGACTACGTGATCCTGGTCAGCTCGGTGCGCAGCGTCATCGACGCGCACGACGCCGACGAGGACGACGAGCGCGCCGCAGCGGTCGTGGTGACCGACGGCGACGCCGCCCACACCCTCACCCGCTTCGCCACCACCCGCGAGGCCGGCGACCGCGTTCTGCGCAAGCTGCGCGGCGACGAGGAGTCGGTGCAGATCCGCGCCGCCGAGTATCTCGTGCGCGACGAGTTCCCCTTCGAGCTCGTCACCCTGATCGGCGTCGCCAACGACCGGGCCCGCGACGCGGTGAAGGCGATCGTCAAGTCCTCGGACTTCAGCACCCGCGTCGCCGTCTACCCGCCGTGGTTCATGCGCGCGGAGTAGCCGCCCCGATGACGAAGCGCGTGCGACCGGACAACCGGCCGCACGCGCTCTCCTGTTCTCCGGCTAGAACCAGGTGCTCAGCCACGGCGTGACCGCGGAGCGGAAGGAGGCGTCGACGGCCGTCGCCGATCCCTCGCGCACCTCGGTGATGCGCCCGGCACGGGTGAGGGTCACCGCGGAGACGCCGCCGAGGTAGAGGGCGCCGAGCTCGTTCACGGTGAGCGCGATCACCGCCGCGTTGTCCGGTGCGTCGCCGAAGAGCGGCTCGACCGTGCCGACGCCGGTATCGGCGATCTCCAGCAGGAAGCGGCCCTCGGCGAATCCGAGCGGGTCGGCGACCTCGAGCACGATGCTGCCGTGGGCGCTGTAGGAGCGGGCCTCCAGCGCGGCCTTCACGTCGAGGATGCGGGTCCAGAGGTGGTCGCGCTGGGCGGTGACGCGGGCGGCGCGGAAGTCGGAGATCTGCCAGGCCACGGCCTCGGAGTCGCTGCGCAGCTTGGCGGTGACCGAGCTCACCAGGTCCTGGTCCAGCAGGAAGCGCCAGAGAGCCGCGTAGGCCTCGTCGGTGGCGGCGACGAGCATCTCGATGTCGAGCGAGTAGCCGAACAGCGGGTCCTTCTCGCTGAGCGTGTAGATCGCGATGCCCTGCGGGTCGCCGGCGACGTCGTCGAAGCGGACGGCGCGGATGCGCTTGATGCGTTCCGTGTCGTCGCCCATCAGCCCGGTGATGCGGTCGAGCTGCAGCGGCCAGGGCTCGACCTGCCCGGGGCTCTCCAGGCGCACACTCTCCAGCAGGCTCTCGAGGTCGATGCGCGCCTGCTCCGGGGTCACGTAGTTCAGACGGCCGTGGGTCGCCGGTCCCGTCCATACGGCGCGGCGCGCGTCGATGGTCCAGTCGGCGGCCATCACCGCGGGCGCGAAGCCGTAGCGCGCGTAGATCGTGGCCTCGGAGACGGTGAGGATGGCCAACGGCAGACCGAGCGAGTTCGCCGTGCGCAGCTCGGACTCGAGCAGGGCGCGCGCGATGCCGCGCCTGCGGTGGGTGGGGGAGACGGTGACACCGCTGATCGCCCAGGCCGGAACGCTCGTGTGGCCGGGAACGGTGAGCGGTCCGGCCCACGAGCTCAGCGTGGCGACGGGGGCGTCGTCGAGGGCGGCCGGGTCGTAGACGGCGGTGGTGCGCCGGTAGGCGAGACCGGTCAGCTGGCGGTCGATGATCTCCCGCGACTCGGTCGGGCCGTGGAAGCCGCGCGCCTCGTTCTGCAGCCAGCCCTCGAAGGCCGTGGTGTCGCTGGTGTCGACGACGGCGAGTCGGAGCCCCTGGCCGGCCAGGGAATCGGCGGAGGTGCGGTCGATGGGTGCGTTCAGGTAGTCGGTACTCACCATTCGAGGGTAGTCAAGCCTGCCCGCGACGCCCGCTACTCGAGCAGCCCGCGGATGTCGTCGGCCGTGAGCGCCGAGCTGAAGACGGCGTCGTCGTCCATAACCGCGTCGAAGAGCTTCGCCTTCTTCTCCTTGAGCGCCATCACCTTCTCCTCGATCGTGCCCGTGGCCACCATGCGGTAAACCATCACGTTCTTCGTCTGCCCGATGCGGTGGGAGCGGTCGATCGCCTGCGACTCCGACGCCGGATTCCACCAGGGGTCGAGCATAAACACGTAGTCGGCCTCGGTGAGGTTCAGCCCGAAGCCGCCGGCCTTGAGACTGATGAGGAAGACCGGCGCGTCGCCCCTCTTGAAGCGGGCGATGACATCCGCCCGCTTGGTCGTGGCCCCGTCGAGGTACTCGTAGGCGATGCCCTGCGCCTCGAGCCGGGCGGCCGCCTTCTTCAGGAAGCTGGTGAACTGGCTGAAGATGAGGGCGCGGTGGCCCTCCGCCACCACGTCGTCGAGCTGCTCGAAGAGCACGTCGAGCTTCGAGGACGGGATGTCGTGGTACTTCTCGTCGACCAGCGAGGCGTCGAGGCTGAGCATGCGCAGCAGGGTGAGCGAGCGGAAGACGATGAACCTGTTCTTGTCCATGTCCTCGATGAGGCCGAGCAGCTTCTGCCGCTCGCGCTGCAGGAAGGTGTCGTAGAGCGCGCGGTGCCGGGGCGCCAGCTCCACGGAGATCACCTGCTCCTGCTTCTCCGGGAGCTCGGTGGCCACGAGGTCCTTGGTGCGTCGCATCATGAGGGGGCGGATGCGCCTGCGCAACTGCGCCAGGAGCTCGCCCGCGCGCTGCGACTCGGCCGCGAGCGGCGAGGTGATCGGCTTCACGTAGTCCTCGGTGAACCGGCGCGCGGACGGGAAGAGTCCGGGTGCCACGATGCGGAACAGCGACCACAGGTCCATCAGGCTGTTCTCCATCGGAGTCCCGGTGATGGCGAGCTTGAAGGGGGCGTTCAGGTCGACGGCAGCCTGGTGGGCCTTCGAGGCGGCGTTCTTCACGAACTGCGCCTCGTCGAGCACCAGCGCGCCCCACTGCTGGGCCTGGTACGCCGCGAAGTCGAGGCGGAAGAGCGCGTAGGAGGTGACGACGAGGTCGGCTCCCGCGACCTGCTCGGCGACGGTTCTCCTGCTCTTCTGGTCGGTGGCCGTGATGCCGCGCACCACGAGTCCCGGGGTGAAGCGCTGTGCCTCGGACACCCAGTTGGAGACGACGGAGGTGGGGGCGACGACCAGCACGGGGCCGGCGTCGGACCGGGCGCGCGCGTGGGCGACCAGGGCGAGGGTCTGCAGCGTCTTGCCGAGACCCATGTCGTCGGCCAGCACACCCCCGAGCCCCTGCCGCCAGAGGAAGGCGAGCCAGTCGAAACCGTCCTTCTGGTACGGGCGCAGCACCGCGTCGACGCCGGCCGGCAGCTCCGTCGGCTCCATGCCGTCGACGGCGAGCAGGCCCTGCGCGGTCGAGCGCCAGCTCACCGCCTGCTCGGTCTCGTCTGCCAGGTCTTCGAAGTCGGCCCAGAGGCTCGCCTGGTACCGGCTGATCCTCGGGGCGTCCGTCTCCCACTCCGACAGCGCGGAGGCCTCGTCGATGAGCCGCTTGAGCTCGGCGAACACGGGCTGATCGAGCGAGAGGTAGGAGTTGTCGACCAGCAGCAGCTTCTTGTCCCCCCGGGTGAGCGCGGAGAAGAGCGGCGCGAACGGCACCTTCCTGCCGTCGACGCTCACCAGCACGCCGAGGTCGAACCAGTCGCGCTGGTCGCTCTCGACGGTGGTGACGACCAGTGTCGGCACCTCGGTGAGCTCCCGGTAGTCGGGGCGTGTGCCCTTCGTCTCGAGACGCACGCCCTCGAGCGCCTCGAGGGCGGGGAGGGCGGTGGTGCTGAACTCGGCGGCCGCGATGCCGGTGAGGGCGAGGGGGAGCGGTCGGGCGTCGAGTCCGGCGGATGCCAGAACCACGCCCACGCGCGCGGAGGTCTCCTTCTCGACGGCCGGGTCGCGGGTGTCGTCGCGCACCGCGGGACGCGCGCCGGAGGCGGGTGTCTCCAGCGGCATCCGCTTCACCGACGACCCGAGGGTGTACTCCCACTGCCAGCTGGCCTTCAGCGTCTGCTTCTTGCCGAAGGCGACGGTGAGCACGAGCACCGGGGGGACGATGAGCGGCAGCGGCACGGAGTCGTCGGAGCTCTGCACCCGGATGCGGCGGTGCAGCGCCGGGAGGTACTCGGAGAGGAACTCGTCGACGTCGTCGAGCGGGATCTCGAGCGTGGCGGGTGTGCCGAGCACCCGGCTCTGCTCGGCGCTCAGGCGCTCGGCCGTGGGGGCGAGCACGTGCCGCACGGGCGAGAAGGCTGTGGTGTAGACGCCGTGGTCGCCGATGGTCCCGGCGTCGGCCGCGGCGTGCGGAACCCGGTCGATGGCCAGCACGGGGGTCAGCGTGAGGCCCGCGTCGCCGCGGGTCGCGTCGAGCGTGACCTCGGCGCGCGAGCCCACGGTGATCACCCCGTCTTTCTTGGGGCTGATCAGGGCGATGCCGAGCGACTCCGCCTCCCGCAGCATCTGCCAGAGCAGGGAGCTGTGGAACTCGTCGAGGTAGATCCAGTCGGTGTCCTGGCCGAGATAGACGTCGCGCGTCGTCGCACGGTAGAGCGCCACGAACTGGGCGAACCAGCGTTGGTGGCCGGCGTCGAGGGTGAGGCGGTGGGACTGGAAGCCGAGCGAGTTCCAGGTGACGTTGCCGCGCACCCAGTTGCCGGCCGCGCTGAGCACCGCCGGGCGCACCGCGAGCCGGTACTCGAAGCCCTCGACACGGCTGTTGGCCGTTGTGGCGGTGGGCCCGCGCCAGCGGTCCCGGGTGCGCGGGGTCTGCTCGCGCAGCTCGAACTGCAGCGCGATCGGGGAGTGCGGCAGCGCGGGGTTGGCGATGTTGGAGCCGATCACCCGGCCGACGGACACGGGGGCCGGCTCGGTCAGGGCGCTGACCGCCGACTTCCAGGCCGCGAGCGGTTCACGGGGTGTCGGCGCCGCCGGTGCCGCCGCCTTCACGAGGTCGCTCGCCCTGCCGACGCCGGGTGTCGTGGAGCCGCCGGCGTCACGCAGCTGCGCAGCGTTGCACTCGAGGAGGGTGGCGGCCACGTGCTTGCAGTCGCGCAGCATGGGGCAGGAGCAGTTGCCGCTCACCGGCCGCTGGTAGCCGCCCTTCGCCGGTGCGAGTTCGAGGTGGCAGCGGTAGGGATCGACACCGGTGCCCTGCACGGTGCTGCTCATCAGCCCGGTCTCCGGATCCCAGTCGATCTCGGTGACCGCTCCTCCCTTGGAGTAGCCGAGGCCGCGCTGGTAGGCACCCTGCCCGACGAGACGCATGATGTCGCGCGCGTCGACCAGGGGAAGAGCGCGGGAGGTCATGCTCCAATCGTGCCACGGTGCGCCGACATCGACCGCGCGGCCGCCGCTACCAGTACTGTCGGGCGAGCGGGCCGTGCTCGCCGAGCAGCCGCCACACGGTCTTCGTGAGGTCGGGGTGCTCCAACGCGATCTGCCGCAGCACACGGTATTCGCGTGTCGGGGAGGGGCGGCGTCCGTCGTTCGCACTGATGGCATCCGCTCGCAGCAGGTAGACGACCAGCTCGTCGACGGTCGGCAGCTCCTCCATAAAGGCCCAGGGGTCTTCCCCGCTCATGAGGCGCTCCTCGACGAGGGTGTCGAGCTCCTGATGGGCCTCGGCGCGCAGCACCTCGAGACTCGCCCGACCGCGGGGGATGAAGTTGTCTCTGGACATCGCTTAAGCCTAAGGCAGCCCCCCGTCAAATTCCGAAGTGCGCTTGCACCCTGTGGACAGTCGGCGAAGGCTGGGGGAGTCGTCTATGAAAGGACACCATGTTCGATCCCCGCACCTTCCACCCGCAGACCGCGATCGTCACCGGCTCCGACTCGGGCATCGGCCGCTACACCGCTGTGGCCCTCGCCGAGGCCGGAATGGACGTCGGCGTCACCTGGCACTCCGACGAGGAGGGCGCGCAGGAGACGGCGCGGCTGGTTCGCGAGCACGGTCGGCGCGCGATCGTCGCCCAACTCGACACCTCCGACCTCGAGGGCTGCGGCGACGTGATCGACGCCATCGCCGACGACCTGGGCGGCCTCGACGTCTTCGTGAACAACGCGGGCATGGGCCAGAGCGAGAAGTTCCTCGAACTGTCGCTCGACGACTGGCGCACCATCATCGCGACCAACCTCGACGGGGCGTTCGTCTGCATCCAGCGCGCTGCGAAGCGGATGGTCGCCACCGGCTCCGGGGGACGCCTCATCGCCGTGACGAGCGTGCACGAGCACCAGCCGCGCGTCGGCTCGAGCGCGTACGTGGCGTCGAAGCACGGGCTCGGCGGATTTATGAAGACCATCGCCCTCGAACTCGGCGAGTACGGGATCACCGCCAACTCCGTGGCGCCGGGCGAGATCAACACCCCGATCAACAACGCCGAGGCCGACGACGCCTACGACACCGACCGGCCCGGCATCCCGCTCGCCCGCCCCGGGCACCCGCGCGAAGTCGCGGACGTGATCGCCTTCCTCGCCTCGGCGAAGGCGGGCTACGTCACCGGGTCGTCCTACGTCGTCGACGGCGGCATGCTGCAGATGGGACCGCAGGGCGGCTCGCACATGGGCGGCAACGACTGGCGCGAGGGCTGAGCCCCGGCGTCAGGCGCGCACCACCCGCCGCCGTCCGACCGCGATCAGTCCGACCACCGGCACCAGCAGCAGTCCCAGCGCCACGAGCGACCCGAACGACGCCAGCGCCAGGGTGAGCACGGCGCTGGCGGCGGTGAACACGAGGGTGAGAACGAGGAATCCGCGCCGACCGGTGAGGGCGAACGCGGCGGCCGACGCGGCCAGCGGCAGCAGGCGCAGCAGGATGTCGGCGCGGGAGTAGGGCAGCACGCCGCCGTAGTAGGAGATGGCGCCGGCGACGAGCAGCACGCAGAGCCAGGCGATGATCAGCCAGCGTCCCGTGGGCAGGCGCACCGGCTCGTCCGGCTCGAGCAGCGCCTCGACCGGCCGGTCGGCGGCCGTGCGCAGCAGCAGCTCGTGTGCGGCGCTGATGAGCGCGAAGCGGCGTGCGGCCTCGGCCAGCTGCTCCGGAGTCGCACCGCTCAGCCGGTCGGGGTGCATGGTGCGCGCCCGGGCGCGGAAGGCCCGCTCGATGTCGGGTGTGGACGCGTCCACCCGCACCCGCAGCAGCGCGGCGGCCTCCTCGGGAATCATACCCCCACTGTGCGCCTAAACGACGCCCAGCGCGACCGGTTCGCCGGACGGGAGCTCGATCCGCAGCGTGTCGCCGGGCGCGACCACGCCGCCCGTGGCGACCGTGCCCATGATGCCCGACTTGCGGATGACGCCGCCATCGGGGTGCTTCGTGACCAGCGCCTTCATCAGGCCGCCCTGGTAGGCGTTGATCTTGGAGCAGGGGCTGCGCAGGCCCGTCACCTCCACGACGGCCGTCTCGCCGAGGTGCAGGCGGGTGCCGAGCGGGAGCGAGAGCAGGTCGACGCCGCTGGTCGTCACGTTCTCGCCGAGCTCGCCCGGGCGGATCACGAAACGGTCCTTCAGCTCCTCGAAGAGCTCCTCCTGGATGAGGTGCACCTGCGTGAGGTTCGCGCGGGTCGGGTCCTTCTTCACGAGGTAGAGATGCTGCGTGGTCGCGCCCGCGTGCGCGTCGCCCTCCACCCCGAGGCCCTCGACGAGGGTGATCCGCGGCTCGGTCGACTTGCTGAAGCTGTGCGCTGCGGCGCGGCTGACGGCGACGACCGATCCGGGGGGACGACTCATCCCTCGATTCTGCCAGTACCGCCGACGCCGGTGGCGTCGCGAGGCGGCGCGGCAGGGAAGACTGGGGAGGTGACCTCCCTCGACTCCAGCTACGCCGCCCTCTTCGACCGGGTGGACTTCCTCAGCGGCCTCGGCGAGACCGAGTTCTTCCGTGTTCACGACCGGTCCACCCTCTTCGTCGACGATGTCGCGCTCGACCCGCTCGGCGCATCCGCTCTGTCCGTCGCCGAGATCGGTGCGGCGGCGGAGCACCTCGAGGCCCTCCGGATGCTGTGGGGCCGCCAGGGCGCCTCGAGCGTCGCGGCCTTCGTGCTGCTGCGTGCGGCGCTCGAGAGCGCCTCCTGGGCGATCTGGCTGCTCGAACCAGACGACCGGGACGAGCGGATGCGGCGCGCGCTCCGGCGCCGCTTCGCCGATTCGCGCGCCTCCGATGCCCTCTCGCGGGCGCTCACCGGAAGCACCGACGACGACGGCGCCGGCTGGTCGCGCGCCCAGCGTCGCTGGTTCGTCGGCGTGCCGGTGGAGGCGGCGCAGGCCCCCGTGCCCGTGTCTGCCGTCGTCGCCTCCGCGGCCGCGGTCGTCGAGGACTTCACCGAGACGGCGGGTGCCGCGGCGGTCATCACCAGCAGTTGGAGCGGCTTCGGCTCGGTCGCGATCGCCCGGTTCGCGAGCGACGGCGAGATGTTCGCGGGCTCGCTCTCGATGGTGCTCGACGTCGCGGAGACCGCGATCAGCCTCTTCCACGCGCGCGCGACGGCGTCGTCCGCCCAGCCCGACGACGCGCCGACGATGGCGCACCTGCGCGGACGCTGACGCCGCACGCAAATCGTCCGGCACCCCTTGCGCCCGTGCCGCGGGTGCCGAAGTGTGGGAGCGATCCACCGAACGCACCCCGAGGAGCCCCATGTCTGTCGCACCGTCCACCCCCGCCCGCACCTCGACGAAGGGACGCTCCTTCCGTCGTGTTGTGATCTTCACGGGGGGAGCCGTGCTCGCCCTGTGGGTGTTCGGCCAGCTCGGCGGGCTCACGCCCATTCGCGAGGGCCTCGAGGGCTACGCGGCGGATGCGCGCAAGATCTCGAAGAAGGACGCCAAGAAGCGCGACAAGGCCGCGAAGAAGCGGGCGAAGGCCGCGAAGAAGGCGAAGCCGGTGCTGACCGAGCGCCAGAAGCAGCTGGCGAAGATGGTCGCCGCGAGCCAGGCGAACATGGTGCGCACCGCCCACGGGATCTCGAAGCAGCGCTGACCCGACGGGCCGCGCCGCGCGGCGTCAGTTGCGCGGGAGGTCGTGGTCGTACTCGTTGTCGGGCATGGCCTTCGGCGCCCTGAGGCGCACGATCAGGCCCGCGACCACGAGCACCGCGCCGCCGATCAGCAGCACGAGTGCGACCACCCCGCTCACCGTCTGGTCGGGGAAGAGCACGAACAGCGGGCTCGCGAGCAGCGCGACGACCAGCGCGATGAAGCCCGTGACGAGGAGGATAAAGGCGGCTTTTCCAGCTTTCATGTGCCGAGCCAATCACCGCGGGTAGTCGGCGTCGAGGGCTGGCCTTTTCCCGTGTGCCCGCCTAGGACGCCGCCGGGGGGACGATTCCGGCGGTCTCGCCGCCGTCCGCGACGAACTCGGCGCCGGTGGAGAAGCTGGACTCGTCGCTCGCGAGGAAGAGCACCATGTTCGACAGCTCCTCCGCGAGGCCCATGCGGCCGAGCGGCACGAGGCTCTGGTCGACCTCGAGCCCGTCGGTCATCGGGGTGCGGATGTTGCCCGGGTGGATCGAGTTCGCGCGGATGTTGTAGCGCCCGAGGTCGATGGCGACCTCCTTGGTGAGCCCGCGCACCGCGAACTTCGCCGCGGTGTAGCCGGGGATCCCCGCGACGCCCTTGAGCCCCGCGGTCGAGGAGATGTTGACGATGGAGCCCGTGCCGGAGGCCTTGAGAGCCGGGATCGCGGCCTTGATCCCGTTGAAGGTGCCGGTGAGGTTGATCGCGATGATCAGGTTCCACTGCTCGAGGGTGTACTCCTCGATGGGCGCGAAGTTGACGATGCCGGCGTTGTTGACGAGCACGTCGAGCCCGCCGAACTCCGACACGGCGAGGGCGACCGCTGCGTCCCAGTCCTGTGGCTTCGTGACGTCGAGGTGCACGAAGCGGGCGTTCTCGCCGAGCTCGGCGGCCGTCGCCGCTCCGACCTCGTCGAGGAGGTCGCCGATGACCACCTTCGCGCCCTCGTCGATGAGCTTGCGCGCGTGGGCGGCGCCCATGCCGCGTGCCCCTCCGCTGATGAGTGCTACTTTTCCGCTGACGCGTGCCATGGTGGGTCTCCCGTGTATCGAAGTGGTGTGGCGGGGAATTCCGCCGCACCTCTATTCAACACCCGTCGGATAACGGTCGGCTGCGGGCGGTCAGAGCCGGAGCTCGCCCGATACGAGCTGACGGGCGACGACGCTCAGGGGAGTCTGGCGGGAGCGGGCGTGCGAGCGGATGCGGGCGAAGGCGGCATCCATCGAGACGCCCCGGGTCTCGGCAACCACACCCTTCGCCTGCTCGATGACGACGCGGCTCGAGAGCGCGTTCTGCAACTGGTCGCGGATCGCGATGGCATCGCGGGTGGTGCGCTCCTGCAGGATCCCGATGGTTGCGACGTCGGCGAGCGCCTGGGCGGCCCGCACGTCCTGGGTGTTCAATTCGCCGGGCTCGTTGCGCATCAGGTTCAGTGTGCCGATGGTCGTCTCGCGGAGACGCAACGGGATCGCGTAGACGGAGTGGATTCCCTGCGCGAGCGCCGTGGCGCTGAAGGCGGGCCAGCGGTCCGCATCGACATCGACATCGGGCACCGACACAACGGCCCGTGTGCGGAAAGACAGCATGCAGGGGCCGGCGTCCGCGTCGAGCTGCATGATCTCCACCAGGGTGTTCGCCTCGCTCGTTGACGCGACGACCTCGAGTTCATCGCGGACGTTCGCGAGCAGGATGCCGGCGGAATCGATGTCGAGGAGCTCCTGGCAGAAGTCGACGAGTGACTGCAGCAGCTCAACCACGTCGTAGCCGACAACGAGTGTGTCAGCCAGCGTGGCGAACGCCTCGAACAGGCGTTCCGTGCGGGACGTCTCGTTCACGGCGCCTCCCCGTCGGGCAGCGCGGAGAACGTGATGCGGCGCTCGATGATGTCCTCCGCGATGTCCCGCATCGTACGGCTCTCGCTGAACGCCCTGGCCTGGATGACGAGATAGGCGTCCTCGGGCGTGGTGTCGAGCTGGGCGAGCACCATGCCCGTGGCCTGGTGCACCAGACGCCGCGAGAAGGTGGACGTCGGGGAGGGAGCCACGTCCGCGACCGCGTGACGCAGCAGTATCCGGCTCACGATCGCCGAGAGCGCCACCGTCTGCTCCTGCTGCTCGGGAGTGAGGCTGCCCGGCCTGTCCGAGTACAGGTCGACCGCGCCGATCTCGAGGGGTCCGATCGCCAGCGGGAACGCAAAGATCGCCCCCACGTTCTCGCCCTGGATCGCCCGGGTGAACGCCGGCCACTCCGCGCTGCTCGCGACATCGGTCTCGAGAACGGGGCGCCTCGTGCTCAGCGCGTCCCAACAGGGACCCTCCCCGAGATCGAACTGCAGCTCGTCGATCCGCCCGGCACGTGCATCGGTGGCCGAGATCGTCTCGGCCGAGAGGAACGTGCCGAAGGTCGACACGGACGCTCCCGACACCGGCAGGAAACGTACGAACGGTCGAGCCAGCTCGGAGATCTGCCCCTCGGTTCCGGACAGAGCATCCGAAGCCACGCGGAACGGATCAGTGGTCATCGCACACCCCTCTCGTTTTTCCGCCAGAATACGCGGCGGGGCGGTTCCCGCCAACCCGGGGACCGCGTCGCCGTGCTCAGACAATTGTCGAGAGCTCGACAACGCGCATAGACCGCACAGCCGGGGTGGCGTTGACTGAGTCCATGGCTAAAACCGTCGCAGACCAGCTCATCGCCCAACTCATCGACGCGGGGGTGCGCCGCATCTACGGGATCGTCGGCGACAGCCTCAATCCCATCGTGGACTCCGTGCGGCGCTCCGGCGGCTCCGCCAAGGGCGGCATCGACTGGATCCATGTGCGCAACGAGGAGGCCGCCGCCTTCGCCGCCAGCGCGGAGGCACAGCTGACCGGCGAGCTCGCCGTCTGCGCCGGCAGCTGCGGGCCGGGCAACCTGCACCTGATCAACGGCCTGTTCGACGCGCACCGCTCCGGTGCCCCGGTTCTCGCGATCGCCAGCCACATCCCGAGCATCCAGATCGGCACCAGCTACTTCCAGGAGACGCACCCCGATCGCCTCTTCGTGGAGTGCTCGAACTACCGCGAGATGATCTCGACCGCCGAGCAGGCGCCGCGCGTGGTGAACATGGCGATGCGGCACGCTGTCGGTCTCGGCGGAGTCGCGGTCGTGACCATCCCCGGGGACATCGCAGAGCTCGACGCTGCGGGAGATGTTGCGAGCCTCGTTCTCACGAAGCGGCCGAGTCTCGTTCCCGACGCCGCGGACATCCGCTCTCTCGCCGACGCCGTCAATGCGGCGAAGACGGTCGCGATCTTCGCCGGCGCGGGTGTCGAGGGGGCGCACGACGAGGTGGTCGCCTTCGCAGATCTGGTGGCCGCCCCGATCGGGCACTCACTGCGCGGCAAGCAGTGGATCCAATACGACAACCCCTTCGATGTGGGAATGACCGGGCTGCTCGGCTACGGGGCTGCGCACGCGGGGATCCACGACGCCGACCTCGTGATCCTGCTCGGCACCGACTTCCCGTACGAGCAGTTCCTCCCCGACGGCGACACGGTGGTCATCGCGCAGATCGACGCGGACGCCTCGCACCTCGGGCGCCGCGCCAGCGTGACGCACCCGGTGCACGGCGACGTGCTGCCCAGCCTCGCCGCGCTCACGGAACTGGTCGAGCGCAAGAGCAGTCGGAGGTTCTTGGAGAAGACCCTCAAGCACCACGAGCACCTGATGACATCCGTCGTGGGGAAGTACACGGATGTCGACCACATGACTCCGATCCACCCCGAGTTCGCCGCGACGCTGCTCGACGAGGCCCTGGCCCACGACGCCGTCGTCACGGCGGACACCGGTATGGGCAACGTCTGGCAGGCGCGCTACATCACGCCGAACGCCCAGCGCCGGCTGATCGGCAGCTACCTGCACGGCTCGATGGCGAACGCGCTGCCGCACGCGATCGGCGCCCAGATCGCCTACCCGGGTCGTCAGGTCGTGTCGATCTCGGGCGACGGAGGCCTCTCGATGCTGATGGGGGAGCTGGTCACCGTGGCCGCCTACGGGCTGCCGGTGAAGATCGTCGTGTTCAACAACTCCACGCTGGGCCTCGTGAAGCTGGAGATGTTCGTGGGTGGAATCCCCGACTTCGCGGTGGACGTGCCCATGGTCGACTACGCCGCGGTGGCCAACGCGCTGGGCATCTTCGGCCAGCGCGTCGAGGATCCTCAGGAGCTGGCGGGCGCGCTCGCGTCGGCCTTCGCGCACGACGGCCCCGCCCTGGTCGACATCGTGACCGACCCGAACGCTCTGTCGCTCCCCGCCACGATCACCGCGGCGCAGGTCAAGGGCTTCGCCCTCGGTCTGTCGAAGCTGGTGATGAACGGGGGAGTGGGCGAGGCCGTGCAGATGGTGCGGTCGAACATCCGCCACGTGCCCGGGTTGTAGGCCCGCTACCGGCTCGAGGTCAGCGACCCACTCCGCGGCCGCTGACCAGGGCCGGATCTGCCTCGGGGAAGGCGCCGCCGCGGTAGCCCTCGATGCCGTTGAATGACTGCAGCATCGCCTTGAAGACCACGAACTTCACGTTCGCGCCGTTGGTTCCGCCGATGCTGATGCGCCGGAGACTCTGCTCGCCCGCGTCGTTCTTCGAGGTCACCTTGGCGGGGTCTCCCTTGATGTTGCCCACCCAGACGGCCATCGCGACCTTCGTCGTGGTGCCGATGAGCCAGTTCTGGTACGAGCCGTCGGTGGTTCCGGTCTTTCCGACGACGGGGACACCGTCGCGCGGGTTCGCCGCGACCGCGGTGCCGCCGCCGGCGAAGGGGCCGGTGAGCGCGTAGGCGACCGTCGCGGCGATGTTCGGCTCAAGCGCCGTGGAGCACTCGGGGGCCTGGCCACCCAAATCGGCGCCGTCGGGGCCGATGATCTTGTCGACAGCAGTGGGCTTGCAGTAGACGCCGTTGGCGCCGATGGTCGCGATCGCCCCCGCCATGGTGAGCGGCGCGATCTCGTTGATGCCGAGCACCGAGGAGGGGAGCGTCTTGAGCTCTGCGCCGTCCGCGCGGTGCACGCCCATCGACTCCGCGGTGTCGCGGATCTGACAGAGGTCGAGCTTCTGCGCCATGCTGACGAAGGCGCCGTTCACGGAGCGTGCGGTGGCGGACATAACGGTCTGCGGACCGCCCTCGCCCGCCGAGTCGTTGCCGACGGGGAAGACGGGGCCGGAAAGGGGCACTCCGTCGCACCGGAAGGTCGACTGAGCTACGGTACGAGGCGATCCGTTCACCGACTCCCGCACGGTGTGCCCGTTCTGCAGCCAGTTGGCGAGGGTGAAGATCTTGTAGGTGGAGCCGGTCTGGAAGCCGCTCGACCCGCCGAAATCGTAGTCGGTGTTGAAGTTCAACGACGTCTCCGCGGCGGTGGCCTGCGGAGTGTTGTTGTACTCCTTGTTCTGCGCCATCACGAGGATGCGTCCGGTGCCCGGTTGCATCGCCACCGCGGCGGCACCGAGGGAGAAGCGGGTCTCGGCGGCCGGGGCGCGCTCGGACAACTGCTGCTGGGCGACGTCCTGCTGCGCGAGGTCGAGGCTCGTGTAGATCTCGTAGCCGCCGCGCTTCCAGTTGGCGTTGCGCTCCGTGGCGTCCGCCCCGAGTGCTGTCAGGTGGGGGACGTTCTTGAGCACGTAGTCGCAGAAGAACTTCGCGGCGCTGGCGTACAGGCATCCGTTGCTCGGATCCTTGAGCGCGACGTACGCCTCGATCGGGGTGTTGACGGCCTCGTCGTGCTGGGCCTGGTCGATCTGCTGCAGGGTCAGCATGTTGTCGAGGATGAGGTTGCGTCGGGCGAGGTTGGCGGGGTAGTTGGCCGGGTCGCCGAGGTTCAGGTCGTCGGGGGTCTGCACGATCGCGATGAGGCTGGCGGCTTGCGGGAGCGTGACGTTGGCGGCGGTGGTGCTGAAGTAGCGCTCGGCGGCGGCCTCGACACCGTAGGTCGCGCGACCGAACCCGGCGAGGTTGAGATAGGCGAGGAGGATCTCCTGCTTGTTGTACTTCTTCTCGAGACCGATCGCGAGTCGCATCTCCTCGAGCTTGCGGCTCGGCTCCTGGCGGATCGCCTTCTTGTAGGCGGCGTCGCGCGCCTCCTCGGTCTCCAACTGCTGCGCCTGGTTGATACGGATGTTCTTGACCAGCTGCATCGCGATTGTCGACGCGCCGGTATCGCCCGACCCGGTGACATACCCGAACACGGCACGGGTGAGGGACTGCGGATCGATTCCGCCGTGCTCGTAGTAGCGGCGGTCCTCGCCGGCGACAGCGGCGTCGGTGAGGAAGGGCGAGACCTGCTCCCAGGCGAGATCCTTGCGGTTCTGGTCGTAGACCTCCGCGATCTGCACCGGCTGCCCGTCGCGGGTGGCGAAGATCTGGTTGCGCTGCTCGTGGCCGCCGATCTCCATGTCCTCGGGAAGGGAGTCGAAGACGGCGAGGGAGTCCTTGACGCCGACCCCGGTGATGGCGACGACGGGTGCGACGCCCGTCGCGACGAGAGCGCCCGCGACGACGCTGGTGACCAGGAGTCCGGCGAACCCGCGCAGAATGTTCCACCAACTGCGGTCGTGCTCGTACTCAGTCGATCCGCTTCCGAACATGGCGTCTTATCCCTTATTTACTCACAGCTGTCGCTGCTTGATTGGATGCGCGCAGAACACACGCGCAAGCCCCTCCGTAAGCCACTGTAGGTAGGTCCGCTGGGATTCCGCAGGGGCGCGCGCAGGTGGTGGAGAGTCGTTACGATAATGAGTTCGTTTTAGGGGCGGATGCTCCGCGAGGGTCGGCTTCGTGACCGAAATCTGTCGAGTTCGCGCCCGGTCGATCACTCCGCGTCAGTCGCGAGTGAAGAGCCTCGCCGGCTTGCCCACGGAGCCCAGCAGAGTCTCTCCCGTCGCCCGCAGCTGCGGCTCCATCGTGCGGCGGAAGGTGTCCCGCCGCAGCGGTGCGCCCGCCACGGCTTCGTGCAGCAGCTGCAGATCGCGCAGGGTGAACGGCGCCGCGAGCAGCGCTGAGGGGTCCGGCCGGTAGGCGTAGTCGTCACGGAGGGTGGCGACCGCCGCCTTCAGGATGTCCTCGTGGCCGTAGGGGAGGGTCGGGAGCGCGCTGAGGGGCGTGATCCTCGCCAGCTCCTCGTCGACGGTGAGGCGCTCCGCCGGCACGGCGTCCCGGTGCGCCACCGACAGCACCCAACCCCGGTCGTCGCGGTCGGGTTCGTCGAACACATGCAGTTGGCGCGGGGAGAGGCCCTCGACGCCCGCCTTCGTGCGCAGGGACCGCAGTACCGCCTCGGCGAGGGTCTCGTGCTCGTGGAGGAAGGTGCCGGGGAGCCGCCAGCGGCCGTCGGTCGCGACCAGGACGACCGCGAGAGAGCGTTGCGCGGTCACGGTGAGCACGGCGGTGTCCACGGCGACGGACGGGCGCGGGTAGTCGTCGAGACGACGCCCGGATGGGTCGAGATAGGTGCTCACCGCACAATATTCGCAGATTCGCGCAAACAGTTCCGCCACACCACCCATTTCCGGCCGTGCACGCCTATTTGAGCAGTTATGCTCTAATCACCCTCACGTCACTAAGGAGTCCTTATGGACCTCACCCCCGCTCGCCTGGACCGCGCCGCAGGCGCTCTGCTCGGAATGGCGGCGGGCGACGCGCTCGGCGCCGGCTACGAGTTCGGACCGCCCGTTCCCGACTCGGAGCGCGTCTTTATGAAGGGCGGCGGCGGCTTCGACTGGGCTCCCGGAGAGTGGACGGACGACACCTCGATGGCCGTGCCCATCGCGCGCGCCCTCGCGGAGGGAGCGGACCTGCGCGACGAGGCGGTGCTCGACGGGATCGTCGCGAGCTGGGTCGACTGGGCCGCCACCGCGCCCGACGTGGGCATCCAGCTTGGCGCGATCCTCCGGAGTACGGCGCCGAACGCGGCGGCGGTACGGGTCGTCGCGCGGGAGCTGCACGACCGCACGGGACGCAGTGGCGGCAACGGCTCGCTGATGCGGACTGCGCCCGTGGCCCTCGGCTACCTCGACGACGCGGAGGCCCTCGCGGTGGCCGCGCGGGCGGTGAGCGACCTGACGCACTACGAGGCGGACGCCGGCGACGCCTGCGTCGTCTGGTCGCTGGCGATTCGTCACGCGGTCGTGACGGGCGAGCTGGACGTGCGGGTCGGGATTCCGGCGCTCCCGGTCGAGCGGCGCGCCCTCTGGCTCGCTCGGATCGAGGAGGCGGAGGCGAAGCGGCCGGCCGACTTCGAGAGGAACGGCTGGGTCGTCGAGGCGCTGCAGGGCGCCTGGTCGGCGATCGCCCGTGCGGAATCGCTCGCCGAGGGCATCGAGCTCGCCGTGCGCGGCGGCAGGGACGCGGACACCGTCGCGGCGATCGCCGGAGGGCTGATCGGTGCGAGCAGGGGCGCCTCCGCCGTGCCATCGGACTGGCGCGAGATCGTGCACGGCTGGCCCGGACTGCGCAGCGCCGACCTCGTCGAGCTGGCGACACGCAGCGCGCGTGCCGGGTTGAGCGCGGGGTCGAGCGCCGGGTAGGGCGGCGCGGCATGGTGGCGCGGCGGGAGGCGGCGGGCGGCCGCGGCGGCCTCCCGCGGCGGGTCCGTGGATGTCTTCCGCTGTCGTTACGCTTTCCCCACCCGCCCAATCAAGGAGCCGCGCGTGATCCTCATGAACGACACCGTCGTGTACTCGGCGAGCGACATCACCGCCGCCGCGAACTGCGAATGGGCGCTCATGCGCAAGCTGGACGCCCGGCTCGGCCGCATCGACCGCGTCGTCGAGGTGGAGGACGAGATGCTGAAGCGCACCGGCCTGCTCGGCGACGCCCACGAGCTCACGAAACTGGAACAACTGCGCGCGACCAGGCAGGTCGTGGAGATCGCGCGCCCGGAGTCGCCGCGCGACATCGGCGACGCGGCCGCCCTCACCACCGCCGCGTTCGAGAGCGGCGCGGAGGTGGTCTTCCAGGCGGCCTTCTTCGACGGGCGGTTCCTGGGGTACGCGGACTTCATCATCCGCACCGACGACGGCCCCTACGAGGTGTACGACACGAAGCTCGCTCGCAGGGCGAAGATCACGGCGCTGCTGCAGCTCGCCGCCTACACGGAGCAGCTCACCCGCATCGGAGTCGCCACCGGCGACGAGGTGCACCTGATCCTCGGCGACAACAGCACGAGCACGCACCGGGTGGCCGACATCCTCCCGGTGTACCGTCGCCGTCGCGCCCGGCTCGAGCGCATCCTCGACGAGCGGCTCGCCGACGACTCCGCCACCGAGTGGGGCGACGCCCGCTACACCGCGTGCGGCCGGTGCGCAGCCTGCGAGGAGCAGGTGACGCTGCACCGCGATGTGCTGCTGGTCGGCGGCCTCCGCACCACGCAGCGCGCCCACCTGCGCGCCGCCGGTGTGGAGACCATCGAGCAGTTGGCCGAGCGCACCCTCCCGGTCGACGGAATCGCGGAGGCGACGCTGAACGGCTTGCGCGAGCAGGCGTCGATCCAGCTGCGCACGGTGGCAGGCGGGCCGCCCGCCTGGGCCCTGGCCAACCCCGCGTCGCTCGCCGCCATCCCGGCCCCCGACCCCGGCGACATCTTCTTCGACTTCGAGGGCGACCCGCTCTACCAGGAGGGCGACGTCTGGGGCCTCGACTACCTCTTCGGACTGGTCGAGGCCGACGAGACCTTCGTTCCGTTCTGGGCCCACTCCCTCGCCGAGGAGCGCACGGCCCTGATCGGGTTCCTCGACTACGTCACCTCCCGCCGCGAGGCGCATCCGGCGATGCACATCTACCACTACGCCGCCTACGAACGCACCCATCTGCTCTCGCTGGCGGCGCGCCACGGCTACGGCGAGGAGATCGTCGACGACCTGCTGCGCAACAACGTGCTGGTCGACCTGTACCCGATCGTGAAGCAGGGGCTGCGCGTCGGCAGCCGGAGCTACTCCCTGAAGAAGCTCGAACCGCTCTACATGGGCGACGACGCCCGCACCGGCGTCGACAACGCCGCGGACTCCATCGCCGAGTACGTGCACTACCGGGCCCTGCTCGATGAGGGCCGGGCGGATGCCGCTGCCGCGGTTCTCGAGGACATCGGCCGCTACAACGACTACGACTGCCGCTCCACGCTGCGGCTGCGCGACTGGCTGCTCGAGCGTGCCGCCGAACTGCCCTCGGCGCCGCTCGCCGATGCCACCGCGGAATTCGACATCCCGCTTCCGGCGCCGCTGCGCGAACCCGACCCGGTCTACCTCGAGCTCATCGAGCTGCTCGACGGTGTGCCCCGGGCCGATCGCACCCCCGACCAGACCGCGCTCGCGCTCGCCAGCGCCGCGATCGACTACCACCGCCGCGAGCTCAAGTCGTTCTGGTGGGACCACTTCTCCCGGCTGATCAACCCCGTAGAGGACTGGGCGAGCACCCGCGACGTGCTCGTGATCGAGAAGGCGGAGGTGGAGCGCGACTGGTACCGCGAGGGCAAGCAGCGCTCCGACCGCCGGATCCTCAGGATCTCCGGTGCGCTCGCCCCCGGAAGCTCGCTCAAGGCCGGCGCCAGCCCCTACGTGCTCTACGACGCGCCGTACCCGCCGATCCTGCGCAGCAGCGAGCCCGGCGCCCGGACCGCGCACGCCCGGGCCACCGTTCTCGAGGTGATCGACGAGAGCGTCTTCCGTGTGGAGGAGGTGCTGCAGAAGGACGCACCGCGGTACGACGAGTTCCCGTCGGCGCTCACCCCGGGCACTCCGCCGCCGCCTGGTACGCAGGTGCAGGCGATCTCGGAGTGGGGTCGGGAGGTGCTGGACGCGCTGCCCGAGATGCTGCCGGACGCCGCGCTCGACATCCTGCGCAGGGTGCCGCCGCGTCTGCTTCCCGGGGGCTCCGTCGACGACGGGGAGACGACCATCACCCGGATCCGCGACACGCTCCTCGCCCTCGACCACTCCTATCTGGCTGTTCAGGGACCGCCCGGAACGGGCAAGACGTACACGGGCTCGAAGGTCATCGCCGACCTGGTGCAGAACCACGGCTGGAAGGTCGGCGTGGTCGCGCAGTCCCACGCGGCCGTGGAGAACATGCTGGCCGGAATCGTGAAGGCGGGCCTCGACCCCTCGCTGGTCGGCAAAAAGCCGAAGAAGGGCGCCGAGGGTCTCGAGGTGCCGTGGACCGGCCCCACCACGGGGTCCGTCGCCGGCTTCGACCGGGGCCTCGAGGGCGGATTCGTTCTCGGCGGAACCGCCTGGACCTTCAGCAACGCGAACGCCGTGCCCCGCGGCTCCCTCGACCTGCTCGTCGTCGACGAGGCGGGCCAGTACTCGCTCGCGAGCACGATCGCCGCGGCCGTGTCCGCCGAGCGCCTGCTGCTGCTCGGGGACCCCCAGCAGCTGCCGCAGGTGAGCCAGGGCACCCACCCGGAGCCGGTGGACGAGTCCGCGCTCGGCTGGCTCTCGGAAGGCCACAACGTGCTGCCGCCGGAGTTCGGCTTCTTCCTCGCGACGAGCTGGCGCATGCACCCCGAGGTGTGCCTGCCCGTATCGAAGCTCTCGTACGAGGGCAAGCTCGTCTCGCACGAGTCCGACCGCAGCCTCTCGGGTATCTCGCCGGGCCTTCATCCGCTGCCCGTGGAGCACAGCCAGAACTCGACCTCCTCGCAGGAGGAGGCGGACACGGTGCGCGCGGTCGTGGCGGACGTGCTGGGCAGGGCGTGGTCGTCGGGCGGTGCGACCGCCCCGCTCGCGCAGGACAACATCATCGTCGTCGCCCCCTACAACGCGCAGGTCGAGCTGCTGCGGCAGACGCTGGATGCCGCCGGATTCGACGAGGTGCCGGTGGGCACGGTGGACAAGTTCCAGGGCAGGGAGGCGGCCGTGGCGATCCTGAGCCTCGCGGCATCGAGCGCCGACGACGTTCCCCGGGGACTCGAGTTCCTGCTGCTCGCCAACCGGCTGAATGTGGCGATCTCGCGCGCGCAGTGGGCCGCCTACCTCGTCTACTCGCCGGCGATCATCGACACTCTGCCGCACAGCATCGACACGCTCGCCAAGCTGAGCGCGTTCATCGAGCTGGTGGAGCCGGCCTGAGAGTACTGCGGGCCGGCGTGCCTGAGCCGTCGGACAGCGCGGCTCAGTCGTCGCACAGCGCGACTCAGTCATCGAACAGCGTCGGCTCGCGCCCGCCGGAGGTCCGCGGCATCGGCGGCATCTCCGGCGCATCGGCGGCGTCGAGAAGATGGTCCTCGCCGGGCACCACCGTGCGCGCCGACAGCCCGAGCCGGTTCAGTCGGCCCGCGATCGCACCGGGCTGCCGATGCAGCAGGATCGAGATGTCGAAGCAGCTCATCCCCTCGGCGTGCGCACGCTGGAGGGCGTGCTCCTCGTCGGGAGTCCACTTCTTGTGCGCGCGCTCGGGCTCGGGAAACCAGCGGTTCCAGAAGGGGTCGTACCGCGGTGTGTCGTCGATCTCGGGCGACGCCTGCGGTGCCACGTACAGCGACGGCCACCTCGCGTGGAAGTTCGGCGACTTCCGTTCCCGGGCGCGGGAGAACTCCTCGTCGGCCGCCCAGGCGCGGTGGCTGTCGTCGACTCCCCACGACCGGTACCCGTCGGCCTCCCAACGAGGGTAGTCGTCGACTCCCCACCCGTGGTGATCGTCGTACAACGCCCGGAGGTCCTCCTCCTCCTCCTCCTCCCGCGCCCGGTAGTCCTCGTCGAGGAGCCTCCACTCGGCGTTCTGCTGCCGCAGCAGCCGCCGGTCGCGCTCGCACGCGGGGCAGCAGCAGCCATCGTCGTGCGGTCCGGGGACGGACACCACGCGCGGCAGGTCGCTCAGCTCCGGGTACAGCGCGAAGTCGCACTCGGGAACGGTGATCGCCGTGCCGTCGGGCGTGAACACGATCTGCCCGAGGAGTCGGACTGGGCCGAGGAGTCCGTCGCCGCGGATACGGTCGTCCAGGTCGCGGAGCCACTCCGCATCGCGCCCCGACTCCCGGTCGGACGCCCAGGCGAGCGCCAGGTAGCGTGCCTCGGGGGCATCGTGGAACAGCAGCGACGCGATGGCGGGGACAGCGTCGAGGATGTGCGGCTCGTCGGGGTCGGGGACCAGGGTGATGACGCTCAGAAGGCGCAATTCCGCGTCCAACGGGAGGATACAGATTCGATTCAGCGCGATCTGGCTCTCGACGGGGCCGAGCACCAGACGCAGGTCGTGTCCGGATTCGATGATCATGCCGAGACGGTAACGGCCGGGGTGCCGTCGTGGAGCGACCGGTCCCGATCTGTGGGGGCGCCGCGCCTGTGGGGGAGAGGTGAACCACCCGCGCGGATGACGCAAGGGGGGCGCAGCCGCCCGCGCATCCGCTCTCACCCGCGTAGCGTGGAGAGCATGTCAGAGCAGACCGCAGAGAACACGAACCAGCCAACCACCTATCTCGGCCGCACCGGAGTCGAGGTCAGCCGCCTCGCACTCGGAACCATGATGTTCGGCGCGTGGGGCAACACCGACCACGAGGACTCGATCAGGATCATCCACCGCGCCCTCGACGCGGGGATCAACTTCGTCGACACCGCCGACATCTACGCCTTCGGGGAGTCCGAGGAGATCGTTGGCAAGGCGATCGCGGGCAGGCGCGACGACATCGTGCTCGCCACCAAGTTCTTCAACGGCATGAAGGAGCAGCCCAACTACCGGGGCGGATCCCGCCGGTGGATCATCCGTTCCGTGGAGGACTCGCTGCGCCGCCTCGGCACCGACTACATCGACCTCTTCCAGATGCACCGTCCCGACGAGCACACTGACATCGAGGAGAGCCTCGGCGCCCTGAGCGACCTGGTCACCCAGGGAAAGGTGCGCTACATCGGCTCGTCGACCTTCCAGCCGTCGCAGGTCGTCGAGGCCCAGTGGAGCGCCCGCGCGAACCACACGGCGCGGTTCGTGACCGAGCAGCCGCCCTACTCGATGCTCACCCGCGGGATCGAGAACGACCTCCTCCCCACCACCCACCGCCACGGCCTGGGAACCCTGGTGTGGAGCCCGCTGGCCGGCGGATGGCTGAGCGGCAGGTTCCGCAAGGACCAGCCACTGCCCACCACGCACCGCAGCGACCGCAACCCCGAGCGCTACGATCTCGACAAACCGGGGATCGCTGCGAAATTCGAGGCCGCCGACAGGCTCGGCGCGCTTGCCGACGATCTCGGCGTGCCGCTCGTGCATCTCGCCATCGCGTTCGTGCTGCGCCACCCGGGAGTGACCAGCGCCATCATCGGACCGCGCACCATGGAACAGCTGGAATCCCAGCTCGCCGCCGCGACGCTGGAGCTCTCCACGGAGACGCTCGACCGCATCGACGAGATCGTGCCTCCCGGAACCAATCTCAACCCCGACGACGCCGGATTCAGCAACTACTGGCTCGCCCCCGGGCTGCGCCGTCGCTGACCCGACCCCTACGACACGAAGGAACCAGATGACCGACGAGTACGACATCCTCACCGACTCCTTCGAGCGCATCCGCGACACCGTCGCCCGCTCGATCGACGGACTCACCCCGGAGCAGCTGGAGTTCCGGCCGGGCGGCGAGGGCAACTCCATCGCGTGGCTCGTCTGGCACCTCGCCCGGGTGCAGGACGACCACATCGCCGATGCGGCCGGCTCCGAGCAGGTCTGGACGAGCGGCGGCTGGGAGGAGCGCTTCGCCCTTCCCTTCGAAGCGGATGCCACGGGCTACGGAATGACGTCGGCCGACGTCGCGCAGGTGGCCGGCCTCACCTCCGCCCAGCTGTTCGGGTATCTGAACGCCGTGCACGACAGCACCGCGGAGTTCCTCGGCACGCGGCCCGACCTCGACCGCATCGTCGACGCGAACTGGAACCCTCCCGTCACCCTCGGTGTGCGGCTGGTCAGCGTGATCGGAGACGACCTGCAGCACGCCGGTCAGATCGGCTACGTGGTGGGCCTGCTCCCCTCCTAGTCTCTTCTCCTCCACAGGGGGTGTCGACTGAGGGTTATCCACAGTAAATAGTGGCCCTGATCAGGTTTTTGACAAATGTCGGTGGCTGCAATGACAATGTCTGCATGTCAGAGATCAGCCAGCTCGTCGAGCGGATGCGGGTGCTCCAGCGGGGCCTGTCCGCCGTCGCCGGCGCGCGCCTCGCAGGCGCCACCGACGAGGAGTTGTGCGCCCTCACGGTGGCGGTAGAAGACGCCGGTCGGCTGCTGGACGCGCTACGGGTCGCCACCGCCGGGGAGATCGGCGACCGCTCCGCTCCCGGGCTCGGGCACGACGGGCTCGCCTTCCGTCTCGGGCACGGCAAGGCGGTGCTGCTGATCGCGGCACTGACCCGGGCGTCGAACGCGGAAG
>Ga0247810_10000258_pt1 | contig 75422 bp, 67 predicted proteins | sample UWRJL119311C1_FD_179918 | JGI IMG/M metagenome (GOLD analysis project Ga0247810, IMG submission 179918) | Plant litter microbial communities from Arlington Agricultural Research Station in Wisconsin, United States - UWRJ-L119-311C-1 | ecosystem: Environmental > Terrestrial > Plant litter >...
AGAAATGCTTGCCGATGATCTGATGCCAGCCGATGGCGCGAGGAAAAATACCGTCGTGCTTTCTCTTGTTGCGTATGCTGTCATCATTACTTCGATTACCGCTATTGCGCTTGTAAGTGCAACGACTTCCGCGGCTACGGTGCCATTGTTGATCGTTTCGGCGCTCGTGGTGATCACTTTACTGCTGATAACAGTACTGATGGGTAGGAACTACATGCGCCGGGTAAGATCCCGCGGAGAAGAAGATCCCGGCATTGGTCGATTCAATCACCTGAATACGGTGTTGCTGGTGCTTTTCATGGGTTCGGCGATCTTCGTCGGACTGGTCGTTCTGCTGCTTTCGCTTGGGGGATTGTAGAAGATGAAAGTCTCGCTCTCTGGCTCAAACTCACACCTCACACTCACACTGATAGGCTAGCGCCTGGTATTATTCGGACGGGTATAAACCAGCTGCATCACATGGATATTCCGCATTTCAAAGGCGGCTTCGCAATAACAGAGGTAATAATTCCATTTTCTGCGGAAATGTTCACTGAATCCAAGTGCTGCTACTTCTTCGGCTTTTTCATTGAAATTCTCGAACCAGGTTTTCAGCGTTCGCGCATAATGCAGCCCGAGATCTTTCACATCGACCAGTGTCATGTCGCCGGTTTTGTTAACCGCTTCGTTGATTGCTGCAATTGAAGGAAGCAAAGATCCGGGGAAAATATGCTTTTGAATCCAGTCTACGCCGTTTTTCAGGGCTTCGAAGCGTGAATCCGGGCAGGTAATGACCTGGAATGCAAGGATCCCGTCTTTTTTCAACAGATTATGGCATTGCTGAAAGAAGCTTTCAAAGTGATTGGCTCCAACAGCTTCCAGCATTTCAACCGATACGATCTTGTCGAATTTACCTTCGATCTTCCGGTAATCCTGGATCACAACGGAAACCCTGTCGCTGAGCCCGGCTTCCTGAACGCGCTCTGTTGCCAGTTTGTGCTGCTCGGTCGAGATCGTAACGGTTGTAACCTTACAGCCGAAGTTCTGTGCCATGTAAATAGCGTTTCCGCCCCAGCCGCTGCCGATCTCCAGCACGTGATCGGTCGGTTGAAGATGCAGCTGCTCGCTTAAACGATGGTATTTCGCTTTCTGGGCCTGCTCGAGGGAATAATCAGTATCTTTAAAATAAGCGGAAGAGTAGGTCATCGTAGGATCGAGCCACAGTGAAAAGAAATCGTTGTTGAGGTCGTAATGCTCGGAAATGTTCCTGCGCGAGCCGGACACACTATTATCCCGGCGCGAATGATAAAACAGGTTCATGAATTTCAGCAGGTTCAGCGCAAACGCTTTCGTATTGCTTCCCGAAACAGTTGGCGCGTTTTCGATATTCACGATAAACCAGCGGATCACGTCCGTAATGCTGTCGGTGTCCCAGTCGCCTTCCATGTAGCCCTCGCCAAAGCCGATATCGCCATAAAGCACGCAGCGTTTAAAAAACGAGGGACTGTTGATCCTGATAGTTGCCGATACGCCCGCGTCTTTACTGCCGATGTGCATCACCTCGCCATCCGGTAAAGTAAGAGTCATCGAACCTTCCTGCATTTTGGAAAGCTCGTTCAGTAAAAGCCGTTCGTATAAGCTGCGTTTTGCCATCTTGTTTTTAAAATTATCAATTATGAACGATTTATGATCAAATTGAAGGTAAATCAACTGTTATAGCCACGTTCACCTCGATAACTGATACTTTTTCATTCATAATTTCCCTTGTCCGATTACTCTTGATAATTACTATTATCCAATTTATAATTAATCCTTATCCAATTCATAATTGCTTACTCTTTCTTACGGTAAATACCGCGCTGCAGATCTTGATCGTCTGTTTTTTTGTGATAAGGAATCTTCTTCAGCCACAATTTTAACGCCTGCCAGTGAATTAAGAAAATGATCCTCAGTGTTATAATCGGAAACCGGAATGCATAACCGAACAGTCGTGCATTGGTCAATTTTTTCTTTGTTCCGGTTAGCGTACTGATGAAAAAGCGTTTTCCGTCTTTGTAATCGTCTATTCCGATAGCCAGGTTTTCATCGGGAACCGGGAGATTGAAATCGAATTGGGTATCGTGATCGATGAAAGGAGAAACATAGAAATACTTAGTGGTATTGAGGTGAAATTTCTTTCCGTCAAACTGATCCTGCCCGAGGAAATAAGGCTTCATCTCGAGGAAGGTATTCTGGACTTCGGCAATGCAGCAAAGCGGGTGTTCTTCGCGGTCGAAAACATAATAGAACGAAACCGGGTTGAAATTGTAGCCCAGCACATTGAAGTTGGTGAGCAGCATGATCTTTCCTCCGTCATACTGCACGCCATTTTCAGAAAGATAAGTAATGATATGTTCCTTCGTCGTTTTTGCAGTATCCGGCTTGTCCTTCGGAAGCTGCAAATGTTCCTTGTCACGGAAACTGAAAAAATTAAAGCGATTCCTGCTGATCAGCCAGTATTTGTTCGGCAATGCTTCCAGGTCGTCGAGATCAATGTAGAACATGAAAATGTTGTAACCGAAACGATGTTTCTTCGGCTCCAGGCGATCGTGCATCACTTTCGCGCGGTAGAGAGAAGTTTCAAAATTCAGCATTCCATAATTTTTAATGTTGGATGATTAATTTTTGATGGCATGCTGATTCAAAATCCAAAATTAAACATTCAAAATCTTTTTACACAGCACCACCGCACTCGCATAAGCATCCTCATGAAATCCGTAATTGAAATAGCTTCCGCAGAAATAGATCGGACCGTTTTCATTGAGCGTTTGCAATTCCTTTTGTGCCCGGATCGCCGGAACATCAAACAACGGATGCTCGTAATCGTATTCTTTGATGATTTTTTCCGGATCGATCGTCCCTTCCCGGGCATTGATGGAGACGAAATAATTCTTCTTTTCGGAAACTCCCTGGAGACTGTTCATCCAGTAGATCGTGCTCGGCAGCTGCTGGTCGTTGCGTTCCTCAATGCGGTAATTCCAGCTGCTCCATGTGAGCCTGGTTTTCGGCATAATGCTTTCGTCGGTGTGAACGGTCGCTTTGTTGTACTGGTACTTAAAAGGTGAAAGCAGGCGCTGCTGTTCTGCGGTCGGTTCCGCGAGCATTCTCAGGGCCTGATCCCCATGACTGGCGAAAATCACTTTATCGAACAGGTGAATGCTTTCATCGTTGCAGGTGATCCGTACTTTTCCGTCGACCTGTTTCACGCTTTTCACGCCTTTGTTCGTATAAATGCGGTCTTTGAAAGGCTCTATGAGGATTTTCCGGTAAGCTTGGCTGCCATTTTCCAGCGTATACCACTGATGCTGCGTGTTCAGTCCGAGGAACCCATGATTTTTGAAGAATCGTATCAGCGTCACTGCCGGGAAATCCAGCATCAGGTCCATAGGCGTTGACCAAACCGCCGAGCTCATCGGGATGAGGTATTTGTTGAGCATTTCTTCGCCGAATCCAAATTCGTCCATATACTGGCGAAGCGAATAATCGGCGTATTTCGGATCGTCGAGGATCTCAATGCTTTTCTTGTTGAATTTCGTGATGTTCATCAGCATTTTAATAAACTTCGGACGGAAAATATTCTTTCGCTGTGCAAACAGGCCGTTGATCCCGGAGCCGCAGTATTCGAGCCCGGAAGGAACATGCTGAACGCTGAACGACATATCGGTTTTCTTGATCGGCGCCTTGATCTCTTCGAATAATGCACACAGGTTCGGATACGTTTCAAAGTTAAAGACCATGAACCCGGTATCCATGAAAACGTCGGTCCCGTCTTCGTCAACGACAAGCGTATTGGTATGCCCGCCAACGTAGTCGTTTTGCTCGAATAAGGTAATATCAAAATGAGGATGAAGCTTATGCCCGCAGCCCATTCCGGCAATTCCCGTTCCTATTATTGCTAATTTCTCCATCGTTACAATGATCAATTATAAATGATTAATTATCAAGCAGCAAGTCCCTGCGAGTTCTATTGAATCTCTTTGATAATTTAGATTTAGTCCATTCATCATTCAATTAAATACCGAGTGTATAAACCGTTCTATTGCAAACGTACTCGATTGTCCGCTCGGTCCGTTGAAATTGTAATCACATCCGTGCGTAGCCGTCGGAAGGTCCAGTAAGTAATTCGGGATTTTGAACTCGTCCAGTTTTCTTTTCAGCCGCACACTGTGATTGTAAGCCACCATTGCATCGATAGGTCCGTGGATCAGCAATGTAGGCGGAGTATTTTTACTCACAAAATGCGGGGCCGAGGCAGCTTCATACTTTTCTGGAACAGCTTCAACCGTTCCGCCGATGTAGTCCGAAAGTACTTTGTCTGCGTCGAGAACAAGCTTGTTGGTCTTGATCTTCGCACCCCAGAGCATATCGGCCGGTGCATAAAAAGCAACAACTCCTTTTATTTCGGGAATATGCTGCGAATAAGCTGCCTGCAAAGCGATCTGCCCGCCTGCTGACCTTCCGATCAGAACGATCCTTGAAACGTCGATCTTCCATTCCTTTGCGTGTTTTTTCAGATAAGCGAGCACTTCTTTGAAATCTTCTACCGGCGCCGGATATTTATAATTCGGCGCATACCGGTAATTCATAGAAGCCACGTTCATTCCTTTCGAAGCTAGGTAGCTGTTAAGGTCGGGCAGTTGCTGACTGTCGCCGGATTCCCACGAGCCGCCGTGGATAACGATCACCAGTGGAGAAAGCTTATTGGTTTGCGAAGGATAGAAATCGAAGGTCAGGTCGCGATCCGGGTACTTATGGTACAAATGAGTGGAATAAAACACTTGTTTTGCTTTGATCCCGGAAAACATGGATAGGAACGAATAAGGAGTTTCCAGCTGATCCGGACCTTTGGTATTTCCGAAAGCCGTTTCAAGATCGTTTTCAAGGTTCGAAGTACGGCTGTAAGTTCTCAGAACGGGCAATGTGAAGAGCACCAAAGCCATCAGATGCATTCCCAGCAGCACGTATTTGTAATTCGGCGACCACAATCCCCAGATCGTTACCAGCAGGAGCAGGGCCATCGGGATGTAAGGAAATTCATTAATCGCCACGGCCATTTTCCAGAAGAAATTCGTTGGGGCCTTGAAGACTGTCAGTAACGACAGCAGCAACAGAATGCCTGCGAAAATAAGCCTGATCATAAGGAAATTAGTTTTTAGTGAACAGGTAATGGCTCACGATCCATTCTTCTCCTTTGTTGAAGCCCCACAATTCCGCGCAGGACATGTAGAAGATCCTCCAGAAAACCCACCATTTCACCGCTTCTTCTTTTCCGTAAGTAGCTTCGAACAGCGGCATGATCCTGTCTTTATTCGCGTCCATGCGCTGCAGCCACGCTTCGGAAGTTTTCTGATAATGCGTTCCGCTTACATGCCAGTGGTTACTCACTTTCAGATCGTCGTTGAAGTAGAACAACAGGTCGTCGCTGGGCATAATTCCGCCGGTGAAAAAATACTTGCTCATCCAGTCGCTCTCATCTTTCACTTCGAATTTGTAAGCAACTTCCTTGTGCGTAAAAATGTGAACGAAGAGCTTTCCGTCCGGCTTTAATTTCGACGCCACTTTTTTCATTAGCAGCTCGTAATTGCGCATGTGCTCGAACATTTCAACAGAAACCACGCGATCGAACGTATCGTCTACGTCGAACACATTCATATCCATTGTGATCACCGTCAGGTTCGTAATTCCGCGCTGTTTAGCTGTTTCGTCGATGTATATTTTCTGTGTCCGTGAATTGGAAACGACTGTGAAGGTGCTTCCGGGAAATTTCGCCGACATAAAAAGCGATAAAGATCCCCAGCCACAGCCGAGCTCCAGTACATTTTGTCCGGGTTTCAGATCGGCGCGCTGACACGTGATCTCCAGCATATCACGCTCCGAAGTTTCGATATCGGTCACGCCTTCTTTCCAGTAACCCGAGCTGTATTTCAGATGCGGACCAAGGCAGTACTGGTAAAATTCGGTCGGAACTTCATAGTGCTGTTCGTTGGCATCTACCGTATTAATCGCAATGGGAGAAGCTTTCAGCTCGGCAATAAGTTTCATCAGGTGTTCCTGCTGAAGGTCGGGAGTAGGCTGTTTTTCCTCGTCCAGTCGCTGCTGCAGTAAACCGCGGATGCCTTTTCGGATCAAAAAATCGGGAACTCTGTTTTTTTCTAGTAAGGATGTATACCACATAAATTTGCTGCTGAAATGTATTAAACGGATTTTTTAAACCACGGAACGAAGATGCTGGTCGTTTGCTGGTAACGGCGGTAAGCGTCGCCCCGGCTTTTAAGCGATTGCTCTTCGGTCATCGGGATGCCGGTTACTTTGAAAATAAGGTAAGCGATGGTGATCGGACAAACGATCGAGATCCATCCGTAAGGACTTGAAACGGCGAAAACAAAAACGGAAACCCAGATCATGAACTGGAAAAAGTAATTCGGATGGCGGGAATAATACCACAGGCCCACATCACACACCTTTCCTTTGTTCTCCGGTTTTCTGCGGAAAGCTGCCAGCTGAAAGTCCGAAATGGCTTCACCTATGATCGAAAGCAGCCACATTCCGGCTCCGATGTATTCGAGCGTGTGTAATTGCGGATCCGGGTTCAGAGCGATCAGGAAGTAAGGAATGGCCAGGAAAACGTTGGAAACTCCCTGCATCTGGAAGAACAGGAAGAATTTCAGGAACAAATGGTCTTTCCATTCTTCGCGAAGCTGTTTGTAACGGCCCTCTTCTTCTTGAATGTGTGAGAATACGCGTAGTGAAAGGTAAGTTCCCAGTCGAAGGCTCCACAATCCGGCAAGCGAGCAAATAAGCAGTCTGCGCTCCTCTAGCCCGGTTGCCATGGAATAGATCATCAATGCTATTATCGCAAAGTTGAAGGCCCAGAAAACGTCCACGATACTGTAATTGCGAATGGTTTGTGCAATGGCCCAGATGATGGTCATGAATCCGGCAATAACGGCAAGCGTAACCAATGGAAGGTAGAAGTAGATACTCATAAGCTTAAAAGTTAATGCTGTTTGATCAGAAGGTCTTTTACGGTGTCGTTCTTCTCCAGGCGGAAAAGTGCGATAACGATGTACAAACAAGTGGCAATGCTTCCGAGCGTGCAGAAAAGGATCAGCCAGACAATTTTCCAGAGCCAGCTCGTTTCTTTGTAAGCGACCCAGCAGTAAAGTGCGAGCACATTTGCGTAGAAATCCCAAAGTGTTGCGGTCATCCATGGAATACCGGCCAGAAAATCCCATTCTTCGAATAAGTTGCTTTCAAGCGAAGTGCTCACGACAATACAGGTCATGAAAGCAAGAACGGTAGAAAAGAGGATTTTCAGGAATGTGATCATGGCTCTGCGAGTTTAAACAGCTCTCCGAAGCTTGATAACGTGAATGGCATCGAGGAAACGGATCACCGGGTAAGTCGGGTCAAACTCGTACCATTTCTTCGCGAAATTGCTGCTGTTCGGACTCTTGTGGTGATTGTTCTGCATCAGCTCTCCCATCAGGAGTACGTCCCACGGAAGCGAATTCTTGCTGTGATCGGCATTATCGTAATTGCTGTAGCCGTATTTGTGTCCGCACCAGTTAACGATCGCCCCGTGAACGGGACCCATGAAAAAATGGATCGGAAGCAGCAACATCAGCCAGTAAGTAGGAGCGAAGTACAGGTAAAAAAGGAAGTAAAGCACGCCAAATCCGATGCGAACAACCCAGCTGTCGCTGATCCTGTCCATGACCTTCCATTCCGGGTAATTTCCCTGGAAGGCTTTCTCCGGCTGTTTATTGAATTTAACGTAATCGAGGTAAATGTCTTTGGTGTGAAGCGTCATCTGCCATACATCCTTGAAAAAATGCGGCGAGTGAGGATCCTGTTCGGTGTCGCTGTAAGCATGGTGCATGCGGTGCATAATGGCATAAGCTCTCGGGTTCAGAAAGGAAGATCCCTGGGTGATGAATGTTAGCAGGTAAAAGAAACGTTCCCAGAATTTATTCATGGTAAACATCTTGTGTGACGCGTAACGGTGCAGGAAAAATGTCTGACAAAACAGCGAAAGAAACCAGTGACACAGAAAGAAAATTAAAATATACATGACAGCAACTTCTTATTGTTGGTGAATCTACGTATAAAAACAGTTTTTGTATTTCCGGTTTACTTAAATTTCTTTAATGTTTTACACAATAGCCTGAAGATTAATTGAAAATGTGAGAGGTTAAATTGAAAAGTACACAATCAGGACATTAGATTGTGCTTAAATAACTGAAATCCTACTGTCCTGTAAACCTAAACTCTTGCCATCCTGAAAGCGAAGCTTCGGGGTAACTCCTTGATAATTAATAATTCCTCTATCAACAGCGAAGCCTCGACCAACCTTTTCAATTTTATAGTTGATAACGTGTCCGCCAGCTGGCGTGAGTCTCCATTTGATAATTCCTAAACGTATCCTTTCACCGCATAAGCAACATAGCCCACCCATTCTTTGAGCAATCCGTTCCATTCGGTCAGAGTCGAGGCATCCGGAATAACGACCTGGTCAAATGTATAACTGCGCTTCGGCCCTGTATAAAGATCGGTAGAGAAAGGCGTGCACGACATTCCAACAGCTTTGAAACAAGCCAGTGAACGGCGCATGTGCCTGCCGGAAGTGATCAGCAGGAATGAGTTGTAATGCGGGTAACTTCGCGTAAGCACTTTCTTTGTTTCAACGGCGTTTTCGTGCGTATTCTTCGACACTGTTTCCACAATGATGTCCTGCGCAGGAATTCCCCATTGAACGAGCACTGCTTTCATTTGTGAGGCTTCGTGAAGCCCTTTGTCTACCAGGTCGCCGTTATCCCCGCTTATGAGCAGCTTGTCGATCTTTCCTGTTTTGTAAAGTGTGATCGCTTGCCAGATCCTGTCGCCTCCGCGGCGAATGCTCAGCGCTTTCAGGTCGTTGTTGTATTCGGCCATTCCACCGAGCACAATTCCCACGTCGTGGTGTTTTACCTGGCTCATCGGAGTTCCGAAAACTTCCCATTGCCGGCAGAATTCAGAATAGATGAGCCCGTTGCTGAAGAACAGCAGGAAGGAGATCGCAACGACCTTCCCGCGCTTTTTCCATTTGGCGCTTCGACCGAAAAAGGCAAAGCCCAGCCCGATAAAGATCCATGTAAACGGAAAGAGAAAAAGAAGCAGTATTTTGGATAGAATAAAAAACATGCGGCAAAGTTAACGGAAATAAGAAACAGAGCTTTCGGAATTTACTTTCCGCAGGAAATCACCTGTCTTGTCAGTCTGAAACTACACTTATCTCACTTTCTTTTTGCCATCCTGATATCTTAACATCCTGATATCTTAACGCCCTGATGTCTTAACGTCTCCTTGCACATAACGCACCAGCTCATCCACATTGTTCGTTTGAAGCAAAATCGTCTTGCTTTCGTCTATGACCAGGTAATTCGGATAACCACCCAGATTCAGCTTGTTCTCAAGCTCTTCGGTACACTGCGCATTGTAGAAATCCATGGAGTAGCGGTCTGTGAGGAAAGCAAGGTCACCTCTGCCGCTGTGAAGTCCAATGATCGTTACCGTTTCACTGAGGTCGTTCAGCTCAGGAACAGTTAGCATGGAAGGCTGTGAAAATTCGGTCCAGTGGAAGATAACAACGATCTTCGCAGAATCCAGGATGGTATACAGTTTCTTTTCGCCCAGCTGAAGATCGGGTAGAAGGTCCTGCATCATCAGGTCGGGCTTTCTCGAACTTTTCGTGGGCGTTAGCTTTACTTCGAATGTCTTCGGATTGACAAGCGTGAAGTAGTAAAGTTGGTCGTTGATGGCGATCGTCTCTACTAATCGGATCAGTTGCGACCGGTCGCGTTCAGCCGAATAAAAATACGCGTCGCGGGAAAGCGATAAAAAGTCGGAGCTGTCGGCCCTGCCATTGTGGTTCATGTCAACAATGGCCAGGTTAACTCCTGCTACAGCAGGAACCGCCCCAAAATGCGTCAATGTGTTTTGCAGGCGGATATAGCCCGTTTCCGTATCCCGTTGAAAGTGCTCGTCATTTGGGGCAACATGCATGCCTTTCAGCTCTTTTTCAAAGGTGACGATGAATTTCACAAAATCTTCTCCGGCAGAAAGGGTAAAATAGTTGACACCGTTTTCGGTTGTTTCCTTGAATTGAATATTGGTGCAGTTACTGCAGGTCGTCAGGTAGCCGGAAGCCGATTTCTTGTCTTTTTTGATAAGAAGATCGAGGGTATCGTTATACCGTCCGAGCACAAAATAATCTCTTGGAAGAATCGTTGCGAACGATTCGCTCCCACGCTTGTAAACAACCAGGCCCTGGTCGGTATCTGTGATCTTCCGGTGATCCGGCTTGCCAACACAGGAAAGCGAAAAGGTCATTGCTTCCTGGGCAGAAGCTTCCGCAGAAAACACGATCAGGATGAAAAGGAAAAGTAAGTGCTTCATAGTGAACTGCAAAAGCTCAATTTTAAGGAAAAAATCCGTAAGATCAGTTTAGTCCAGGAAATTACCGGTTGTATAAAGGAGCGTTTTTTTGAATAAAATCCGATAGGGCAGAGCCGTACTTCAGCCGTACATACCCCGTATATAGGCCATACTTCCCTTATACATAAGTAGTACTTCCCCTGTATCTTCCTTATAGATATCCCGTAAATGTTAAAATGGAAAAGACACTGATTATCCCATATAGATCCGGTAAAGCAAATAACGGAAAAATTTTAATTGAAATCTCAATGTATGATTCATTTCAATCAGCAAAATCAACAGCACTCATCAACTAGCCGAATGAACCAGGTATCCTTCTTATAAGTCCCGGCCCCTGTCGGAAAAAGAAGAGGATAAATCCTGTAAAAAGTAAAATCAAATAAATCAAATGAGGAAGCATCTGATCTGCGAAATCTGCGTGATCTGCGGGAGAAGATCTGAAACAGAAAAAGGCCGCTCTTTGCAGAACGGCCTTTCGATATGGTTATTGAACAGATTACTTTGCAGTAACCGGGGCAATGAATCTTCTTTTTTCTTTGATACGTGCTGATTTTCCAGTTCTTTCACGGAAGTAGAAAATACGTGCACGACGAACACGACCATGTTTGTTAACTGTGATAGCATCAACAAAAGGAGATGAGATCGGGAAGATACGCTCTACACCAATGTTCCCTGACATTTTACGAACCGTAAATGTTTCAGTTGTACCTGAACCACGACGCTGTAAAACAACTCCCTGGAATTGCTGAATACGCTCCTTGTTTCCCTCTTTAATTTTGTAAGATACTGTTACAGTATCACCAGCTCCGAAGTTAGGGAACTCCTTAACTTCTACTAATTCTTTTTGAAGCTCTTTTATAAAATCCATGACTCTTAATTTCTATCGCTAACCCATAATTGGGGGTGCAATATTAGCAATTAATTTTCTATTATTTATGCAAAGCTACAACTTTTTTAAGGGAATCTCTTTCACAGGTGCAAATCGGTTGCTTTTTTCACTACTTTCGATTCCAGACAGACCATTGTTATTGCAGTAGATTACATGAATAAACACATAGTTGGCAGGAAAGATATTATCTCCTTTCCTCAGTTTGAGCTGATTAATGTTCCCGTGAAAATAGATTCGGGGGCTTACTCCAGTTCCATGCATTGTCAATCCATCGACTTGGTGGAGTCCGGAGGAAAAAAAGTACTGGAGGTCATTTTCCTCGATCCTGCGATTGTAGGATATACCGGGAAGAAATTTCAGTTCGACAACTATAAGAGAAAAGTCGTTAAAAGCTCCAATGGTATGGCGCAGGAACGTTTCTTTGTGAAAGGAACGGTCAGCATGTTCGGTGAAACGGTTGAAACACTCTTCTCCCTAACGGAAAGAACAGGACTCCGGAACCCGATACTGCTGGGCCGGCGTTTACTCAATAAGCGGTTCCTGATCGATTCGTCCAAAACGAATTGTTCCTACAATTTTGAATCAAAAGCACTTTAAATAAGCACAACATTAATTATGAAAATTGGTATCCTTTCCCGAAACGGAGATCTTTACTCGACCAGGAGACTGGTGGAAGCAGCTGAAAAACACGGCCACGAAGCTCACGTTATTGACCACCTTCGCTGCAACATCGAGATCGAGCAGAAAGGTCCATCGCTTTACTACGGTTCCGGATACCTCGAAGGATTCGACGCCGTCATTCCAAGAATTGGTGCTTCGGTTACCTTCTACGGAACGGCTGTCGTTCGCCAGTTCGAGATGATGGGCGTTTTTTCCGTTGTCAGCTCACGTGGCATCGTCCATTCAAGAGATAAGCTCCGGTGCCTGCAGGTACTTTCAAAAGAAGGGATCGGCCTTCCGAAAACGGTATTCACCAATTACTCCCGGAATGTCGAGCACGTGGTGGAATCTGCCGGCGGCGCGCCTGTCGTGCTGAAGCTCCTCGAAGGAACGCAGGGACTTGGTGTTGTGCTTGCTGAAAATCAGAATGCCGCGCAATCCGTGCTGGAAGCTTTCAACGGATTGAAAGCACGTGTGATCGTGCAGGAATTCATCCACGAAGCAAAAGGCGCTGATATTCGTGCTTTCGTTGTCGACGGACAAGTGGTCGGTGCCATGAAACGCCAGGGAAAAGACGGGGAGTTCCGCTCGAACCTCCACCGTGGAGGAAGTGCCTCGCATATCGTATTGACGGAAGAGGAGGAAGCAACGGCAATTAAAGCCGCCAGGGCTGTACAATTGGGTGTTGCCGGTGTCGACATGCTGCAGTCGGAGCGCGGACCTTTAGTACTGGAAGTAAACTCATCTCCGGGTCTCGAAGGAATAGAGCGTGCCACAGGCGAAGACATTGCAGCAAAGATCATCCAGTTTATCGAAAAGAACGTGAAACAAGGATAGCAAGGCATTAAGATAGTAAGACTGAAAGACAAAAAACTGTTTAACAGGAGACTGTAAGACCGGTAAACCGAAAGACTGATTACTATGGCAAAGAAATTCAACATACTCGGAACAGATATTCTACCCGGAAAGAGCTATCAGCTCAGTATGAACGTTGCAAAGCTGCACACACACACTCCCGTACAGGTAACTGTATTTGTGGAGCGCGCAGTTAAAGACGGTCCGGTATTGTTGCTCATGGCCGGCATGCACGGCGACGAGATCAACGGAATGGAGATTATTCGCCGGGCGATTCGCAAAGGATGGAACAAGCCCAGTTCCGGAACAATTATCTGTATCCCGGTGTTCAATATCTTCGGTTACCTGAACGTTATGCGCGAGCTACCCGACGGACGTGACCTCAACCGTTCTTTCCCCGGAACCAAAAACGGATCCCTGGCCAGCCAGTTCGCTTATCATTTCATGAAGGAGATCGCTCCGCACGTTGACCTGGTAATCGATTTTCACACAGGCGCCGCACAACGGAACAATGCTCCGCAGATCCGCTGCGTAATGACCGACGACACGAGCATGGAGCTTGCCCGAATTTTCAATCCGCCGTTCATTGTCCATTCGCGCTACATTCCAAAATCTGTTCGCGAAGCCATGAACAAACGCGGAAAGAAAATACTGCTCTTCGAAGGCGGAAAAACGCACTCCATCGAAGAAGAGGTCGTAAAAGAAGGACTTTACGGCATTCAGCGGATACTGGACCATCTGAACATGCGTTCTTTTAAATCGGACTTCCATACAGATCGCGATCCGGTGATCATCAAAAGCTCAAAATGGCTCAGGGCACCCAATTCCGGCGTTTTCCTTTCTTATGTTCAGAACGGCGAAGAAGTCGTGATCGGAACGATCCTGGGAATTGTAAGCGACCCTTACGGAAAAGAAGAACGAAAGATCAAATCGGTGGCAAACGGATTTGTGTTCTGCGTCAATGAAGCGCCGCTGGTCAACAAAGGCGATGCCCTGTTCCACATTGGTTCAACGACAGCCGCTGTAAGAAAGTCAAGGCCGGTAGCAACAATGGCTGCGGAAGGTTAATCGCCTCCGTTTCCACTACCTGGTCATTCCCGGATCCGATACCGCTGAATCAATAATTCGCCTTGTTAGGGTTTTTCTGCTTGTGCGTTAAAGGATTATCGTTTTCTTGCTGCAAAAATCCCTGCTATGGAAAAGAACCGGCTTCCCTTTCTCAGTCTTCCCTGCAAAATGCATTTTGACGATCTGTCGGAAGAGGAAAAGGGCTATCACTGCAGCAACTGCGACAAAGTACTCACGGATTTCCGAGATAAGTCCAATGAAGAAGTGGTCGATACGATCCGTGCTTCCGAAAAACAGGTGTGCGGAGTGTTCCATCAAAGCCAGTTCGATTTCAAAACGAGCAGTGTACATTTCTCTGCGTCACAGCGACGAGTTGGGCTTTCCCTGCTGGGAATCCTGGGTTTTCTGGGCCCCGTAATGACGGGATGTTCGGACGATCACCCGAAGAACGATCTGAACACCGGTTCGCAGGAGATCAAACAGAAAGCATTCAACAACCTGAAATTCCCGATGAGCGTGGAAGGGACACTGAAGGACGAAAAAACAGGACTTCCACTGGCATTGGCCGATGTATCCATCTTTCAGAACGGCAAAGTGATCCGCACGGGGAAAACGGATGCGCAGGGAAATTTCGGCATGATCCTGCAGCAATCAGACCTCATCAAAGAAAATTTTGATTTTATCGTAAGCAAAAAGGCTTATGAAACCGATACACTGCGCGCGTTCTCACTCGGAAAAGCTTCGGCGGGACAAAAGATCCGGCTAACGATCAAGGCAGATACGCGCTGCGTGAAATCGAACAATGTTAAGTGGAACGGCGAACCGATCGTAGAAGGGATAGCCGAGATGCCATTACCACCGCCACCAGATATTGTTGGAATTTCAACACCTCAGGTTCTTGAAAAGGTGCCCATGGAGCGCATTCCGGAAGAGCATGCTACCGCAGGCGTTCCTGTCATGAGAGAATCGGATCTGACGCCAAGAGAAAAACGCCGGCTGAACCGACAAGCCCGTAAAGCAGATTAGCCTTTGTGGTTGGGTGGGAGGATTCCCGGAACTTTCGTGGCCCGGTCATGACAAACGATACTCCCCGTAACGGCAACATTCAAAGAAGAATTTCCGGGAAGCTTCACCGTAAAATGACACTTATCGAGAATGCTTTGGGGAAGACCCTGATCTTCGGATCCCAGCAGGTAAATAGCCCGCATAGGATGATCGAATTCATGCAGAAAAGTCGCTTCCTCATTGAGTTCCACTCCGACGAGGCGGCAATCGTACGGGATGTTCTCCAGCATATCTTCGATCGTATCGTAATGAAAATAGGGGATACGTGCCCAGGTTTTAAGAACGTCGGAAGTTTGCTTCTTATAACGCTTGCCAACCGTGAAAATATAGGCAGCTCCCATGATATAAGCCGACCGCCACAACGTTCCTATGTTGTGTTCCGTTTTCGCGTTGAAGACTCCGATTGCGTAATATCCGTGAACGTTTCCTGTATGCATGGCGCAAAAGTAGCCTGAAAATCGGGACCAGCAGAAAAATGCGCAGACAATCCATTCATTTTAAAATTAGCAGGACACCTGGAACAAGTTAGCGGATAGTCATTCAACTTACTGTGTATCACTAGATCTAGTTATTTCATGGGAAGAGCACTAAGCCTACTTTTGTAGAAAACCGTTCTATGAGAAATTCTTACCTGCTAAGCAGCTTTCTTCTGTGTACCTGGAGCCTGAAAGCTCAGAACTATGACCTGGATTCCACCTTCGGAATCAATGCAAGACAGATATTTACACGGGGAACCGGTAATTCCGGATTATTCGATGCAGAGACGCAACCGGATGGCAAGGTCCTTTCTGCAGGATCGATGTCGAATTTTACAAGAGATATCCTGGTAACAAGGCACCTGACAAACGGAACTCCCGACAACTCGTTCGGTACGGCCGGCATGGCTGCCATTGATCTTGGCGGAGACGAATTCTTAAACGATCTCGAGCTGCAGGCTGACGGCAAGATGGTCGTATGCGGACAGATCACTCTTCCGGGAGAAGCAGGGAAATTTCTGCTGGCGCGGCTGAATGCCAACGGAACGCTCGACAATTCGTTCGGTACCAACGGAAGAGTTGTTTTCAGCGCTTTTCTCACATTCAACGGCTCACAATGCGAATTCAGGAACCTCGCCATACAGCCCGATGGAAAAATCATTGCTACCGGCTTCACGTTTAAGAGCAGTACGCAGGAATACGTCGGCATGGTGCAACGCTATGAAGCCAATGGAACGCTTGACATTACTTTTGGTACAGGGGGTTCCAAACAAATCACCTACAACAACGGCTCACACAATTTCCCGGAAGCGCCTTATGTGCTCCCTGACGGAAAGATACTCATCACCGGGAATTCCCTGTTCAATTTCTACCTGCACCGAACTATCCGGCTCAATCCCGATGGAACAACCGATAATACCTTTGGGACCAACGGAATAGCTGCAAATGCATTTCCCGGTTTCCCGGATGTAGATCCGCGATGGATCACTGTTTTACCCGACGGAAAGATCATGACGATCGGGTTCGCTTACAACGGAACGGTTCAGAAAGTGTTTTCCTCCAGGCACCTGGCAACCGGACAGCTCGATCCTGCTTACGGAACCGGTGGATTTTCAACTTATGCGGCAACAACGTCCAGTAATTACGCTTACGATGCTGTCCTTCACAGCAACGGCGATTTCAGCATTCCTGTTGAAGCTTACAATTCCACGACGGGTATTGTTGCACTCATCCGTATCAACAGCGAGGGGGCTCTGGTGCCAGCATTCGGAATAAACGGCATCAAGACTTATGCGCTGGAAGATGATGCCTTTTCAAGCGCAATCGCTCAAAGCAACGACAGCCTTTTTATTGTTGGTGGAATGACCGGTGATGCAGACCGCTTCAGCCAGGGATACCTTGTAAAAGTTGACGGATCGGGCGATCTCATCAGCGGATTTGCAACCCAGGGAATAAGAAAGATCGGAAGCGGCATTTCGGCAAGCGAGACAACGACAATTATCCCGGGAGATGGCGGCAATATGTACATCACCGGTACGCATTCGAACAGGAACAAAGACCAGTTTGCTGCGAAAATAGATGCAAATGGAAACGCAGTTCCCGGGTTCGGAGACAATGGTTTCTCGATCTTCGACATAGGGAAGGATGAAAATCTGAAAGACGCCATAAGAACATCCGACGGAAGATTGCTGCTGCTTTCCACAACAGGAAAAACAACATATACCTATTCCGGGATTCCGGTGTCGTTCACCGCGCCGACCCATTATTCACTGAGCGTGATCGATGCTGCCGGAGCAACGCAGGGACAAAGCAATTTCACAGTTACCACCAATCATATACCTGGAGTAAGATCTGTCAGAGAAGACAATAACGGAAAATTTATCGTCTCCGTATCTTCGATTCCCGGATTGTATGGCACATTTTACCTGAGACGGCATAACGCAAACCTCACCGTTGACAATACATTCGGCGTCAATGGGAAAATTGAGCTCGGTAGTAACAGCCAGTCTTTCGGCAGGGATAGAAGCTTTATCCAGGTAGCTCCCGATAACGATATTATAGCACTTACTTATTACACTGGCGGCAGCGGCGATCCTTTATCAACTTTCCGGGTGTACAAGTACGACGAGACAGGTGAGCTCGACAATACCTTTGGAAATTTTCCTGTAGCATCCTGTTACCTGGATGGCGACACGATCGGGCAGGATCCGAATGGTGTAAGGAATTTCTGGAAATTCTCAAACGGCTATTATACCAGTTATGTGAAAGCCGGGCAGGAGAAGATCTTACACCTTGATTTTGGAGGCGGTGTGTCCACTTTTGGAAGGGTAACGATCGGACCAGACAAGGTAGTTGATATGAAGGAGCTGCCAGACGGCAGTTTTCTGATCCTGTGCAACGACGACGAGCTTGTAAAGATCTATCACTATTTTGCCAACGGAACACTTGACACCGCATTTAACACAACAGGTGTTATTGAGGGAATCCCTTTCCCTGAGTGCGAGATCCTGGAAGGATTTGTGGTCAATGCAGACAGCTCTGTAGTGATTTATCACCAGTTCGGAACAACTGATCAGCCTTCCGCCATCGGATTGTCTAAGTTCTCGCTGAAAGATGCTGTTTTAGGAGCAGCAGAACTGAATGCGCTGGTTAGCGAAAACGATGCTACGGTCTTCCCGAATCCGTTTGAAAAAGGTGTTTACGTTGAAACGAAGAACGCTTCGATTGATCTTTCGGAGTTTGAATTTACACTGTATGACGCAGCCGGCCGTTCTTTACCGATCAGCATCCTGACGGTTTCAGCCAATAGCATTTACATCGAAAGCAAACTGACGCTTTCAGCCGGAACCTATTTGCTGAATGGAAAGAGCAGGGACAATAAGCTGATACAGCGAACGCTGGTTAAGTAAAAATACAGACGCACCGTTAAACTGATCTGTACTACTCAGAAAACAGGAGAGCACACCGCTTTCCTGTTTTTGTATAAAGTGGTAGTTTACTCCCAGATTTTATTGAACTATATTAGCCTATGCTTCGACACTGCTTACTGATTGGTTTTCTTGTAATAGCCGCTAAGGTTTTTTCCGCGGAAGATGGATCTCCTTCCCGGATCGCTCTGCTTAAAAAGCAGCTGAGTAAAGAAAGATCGCTCGATAAGAAAGTACGAACGCTTTTTGATCTTGCCGACAATTATATCAGCAGCAGTGATTATGATTCCGCACAGATCATGCTCAACCGGATCATGGATATTTACATCGTCGACGAGCCCACCATTTTCAACTATTATCTTTTCAGCAGAAGGGCCGAGGTCGACTACTACAACGGATTGCACCAGCTGGGCATAACCAATGCAAGGCGAGGATTGAAAATTGCCACGCAGCTGAACGACAGGATCCTGCTCCAGGATGCGTACAATATGCTGGGATTGCTCTATGCAAGTGCGAATAATCTGCCGGAGGCCCGGAAGCATTTTTCGAAATCATTGGGTTTTATATCGTTTCCGCCATATCCTCAGAAATACCTGTCCCAGAGCATGCCGCATCATATTTACGGGAATATCTCGGAAGTGTATGAGAAAATGAACCTGCTCGACAGCGCTTTTTATTTCAGTAAAGCTTCCCTGTCAGAAGCGCTCAAAATCCGGAACATCAGGGGACAGTCGATTGCCAATAACAATCTTGGCCGGATCTTTTACCTGGAGCATCAGGCCGATTCTTCGCTCGGCTACTATGCACGTTCGGAGAAGATAGCGGTTCTCGGGGCACAATACGACGTTCTGCTTTTAAATAAGCTCGGTATTGCACAGGTTTACAAAAGCTTAGGGAACTACCGGCAGGCGCACCTGTACCTGGATCTCGGCTTTTCACTGCTGGAAGATTTTCCGGATATAAATACTTTTGTCAAAAGAGAATTTCTCCGGGGCGCAAAGAAGATCTGCCAGGAAAGTTCCTCCGTTGGATCAAAGCTGCAATGGATCACAGACGAGCTGCTGGAACTCGAAGAAGATGCAAATGCGAGGCATTTTGACCAGATCCAGCATATTCTCAACAACAGTATTTCCACCGAGGCCCGCTACATTAATGCAAAGCTCGAACAGGAAAAAAATGCAAAGCAATTGCAGATCAATAAGTTGTATTTCATCATTCTCGTGCTCATCCTGTTTGGGATCTTAATGGCTTTTTACCAGTATTCTGTCCGGGAGAAGCTGAAGCTGTCGGTGCTTAAGAATAAGATCAGCCAGGATCTTCACGATGACGTGGGCGCTTCTCTCAGCAGTATAAACATGTCGGCGTCGCTGGCCGAAAAGCTCATTGATGTCGATTCGGGCAAGGCGAAAGTCGTGCTTCGTAAGATCTCGGCGAATGCAGCAGACGGCATTTCCATTCTCAGCGACATTGTCTGGGCAATGAAACCGAAGACAGATTCCGGAACCAGCTTTGAAAGCAAGGTGAAGAATTACGGTTACGACCTGCTTTCGGTTAAAGACATTGAGTGTATTTACGAGATCGATTCCCCGGTAGAAGAAAAGCTCTCCAACATCGAATTGAGAAAGAATCTGCTGCTCATCGTCAAGGAAGCATTCAACAACATAGCACGGCACAGCGATGCAAAGCAGGTCGTGGTGAACGTGAGCATTCCTTCCAGGGATACCGTCAGGCTACTGATCTGCGACAACGGAAAAGGATTCGATCCCGGATCGCAGAAACCTGGAAACGGGCTCAGCAACATGGAAAAGCGGGCTTCTGACGTAAAAGGAGCGCTAACTATCCGATCAGACAAAAACAAAGGAACAGCAATAGAAATTGTTTTCCGGCTATGAATAACCTTAGTTTTTTATGTTTCCGGCTTGATAATTCTCCAATTTCTAATTGATAATTCACTAAATATAGTGAGTCCGTAACCCGGATTAAAAACCAAAATTTACAGTATGATCGATGTGGTGATTTATGATGACAATGTGTCCAGGAGAATGATGATCAGTGAGCTTATGGAGCTCGATGTGGCACTTAATTGTGTCGGAAGCTTTCGTGATTGCTCTTCGGTTGTAGAAGAAATGGAAAAGCTGCACCCGCAGGTAGTGCTTATGGATATTGAAATGCCGAATGTTAACGGGATCCAGGGAGCGAAGCTGATTAAGGAATACTTTCCGCAGATCAAAGTCATCATGCAAACCGTTATCGAAGACGATGAGAAGATCTTCGAAGCGATCCAGGCCGGCGCAGAGGGATACATCCTGAAAAATACCGGCGCTGACAAGTTGCTGCAAAGCATTATCGAAGTGAACGCCGGCGGAGCCATTATGACGCCAAGCGTGGCGCTGAAAGTGATGAAATTCTTCAACAGCTCGCCACAGCACACCAATACGGATTACAACCTCACACTCAAGGAAAAAGAGGTGCTGAATTACCTGTCGGATGGATTGAGCTACAAAATGGTAGCTGGCAAAATGGCCATCAGCTACAATACGGTGAATTCACATGTGAAAAAGATCTACCAGAAGCTCCACGTAAATTCCCTGGGAGAAGCCATCTCACTGGCCTTGAAGAACAAGATCGTGAAGTGAGCCATGACCACCAACTACGGATTACAGACTAAAGTAACTCCACGCAACAATCCTGCTCGTCTTATTTCCCTGCTCCATCGGAATGGTCTTTACTGTTTTCGCGCCCGCTTTTTCGAGCGATTTATAAACACCTCTCAGGTTGGATTCCTTGGAGATCAGGGTGGAGAACCACCGGCAGGAATGGGCAAATTGTTTGCTTTCTGCGATCATGTTGCGCACGAATTGCTCCTCGCCGCCTGCTGTCCATAATTCGTTGTGCTGCCCGCCGAAATTGAGCACAGTTTTCACTGCTTTCTGCTGTTTCAGGTTCTTCAGCTTGCGAACAGTTCCCGCTTGGGCTTCGGCTTGTGAAGCATGAAATGGCGGATTGCAGATTGTAAGGTCGAATCGCTCGCCTTCCCGGATAATTCCCTGGAAAATGGAAGCAGGATTGACCTGGAGCCGCAATTCTACTTTGCCTTTTAATCCATCGTTGGCATCGACGATCTGCTGAGCCGACCGGATGGAAACCGGGTCTATATCCGAGCCCACGAACGACCAGCCGTATTCACTCACCCCGATAATTGGATAAACGCAGTTCGCCCCGATACCGATATCCAGGCAGCGGATATTCGTTGAATCGCCGGTTCTTCCGGAAATTAGTTCGGCTATGTGATGAATGTAATCGGCCCTGCCCGGAATGGGTGGACACAAATAGCCTTCAGGAATGTCCCAGCTGCTGATGCCGTAAAAATGGCTCAGCAATGCCTTGTTCAGCATTTTCACAGCCTGCGGATTGAAAAAGTCAATTGATTCGTTCCCGTAAGCGTTAGCCTGGACAAACGTTTTCAGCTCCGGACAGCTTTCGGCCAGCAGCTCAAAATCGTAGCGCTCTTTGTGCTTGTTGCGAGGATGCAATCCGGGCTTCGGGGAATATTGTTTCTTGTTTTCCGGCATAAAACGCGAAGGTACGCTTATTTTGAAATAGGGAAGAATCAGCGATCTCCGCATAAAGTTTACGGAGAGGTCTTCAGTATGATGTTAGTTCGTATTAGATCGAATTGTCAAGCAATTGTCGGATGATTAGTTCAGGGAGAATTCAGTATCGTCCTTTTGTTCAAAGATCAAATTAAATTCAACTTAGCAGAAAGGGGGAGTGGAATCGCGATTAGTGATCGTGATCTTCCGGCTCCGGCAATTCTCTGGCAGCCCGTGGTAACAATGCCGTTGGGATTTTCGGGTAAGTATGATGGAAATGATGAAAGGCAAAAGAGGAAATTAGCGGAGTCCATACCCTCGAGATCTTCACGCCTGCAAGTCTCGCCGGATTTTTCGTTGCCAGCTTATGAGGAATGTAAGAAGCCCAAAGTGGCATGAGGCTGCTGAGAACAAAAGCAACTCCCCAGTAAACAAGTCCGATGATCGATCCCGTTGTTACGTATAACAGGATAAAGCCAAGCAGCAGGAGAACAGTAAGCGCAGTTTCTGTGAGCTGTTTGGTTCTCGTAGAAGGAGCCATTTTAAGTGAAGCGATTCTCAGAGCCAGTATGTGATAAGGACCATTCATAAAAACCTGTCTCAGTGTCCATTTGGCAGGTGCTCCTTCCGGATCGTTATCGCTCAGGCATTGGCCGTGGTGCCTGAGATGGGTTGTTTTCAGACAATGGCCGCTTTTGAGAATCAGCAATGCGCTCAGACTCAGAACAAACGAGTTGGCCTTCTTCGAAAGTCCGAGCGAATTATGAATAGCATCGTGCATTTGAATAAAAGCCGCAAATCCGGTAGCAAAAGCAAGCGGAACGGCTATCCACCAGTACTGAAAAAGTGCGCAAACGATAAAGCCGGTCAGCAGGATCCATGGCCGCGTAAGTTCCAGCAGCTGCTGAAAGCCTGTGAGCTGATACCCGGATGATTGTTGAGCGGTCGTTTTACTGCTAGCCATCTTCGAATGGTTATGGTGTCATTAAAGCTAAACAATTCCTGCAACTAAAACAATGATGCACAGGAAGATCAGCTTTCTGTTCGTGCTGTCAGATGTTATAGAAAAAAGCAAGCTTCAATCCGTAAGCAGAAAAGTTACCGGAAGGAGGATTGCGGTCAATGTCGATGTATTTATGAGAAACGACGAAATTCCTGAACAGCAGTAGCTCCAGTGAAATGGATTTCTTGTTGTTCAGAATGAACGCAACGCCTTGTCCCACATGGATGCCTATTGATTTCAGCGAAACCTCAGAATCGACGTAGGCCGGGTAAGAATAGCCACCGTTGGAAAACACGGTATCAGCTATGCCGTTCTGAAAGGTCGCATTCAGATTGCTGAAGCTTAATTCCACCGGGATGTAAAACGATGTGTTCTTTTTGTAAGCATCGTACTGGTAAGAATACCGCAGTCCGGCACTGAAATAGGATGATCCGGAAGTGAGCCCGATATCGGCCGTTACTCCGGCAAAATTCTGGCGGTTGATGTATTTTCCCAATCCGAACTTAAGACTTAAAGGAAGGTAAATCAATCCGGCATTTTCGTACAGGTAATAGCTGTCTGCTTTAAAATCGTGATTTACGGCAACGTAAGGTGCGCTGAATCCCAGGCTGATCTCCATTTCAGTAGTTTTCCTCGGACGGATGATCAGCGTATCTTTGTTTTTCACCGAATACCGCATGTCTTCCACGAAGTAATCATATTCTTCACGCGTAATGGAATATTTTCGTCCCTGCATATCTCTGAACGTGATGTCGCCGTCTTTCACTTCAAATACGAGGATCTCACCTTTCAGTATCCTGCCGTTTTTCATGTAAACGACGTCATAGGTAGCAATTCCCGGCTCCGGAGTTTGAGCAAAAGCCTGCCCTGCTGTAATAAAGAAAAAAACGAGAAGCAAAAAAGGTAGTAAGCGGTAGCTGAAGTAATTCATGAAGTTAGTTTTCGGCAAATGTAATGGAAATGTTTTATCTGCAAAATAAGTGACCGACATCAATAATCCAACATCAAAAATCAAAAACCCAACATCAAAAACCCAACATCAAAAATCCAACATCAAAAGTTACATGCCCACAATAACGAAATCCGTTCTACGGTTCTTAGCCTTATTATCCGCCGTATCGTTCGCTACTTTTGGTTTCGTTTCTCCAAGTCCTTTCGCTTCCAGGCGACTTTCATCTACTCCCAGTGAAACGAGGTAAGCCGTTACGCCTTTTGCTCGTCGCTCGGAAAGATCGAGGTTTTTGGTATCGTCACCATCGCTGTCCGTATGTCCCTGTATCATGATCGTGATCGATGCATGGTCTTTCAGGTAGCGGGCAAATTCTTTCAGAATGAACTTCGATTTGTCGGAGAGAACATCAGAATTGTAATCATAAAGAATGTCGTTGATCGTATAAGCTTCGCCCACTTTCAGCTCTTTCACAGCCATGTCGTTGTTAACGCGCTCTTCTTTTTTGGTGATCTCTTCTTTGGTGATCAGCTTCGAGTCGAAAGCCGAGCCTTCTTTTTTCACCGTCAGCATAATGTCCTGCGGAACTTCCTGTTTTACCACAACTGCATATTTCCCGTCGTTCCCGTTTACTTTTACCTGCTCGATCTTGTCGGAATTGGCATAAGCGATCTCGATCGTTGCATCGGTCACGGCATTTCCGGAAGGATCTTTCAGCTCGCCTTTCAGGATGGTTACCGCTTTCGGACGGGCCTCCTCATAAAGCTCAAAGCTGTAAATGTTCCAGTTTCCGCCCTGGCGCGAAGAGAAATAAGCCAGCTTGCCGTCTGTCGAAACGAAGACTCCCAGTTCATCTTCAGGTGTGTTGATCGGAATACCAATGTTTTTAGGTTTGGTCCATACGCCGTTTTCTTCACGCATATAGAAAATATCCAATCCTCCTGCACCCTGGCGCTCATCCGTGGAAGTTGAAACGAAATAAAGTGTTTCGCTGTCCTGGTGGAGGAAAGGGCTTTTGTCTTTTGCCGGCGTATTGATCTCGTCGAAAGAGCGTGGAACGCCCCAGCTTCCGTCGGCATTGCGTTTTACGATGAAAACGTCGTTGTCTTTGGTCGTCTCGCGGTTGGCCGTGTAGAAAAGTGTCTTCCCATCTGCCGACAAAGAAGGTTGTCCCTCCCAGCCGTCCGGTGTATTGATCTTTGGTCCTAAGTTCACCGGCTCTGTCCATCGGTAGCCGCTGGCATCTTCGTCGTTTTTCTCGAAAGTTGTCAGGTAAAGATCGCAGTTCAGGTAAGGCTGGTCGTAAACGGTTACTTTTTTACAGGCGCAGAACACCATTTCCTTGTTATCGACCGACATCGTTGCTGCTCCGTAGCTGTCGAAAGTAGCGGTATTGAAAGGAGCGGAGAATGGCTTCCCGGCATCGAACGGAGCATTTTCATCGTTTCTTCGTGCGAAGGAGAACAGCTCTTTCACGTTCCCGACATTATCTCCCAGGTTCCGGAGATCTTTCTTGCGCGTAAAGAACATCAGCTCGTTATCCGGCGAGATCGTAGGAAAGTACTCGTCATCAGCCGAAGATACGTTCGGAACGATCTTAGGATTGTAAGGAACGGTAACCGAACGGAAAGCAGCATCTGCCTCAAGCTGTGAAAGCAATTCCTTCACGTCGGAAAGCTGCTTGGTGTAATCGTTTGCATAGCGCGAAGGTTCTGTGTTCTCGAAAGCCACGAATTTCTTGAACCATGCTACGGCGCTGGCCTGGTCTTCCTGGGAATAATTGATCACGCCGAGCAGGTAATACATGTCGGAATGGTAGTCGTTGCAGAACTCGGCCGCTTTCTCAAACATTTCTTCCGCCTTGGCAAAGCTTTTATCGCCTGCTGCCGGACTCGGATTCGAAGCGTAATATTTTTCGCCCTGTGCATAAGCATATTGCCCGTAGGCGAAATAAACCCCGGCATTGTCGGGAGCTTCCTTCATGGCATTGTTGAAATTTTCTACGGCTGTTTTCGCATCGGCAGCATTCATTCCCGCGTCGATATACTTCTGCGCTTTTTTCGAAGGAATCAAACAGGAAGGATCTTCTTCCTGGGCGGAAACAATGGAAGCGGAAGAAATGGAAAGGGCAATAACAGGAAGGAGAAAGTATTTTTGCAACATAAGCTAATTTTCTAAGAACGGTTCATTCAGGCAATTTTCGTGCCCGTGGTTCCTATATCGTAAAAACAGCAAAAAAGTTACTTAAAAGCGGCTTGTTTTTTCATTTAAGATGGAATAAGACAAGTGCACTACGTTCATCATGCTCTTCTTGGTGCTCATCAAGCTCTTCTCAATATGCATCACGACCTTCTCAATGCTCATCACGCTCTTCTCAATGCTCATCATGCTAATCTCAATGCTCATCACGCCTTTCTCAATACTCATCATGCTCTTCTCAATACTCATCATGCCCTTCTCAATGCTCATCACGCTCTTCTCAATGCTCATCATGCTCTTCCTGATGCTTATCAGGCCCTTCCCAAAATTAATCATGTTCTTCTTGATGCCCATCATGCTGCGGTGAAGTAGCTGTCGAATCTTAAAATAGTCGGTAAATTTGTGGATTAAGCCGGTAAAACACATCTGAAGCTTAAACTGAACTAAAATGACGATGATAAAATGGCTGCTGCCAGCACTTTTTCCCGGAATGCTCTTCTCTCAGTCCCTGGACCATTTGAAAGAGTTGAATTCCTCCCGCACTTTAGCAATTCCTTCATCTCGAATTGTCGTGCCCGATTCGAAAATGGAACTGGTCATTCTATATGTAAGGAAAAACCTGTTCGGTATCAGGGCAGGCTATGCTTCCGCTTTTGCACACACCGTTACAGCAGTTCCAGGCGCGGCAGTCAGCACAAAACCGGGATTGGAGCTCGGGATCTCGTACAAAAGAGTGCTTCGCAAACGAATGGGAATTGTCTCGGGAGTTTCCTTTCTCACCTCAAATTTCGAAGTGTCCGCCCCGGGAACAGCCTTCATGCAGCGGAACGACCGGCTCTGCGTACCATTGCTGTTCACTTTTTTTCCTTACCGTGGAGATATCAGTTGGTTGAGAAGGTTTCAGCTCATGGCCGGCCTGCAGGGAAACGTTTACGCTTTTAAAACCCCTGAAACGCAGCTTGATGTAACCACCGGGATCCGCAATTCAGTGCTCCGAAAAAAATCCCTTGAGATTCTTGCCGTCGGAGAATTGGCCTTTGGCTTCCGCATCAGGAGTCGCGCACAGACTGTTTCCATCAGCTATGCTTACGGATTGAACCAAACCTTTCGCGGAACGGTAGATGCTCCTGCTTTACAGCAAACTTACCTAACCTATAAGAACAGCGGAACCTACCTCAGCCTGAAATACACTTACTGGATAAAGTCCTGAATTAACTAATGCAGCCGGATGATTAACCATAAGGCAACAAACTAGAAAGTTCGTAGTATAGCACAGAGCTGGCAAGAACAGGCTTGTTTTGAATAAAGCAATAAGTCACACGCTTTATCTAAAAAAAGCCTGCAAAGCAGGTACTTTTTTGCCTTCTTATGGCAAACCAATGTCACAGCTCATCAAAAAAACTTTTGTGTCTTTTGTGGTTAATCAATCACACAGCTCATCAAAGAAATCGTTTGTGTTCTTTGTCTTTTTTGTGGTAAACATCAATCACACAACTTACGAGCTATCATAATCCCGTCGCGGATCGGCAGCAATACATTTTCAACGCGCCCATCTTCCTGTATCAGCTTGTTGAAATCCATCAGCAGGCGGGTATCTTTGTCGAGCTTTTCATAATCTCCGGTCACTTTTCCCGACCACAGCACATTATCCGAAAGAATATAGCCACCTTTCTTCACCTTGTCGAAAACCAGGTGGTAATAATTGATGTAGTTCATCTTATCGGCATCGATAAAAACGATATCGAATTGCTCGTCGAGCTGCGGGATCAGTTCCACGGCGTTGGCAATCCGGTAATCGATCTTCGGATCCAGCTCGCTTTGAGCAAAATAACCCCGCACGAAATCTTCCAGCTGCGCGTTCACATCTATCGTGATCAGCTTCCCGTTTTCGGTAAGTCCTTCCGCCAGGCACAACGCCGAATAACCGGTGTAGGTACCGATTTCGAGAATCCGCTCCGGTCGGATCATGTGGGAAAGCATGCTCAGAATACGTCCCTGGAAATGCCCGCTGAGCATTCTTGGCTGCAGCACATTTACGTGTGTGTCGCGGTTCAGTTTTGCCAGCAGCTCATTCTCTGCCGAAGTATGTGCGCAAACGTACTGGTCGAGCGCCTCATCAATAAATTCCATAAGCTGTTATTAAGCGCCACATTGGCGGAAGTGCGTTTCTTTTCTGAGAATAAAGTTATTTATCCTTCCAGGTATTCCCAGTCTTTGATTGCCTCGAATTCTTTAAAGCAAGCCAGTGTTTTCGGGTGCCACAAAGTCGAAGCAGGATCGATCGCCGGAATTTCATCCACGGCCAGATCATTTCTCAGGAAGATCTGGTTGATACCATAATCGCTTGCTGCCACCAGGCGGTAACCTTTCTTTTCAGCCAGCTTGTTCATCGCAACCACAGAAGCCCCATGATAAACAGGATGTTTGCCGGGAAACATGTAGTCCGGATCGTAAGGGACCACGATGTTGTGCAATCCGAATTCGATGTGTGTTTCTATCACCACAACCTTCGGACGGGCAACCGTAATCGCATCCCAGACCCAGTAATCGTTGCCGTCAATGTCTATCGAAAGGAGCTCGAAATCGCCCGAAATCCCATTCGAAGAAAGCAATTCGTTGATGTTCTCGCGCTGAACGATGGCCTGGACATAATTTGGCTTCGGGTGATAAGGAGTAGGGATACGCGAATAAAACTTCTCACCGCGCTTGATCAGCTTCTGACTTCCCTCGAGGAAAAGGCCGCTCCAGCTGAAATGAATGGCAAAATTGCTGCAATTGCTGTTAATACCGTCATTGGCGCCGATCTCGACAAACGTTTTGGAGCCTTCCCCGATAATGGAAAACAGATAAAGCAGGATACCGTCCTCCTCGAACTGCGAAAACACTTTGAACCCGGTAGTCCGGATATCGGGAAGTTGCTTATTCTCTTTGCAAACCAGGTAATGCTGCATCAGTTGCCGTTGCTGTATCCCAACCGCGGGCGCCAGCTTGTGACGGTGAATAAACGGATTGAAGTAATATTTGATAGTATCCTTAAGCCAACTCATTCGACGAAGGTAGTATTTAACCACAAAAGGCACAAAAGATAACTGGTATCGGTGAATAACTGAACAGATAAACAGTGATCAAAATTGCAAAAGCCGAAAGGAATCATTTTGAATTTCAATGCGAAAAATCTTTATAAAGAAGGTCAGCAAACTTATGTAAATGACTATTTCAGAAACTTGCCCTGGTAAGAAGGTCTTTTATGTCCTTGATTACAGGATGTAAATCAATTCCTCTTTGTGCCTTTTATGGTGAAGAAAAAAAGATGTTTACCTTTCCGGAAATTCAACATATCCTCCAAAACAGTGTATGGAAACAACCGGCGAACCAGTCATGATCGTGGAAAAAGAATTGAAGCAGCTCTACCGCAAATGGCCCGATGTGAAAAGCTACCTCAAAACACTCGGATGCGGAAGCAATGATGCCGAAGACATTTTCCAGGAAGCATTGCTGATCTTCACACGCAAGCTCGAACAGCCCGGTTTCGTGCTCACAGCAGAGCCGTTCTTCTATGTAAGGAATACCTGCAAGCTGCTTTGGTACAATCAATCCAGGAAGAAGAGCAAACAGCAGACCTTCGCTCTGGAAACGGATGTGGAACAGCTCCACGACGAATGGTTCGAAAAGGAAATGCGGTTGCGAACCATCGAGACTTCGCTCGAAAAGCTGGGAAAGCAATGCCGCGAGCTGCTACAGCTGTTCTACGGACTCGGCTGGAACATGGTCGATATCGCTCAGAAGATCGGACTTCGCAACGATAAGGTAGCCAAAGCGCAGAAGTACCGCTGTTTACAGAAAGCCAAAGAGCTTGTTCGAATGAACGAGCGACCGGCAGAACCGATTGTTGAACTTTAAACCGCAGCCATGAATCCTGAGATCACAAAAATAATCGAGCAATACCTCAATAACGAGCTTTCGGCAGCCGACCGCCAGGCTTTTGAACAGCGCTTATCCGGAAACGAACAATTGCAGCAGGAGCTGGACCTTCAGCAGCTGATCCGGGAAGGAGCGAAACGTGCGGCACAGCGCAGCCTTATTCAGCAAACCGGTAGCAGCTACCATTTCAGGAAGAACCTGCTAACAGCAGCCGTTGTCGTTGCTGTGGCCGGCGTAATAGCACTAACCACCTGGCTCGCTATCCGGAATACAAAAGCTGAATCTCCCATACTCACGGAGCAGCAATACAGCAGCCTCGTTTCAAAGCTGGACACGATCGCTCCTATGGAACACATCGAAGCGGAATACTTCCGGCTCGGAGCAGCGGATACGGTTGTACTGTCAGACAACGGAGTGTTGCTTTCTGTTCCCGAAGGAGCTTTCCTGCTGAATGGAAAACCCTACAACGGTGCGAAGATCGTTCAATGGCAGGAAGCCGTGGATGCCTCCGCGATTGTGAAAGCCGGGCTCAGCACAATGTCGGGAGACAGGCTCCTCGAAACCCAGGGAATGTTCGGCGTTCAGGGATTCACCGTCGATGGCAGAAAGCTGGAAGTCAACCCGAAGATCGGGCTCTATGTCCAGGTTCCCGTCGATGAGGTGAAAGCAGGAATGCAGCTCTTCGAAGGCAAGCCCGGAAAGAATGGCGTTATCGACTGGCAGAATCCGCAGCCGCTGGAAAAAATCCCGGTCATGGCCGACATGAAAGACCTTGATTTCTATCCTCCCGGCTACGAAAAAGAGCTGAACAACCTGAAATGGAAAACCGCAAAGAAATCCCGCGATAGCTTGTACCTGAGCTTCGAAGAGCTGGATGTGGTTCCCGAGGCGCAGGTCGTGACTGCTACTAAACAGGACAATGTTCCGATGCATGCTGTTAGCAGCGAAGCGATGGCTGTTGATCCCGTTTTACAGATTACAGAATACCGTAAACGGGATTATTCAGGAACTATGGGATTATCCCGGGGAGATGATATATATGACCTTAATTTTGATTGTGAATTCACTGATAACAATCACGGAAGATTTATTATAAGTGGTATCTGCGGCTCACAAAAGATGAGTAGTAAGGATTTGATTTTTGTGGCAAAAAATCCTTTAGTAGAAATGGAAATGATAGATTTTGAAAGTAAGCTGTCAGGAACAATCAATCATATTAAGGTAGTCTACGAAGTCGTTTTAAAATCGAACGAAAAGATAACTTCCGAAGCCGACTTTACCTTTACTTATTTTGATAAGCTTAAAAAGGAATACTATAAAGACGACGATTTCGAAATGCAATTTTGGTATCCCGATGATTACGAAAAGAATAATACCGTAGATGCCGATCACATCCCACCCTCATCCGTCCTCGCGTTCTGGAAGCCGAAATTCAACAACACCATTCTCGCCACCCGCGACTTCGAAAAGCGTATGAAAGCCATCCACGCAACCTGTTCCAAAGAAGTGCTCAAACAATACACCTCCAACCTCGACAAGCCGCTTTATGTCATCGATGAAAAAGTAGCAGCAATGGGCTATCCGGAGTTCAAAGCGTTTGCTGCAGAAAGGGTAGGAGCAGTGAAGCTGAGTGATCCGCACACAAAGAACCTGCAGGCGTTTTATACTAAGTCGATCGCAAACCTGAAAGAAGCTGCCAGGAAAGACAAGGATTTCCTTCGGAAAATGGAGCAATCCTGGGACAACAAAGTGACCAGCGAGCGAACGCAGCAATCTGCCCGCAAATCAGGCAGGGAAGCTACTGCGCTGAACGAGGAATACGAGCTGAACCTTAAAAACGTTTGCCGTCAGCTCGGACGAACGGTGGGTTTCCAGATCCACGGAGGCGGAACGGTCTACAACATCGATAAGTATGTGATGGATGCAACGGTCGCACGTGAATCTGCGGTCATTACCGATCCTTCGACAGGGAAAACAGCAACGATCACTTACAATCCGTTCTCGGTTTCGGTCAGCAATCCGGAGAAATATGAAAAGCTCTTCCTGTACCTGTTTCCGCACGAGCTGAACAGTTTCCAGCGCATCGATCCCAAGGGAGCACTCTTCGATTACAACCTCAACAACGCTATTCAATACGACCTGGCGGTTGTGGGAATGAACGAAGATGGTTATTACCTCTTCACAAAGAAATCACTTAACAAAGGCGCACTGGGAACCGTTTCCCTCACCAAGCTCTCCGAAGCGGAATTCAACAAAACAATTGAAAGCCTCAATTCGGGCCGGAACAGTAAGCCCATGAAGATCAAAGATGAGCTCAGCTGGCTCTCCGTTGAAAGGGAAAACTACAAAGTTCAGCGCTTGAGAAAAGAACAGGCTGTCTTCCGGGAGAAGCTCAGGAAAATAGTTTTCCCGTGTATGAGTGCATTCGGACAACCTGGCGATGGACAGGGAACCGAAGAAGACGTCTCGTTCTAGCAGGCTTATGCTTTGTTATCTGTCTTTTAAATTTGATTTCCGATAGCTATCGGAACCATTTTCAATTATCCAAGCTGGCATCGTATCTTTACACCCATGAAAACAACATTCCCCATTCTCCCTGCAATTACCAGTCGGCTGGATGAGCTCGGTTTTACAACCCCGACGCCTATCCAGGCACACGCATGGAAACACCTGATCGATAAGCACCAGGATTATGTGGGACAGGCACATACAGGATCGGGGAAGACAATTGCTTACGGCGTTCCGCTGCTGCAGCGTTTGTCGGGCAAGGAAAACAAGATCCAGGCACTGATCCTCGTTCCAACGCGTGAATTGGTTCACCAGACTTCGAAAACCATTTTCAAGCTGGGGAAGAACCTGCCGAAGTATTACATCGAGGAGATCATGGGCGGCGAAGACATCGGTATTCAGAAAGAACGGCTCAAGCGTCCCACGCAGATCGTGATCGCAACTCCGGGCCGTTTGGTGGAGCTGATCAATCTGAAAGCGCTCAACCTGGAAAACCTGAAAACCATTATCCTGGATGAAGCGGACGAGCTGTTTGCCAAAGGTTTCAAGAAAGAGATCAATAAAATCCTCGATAAAACAAACGACTTCCGCAAGCTCTGGCTGTTTTCGGCTACCGTTCACGGAGAGCTGAACTCGTGGATCCGCGAAGTCATCCATAAAGATGCCCCGAGAGCGATCATCAAGACCGAAAAAGTGATGAACCCGCGTATCGAGCACCGGTATGTTGAATGTACCAAAGAAGACAAATTCCAGATGCTGCTTGAGTTCCTGTCATCGCACGAACAGGAGCGAGGAATCATTTTCTGCCGCACCCAGGCCGATGTGGAATCGCTCACCAAAAAGTTGAAAGAGCAGGAATACAAAGTCGGCGAGATCTTCAAAGACATGCATACGAAAGACCGCGAGAAAGTGCTGCGAATGTTCCACAACAACGCTTTCCAGTATTTGGTGGCAACGGATATCGCCGCCCGCGGAATCGATTTCATAGACCTGGCATTTGTGATCCATTACCAGCTTCCCGACGATCCCGATTATTACACGCACCGAAGCGGAAGAACGGCTCGTGCAGGAAAGAAAGGGATTTCTATGAGCATGGTGGAGCCGGTAGAGCGCAAAAAACTGCGCTACATCCAGGATCTGCTGCACATCGATTTTATCCAGATCTGATTCATCATAAAGCAGCAAAGACAATGGACTCCAGTACCGGAAATCGAAAGCAAACAGATCTTGCGAATTATTTGGCGAATCTTAAAATGCGTCCGTTAGCGGATGCTTCCGTCTTTGTTTCCTTTGCAAACACAAAGCAGCTCATAAATAATCCTTTGTGCCTTTGTGGTCTTTGTGGTGAAAAGAAAAAACAGAGTGCGTCAAAACCTCCCTTTTGTGTTCTTTTGTCTCTTGTGTGGTGAAAAATAAAACGATCATCGACTCTCATGCCAATGCCTGGAAAACCGGTATGTTCTCGAACCTGAGCGAACCGGAAATAGAAGAGCTGGAAAGCAGGCAGTCTTCCGTCGTTTATGAGAAGAACAAAGTCGTTTTCACCGAAGGAAGCTATCCGAAAGGCGTTTTTTACATCAATCGCGGAAAAGTAAAGATCTATGCGGTCGGAAATGAAGGGAAAGCCCAGATCATTCACATTGCGAAGGCTGGCGAAGTGATTGGCTTTCGGGCGATGTTCAGCGAAGATTCCTACAAAGTCTCCGCCAGCACGCTCGAAGAAGCCGAGATCGGTTTTATCGACCGTGCCGATTTCATGAAGCTCATGGACGATAACAAGGGACTCCGGAATACGATCATTCGCGAGCTGGCAAAGGAGCTTGGGGATAAAGCGCTGTTCATTACCAATCTCGCACAGAAATCCGTGAGGGAAAGACTGGCTTATTCACTGCTGATCCTCGAAGAAGTATACATCAGCGAGCCCATCAATCTTTCACGCGAAGACCTCGCTAATTTCGTCGGAACGGCTACCGAAACACTGATCCGCCTGCTCAAGGAATTCCGCGAAGAAGGACTCATCCACATCCAGACCCGCAAGCTAACTATTCTCGACAGGAACAAGCTGAATAAGCTCGCCGGGAAATAGATGAAAAAACGAAAATTTTCTGTCAGAAAGGAAGATTAAAGCTTCTCCGGAAGAAACCAAATCGATTTTTTTCTGTAATTTATCTTCCAACTCCAGCTTCTTATGTTCTCAGTAAAAGAAATCCGTTCTCGTGGTTAATTAATGAGCAATGAAACCATCGGAAAATCACTCCTTACAATCCACTTTCTTCAAAACGATGGAAGAAGCATAATTCAGGTTACGGTAGTCTTTAAACCGTACATGTCCTTTATCCGTTTCGGTTTCACCGGTTCCTTCAATAAGCTTGTCGCCTTCCACTTTAAAAACAACCTGTCTTTCCGAGCTCTGCCCTTCCGATTCAAACTGGTAGCTACCCACAAGAAGACCGTTCTCCATCGCGCCGTAGAATTTCCCGGTGTTTTTGTCTTTCTCATACAACTGATAAACGAGGTCTCCGTTCGTAACAATATCACCGATGGTTTTAATGGTCAGCAGGACCGTGTCTTTATTTTCGGTGTAGGAGTAACACGCGATTTCAGTCTTTTGCTCGGGTTCCTGTTCAACCGCGGGGAATTCGGGACCGGCTGATTTAGTTGAGCTGGTACATGCTCCAAGGGTGAGAACAAAAGCCGAAAGGATCAATGGGAATGGTACGTTCATGGTGTATTGTTTCGTGATGGATTAAAGGTAATAATTACCCGCATGCAGAAGTGTTTTTTTACTTGATTTCCTTCGATGATGGTACTTCTGCATTCGCTTTAATGGTAGTCAGCAGGTAGCTCTGGAAAACGACAAGCACTAGGTGAATAGGGCCGCTCATCAGCCAGCTCACATTCCGCTGAATGCTGTAATCGGTTCTTAGCTCAATTGTAGTAGCAGAACCCTCATTAGAGATGAAATAGGTTCCTTTCTGAATGCGAAAAATTCCGCTGAACAAGTCGAAGACAAAACCTGCTTTGAATCCGTTTTCCGGGTTGAAAGTAAAAGAGTAAGTGCGATGCAGCTCCCAGGTATCGATTTCCTGCATGAAGCGTTTCCCGTTGTCGAAGTAAGCGACCCGGTTTCCGCCAACGCCTTCTCTGGTGATCTCCGCGCGAATCGGTTTAGGAATGTTCATCAGCCGGAAATACCAGGGAAAGCGGAAATGCTCAATTTCGACGGTCGTGATCTTATCCCAGGCGTTTGCCACGGTTGAATCTATCCGGATGGAAGAGCTGATGACTTTATGGAGGTGTTTGCTCATCGGTTTAAATGTTAAGAAACAAGTAGGTGAGAAGTATAGTCAATAAGACAAATGCACCGATCAGTAAAATAAAAAGCGGCCTGTATTTCTTTTTTCCCGGATTAGCAGCATGTTCTTTCAGAGCAATGATCAGGGTAATGATCGCCACAAGGTAAGCGATCGGAAGTGATGCGAAAAGCGACCACGCGCAGGTCGTAAGAGCAAAAAGCACCGTCAGGATCAATGCCGCCGCAAAGAGGGAACCGCAATTATGACTGGAGATACAAGTTGTTTTCATGGATTAATTGGTCAGTAACAGAATTATCAGTGCTCCGATGGAAAGTATAAAACCCAGTAGAAGCAGGTAAAGAACAGCTTTGTAGCGTTTTTGGGATTTATCAGCTGAAAGCATCGTCAGGCAGATGACCAGGGAAATAATTCCGACCGGATAAGCAATGATCAGGGCAGCGAAGTAAACCCAAACCATTCCGAAGAGCGTGAACCAGATCGCCAGTAAAAGCGTCAGTATAAATAAAGCGTGTCCTGCAACGGTCTTGCCGCGTGATGTGTTGTGTGTGTTCATAACAAATAAATAAGATGTATATTAAACTCCCGCGTGCTTCGTGTAAATCTTTGCTGACTCTGCGGTTAAATCTTCGAGGCACTCTTCAATCTCCGGGTGCTCAAACACAAATCCGGCTTTCTGTAATCTTTCCGGCAGAACAAACCGGCTTTTGAAGATCAGCTCGGTCTCCGTACCAATGAGCCGGGCGCCGAAACGGAGCAGCCATTTCGGTTGGGGAATTCCGAAAGGCGTATTCAGTACTTTCCGTAGTGTTCGCATAAATGTTTCATTCTTAACCGGGTTCGGCGCACTCAGGTTGTAAACGCCTTCCGTTTGCTCGTTTTCGATGAAAAACTGAACGGCCCGGCAAAGATCAGTTTCGTGGATCCAGCTGAATACCTGCTGACCGTCGGCCATTTTGCCGCCCATACCCAGTCGTACGAGGTTTCTGAACGGAACCATCACTCCGCCATTTTTTCCGAGAACAATGGCGGTCCGAAGAATGACCTGCCGCACGCCGGGCTGAGCGTAAGAATTGAAACAGGCTTCCCACTGCTGGCAAACATCGACAGAAAACCCTGTTCCGATCACGCCGTTTTCCTCGGTGTTCGGTTTGTCCAGGGAATGAGCGTAAATGGTTGCGCTGGCAGCATTGATCCACACCTTCGGCTTGTTAGCACAGCGGTTAATAGCTTCCCCGATCGCACGGGTGCTGTCAAGCCTGGAAGCGTAGATCGCCGCTTTGTTGCGTTCGTTGTAACGACAGTTAACGGATTTACCCGCAAGGTTGATCACGGCTTCCGCGCTTTCGAATTCAAACGACCAGTCGCCCACGCTTCTTCCGTCCCAGATGAGGTAATTGACAAGCGGAGTGGAGGCTTGCGGTTTTCTCACCAGGCCGATGATCCGGTAGTTATTGCTCAGAAAGCTGATGAGCTCTTTTCCGATAAAGCCGTTGGCGGCTGCGATAATGACAGTAGGTTTCATACGATAAAAGCAAAAGGGTAAATAAGCAGGCGAAAAATAATCCAGGAAACGGTGAGCCATTTCGTCAGGTGAAGCAGTTTCAGGCGGCGTGCGTGCTCATGCAGCATGAACATGTAAACGATCCCGTAGCATAACGGCTGAAGTAATTCAACGTTCATGCCTGCGGCAGAAAGCACATTCAGTCCGAAGTGAAAGAACACGAGCAGTAATCCGCCAAGCAGGCTCACGAATGCAAGATTGCCGGCATAATCGGAAAAGTTCGGTTGTTTCAGCAGGCGGAACACCAGGTACTGGAACAGGAACTGGGAAGAAAACAGGATCAGGTCGGTGTAGACCGCGTTCCCGATAAACCAGCGTTCCAGTTGCTGACTGAAATACAGCCCGGTAGCAATGTTTACCACAAGACCGCAGAAAACGATGAACGTCAGCCGCCACGGAATGGAGCTGGAAGGAGCGCAACCGCAGTTGGCAACGCAGTCGGAAGGTGCGATCACTTTCCGGTTGTAGCTCACAAAGCTGTAAAATCCACGAAGAAAAAAGTGAATGCCCGGCAGCGCTCCGGCTTTCCTGATCCACTGAAAGCGATTTCCCAACACGGAAAGCAAACTGTCGACCCCGTAAAGGACACGGCCGGTTTGCCTGTCGACCAGCGCTATTTTGTTTCTGGAAAGCTCCCGGTCGAAGGAGAGTGAAGGATCTTCGATCGCTGTTGTGTAAGGCAATCGCCCGTTCTCTGAAAGAAATCCTGAACGGATAAAAGCTCCGGTGTACCAGTTGCAGAAGGGACAATCCTTGTCGTAGATCAGCACTTGTTCGGTTATTGTTTTCATGATATTTATTTTAAAACTTTCAGGAAATAATGAAACATGCTATTAAATAAAAACGACCCCGCAGAATCGTCTTTCAGTTACTTGAACAGGTTCACTATCTTCCCGAAGAAAAAGTGTTCTTCTGCTTTCATCAGCGCATCGCTTATAGTGTCCATCCTGGAAACGAGCCGGCTTATATTTTCTATTGTTTCCGCAAATTGCTGTTTGTCTTCCGTGCTTTCGCCTTCTACTTTTGAAAGCTCTTTCAGGTGCTGCTGCAGCGGTTCGATCTCACGGCGCTTGCGCTCTTTCATAATGCGCTTGGCAACTTCCCACATATCTTTCTCCGCCCGGAAATATTCGCGCCTGTCGCCCGGGATCGATTCCTTGTAAACCAGGTTCCAGTTCATCAGCTCGCGCACATTCGTGTTGGCGTTCCCGCGGGAAATGGAAAGCGCTTCCATCACTTCTTCCGTACACAACGATTTCGGACTTCCCAGAAGCAGAGCGTGCACCTGTGCCATAGACTTGTTAATTCCCCATTGAGAACCGAAGTTCCCCCAAAGCTGTACGAATTGCTGTTTTGCTGCGTCGAGTTCCATGCTTCAAATATAATAAACTTTCAGAAATAACTGAAACTTATGAAAAATAATCAGGATAAATTTCAAGCCGACTCATTTTAGAACCAAACAACTCAGATCAGAACTCCTACGCTCTCAAACACGCAACATACAAAGCGCATAAAATATTCCTCAGCGACCTTTGCGTTCCACTGTAACTCTTTTGATTTCTGGCAACTTCTCGAACCAAACAATTCAAACTCAGATCAAAACTCTCGCGTTCTCAAAACACGCAGCATATAAAGTGTATAAAAGATTGCTCAGCGACCTTTGCGTCCCCGCAATAATCTGCGTTATCCGCGCGGTCTGCTGACACCTTATTCTGGCAGGTAAACGATCCGTCTCACAGCATTTCCCGTTTCTGTCTGGATAGTGACAAGGTAAACGCCTTCCGTCAGTTCGTTGGAAGCAAAGGAAAAAGAGCTGCTTTCGAAATGTGCATAGCTTTTTACAAGCTGCCCGGATAAAGTATAGACCGAAACCTGTGCTTTCCCGGCTGTTATAACGGTGATTTCATTCCGGGAAGGATTGGGACCGACGGTTGCTGAAAGCGCGTTCTCGGAAAGAGAAAGTGTTCCGTTAATAATGCCTACGGCATCCAGGTCGAATCCGCCGGAAGCATAAGGAGTCGGATAAGGATCGTTGATAATTGTTCCGTACTGGTCAACAGTTCCTGTTCCGGTAATGGCGCCAATCACGTCTATGATTCTCACGTGGGTAATAGCCGATTTGTTCAGCAGAAGATTGTCCGTAATGTCGTCCAGGTCGAAAGGAGTACCGTATCCGCACTTGTATTTTCCCGCAAGATTGTCGACATACTCGCATTCGGAAAAAGTAAAATTGCCTTGCTGCTCGTCGATCGGAGCTTCGGAAGTGGAAGGAAAGCGGAAGAAATTCGATCCGTCGCTGCTCACTTCGACATGCCCCAGCTCCATGTAATCGTCGGCGAAGCTGTTCTCGAAAACGGCGAAATCAAATCCCGGACCGTCGATAATGTACTGATCGAACGTCAGCGTGGCGTAACCGCTGTCGCCAAGGGAAACGACATGTGTGATGTTGCCCTGAGCAATTCCGAAAGCAAGATCGATGGTCCCGAATCCGGGTTTGTTGCTGCCATCCAGCATAACGGTCGTATCGTTGATGTCGAGGAATCCGCGGTGAAGCGTGCCGTTCGTAGCCCACGCAACAAAGCAGACGCTGTCTTTGGGGATGGCGGTCGATCCCGGTTGTCCGTATTCGGAAGGAAAGGATTGCGCAAAAGCGGTTGAGGAAAGAAAAAGCAGTGCCGGAGCAAGAAATGATTTAATCATAAACAAGTATTTTGGATGGATTCAATCCCACATGGTAAGTACGTTCAAACACTCCGGCGGCGCTGAAGAGGTGAACGTAGCCCGTGCTGGTGAATGAATTTGCATCGGAACAGTAAATTTTATTGGTAACGGGCGAGTAGGTAATGCCGTAAAGTGTGGTAATTCCGGCAGTTGAAATATAATTCGGAACGGTAAGCTGTTCGGTTAGTGCGTCGAATAAGCCGATCGCGCTGGTATTGCTGGCAAAATTGTAGTAGCTGATCAGCAGCTGGTCGTTCATCCGGGTAATTCCGCTGGCATCGAAAGAATAGCTCTGGGCTTTTGTGTCGGTAACGGTATTTATCCGGTGCATCCGGGAAGGAATGGATCCGTAATTTCCCCGGCTGATCACGTAAATGTCGCCCTGGCTGTCTGCGCAAACGCTTCCCGGATTTTTCCCGACGGTGATCCTTCCTGTTTCCTGGAAAGTAGCCAGGCTGATCACCGAAACAGTGCTGTCTGTAACAGAATTCAATCCGCCTGAATTGGCTACGTAGAGTTTTCCGTTGCTTACGGCCAGACCTTCCGGATTACTGCCTACCGGGATGCGCTGGGTAACTGTGAGCGAATTGGTGTCGATCACATCGACGAATCCGTCGTAGCAGGTAACAAAAGCGTTCGGTCCGTAAAAAGCGATCGATCGCGGTTGTTTGGGTGTTGTGCCGGCTATCATAGAGATCTGCCGGATCGGATTGCCTGTTCGGGCATCCAGGATTTCAACCGTGCTGGAAACGTTTACGATAACGTAGATCTTGCTGCCGTAACGGTCGAGATCATTTCCCGTGTCGCCCAGCCCGCGATCGGTCTTGTCTTCGAAGAACTGATTGTTCACCGAATGATCGCCCGTGTTCACCCAGCTCAAAGTCGAATTATTCAGATTGAAGAGACCTTCGTTCAGGACCAGGAAGCCGTGCTCAAGAACAGCAGGAGCTTCGGCCTCAGGCGTGGGATTTTTCTTCTTGCAGGAAGCAATAGCGATTAGCAGTACGAGGAATGTAAAATGTAAAATTGAAAATTCAAAAAGCGAGCTCCTTCTCAATGCTTTCATTTTGTTTTCCATTTTACAATTAGTTTCACTGAACTTATGTTTCTCCATTTTCATATAATCTCTTTAACTCAGCCTTCCTGATTTATTTGCGCACTTTGCGAAAAGCTCGTGAGGCCTCTGCGGTAAAAACACATCTCCTGCTTTTCCAATCCATAAAAGTTTCGTTGTGTCCATCGTGTCCTGGTGGTTAATTAAAGCTCGTAACTTAAGCGTACCGTAAAATTCCTCCCCGGCATCACAAAATAACGGATATAACTGTAATAATTATTCGTGATATTATTGAAAGCGCCCCGCACAATTAACCGCTGTTCCCGCTTTCCGAACTGAAAGGTGTAAAAAGCCGAGCAGTCCAGCAGCAGGAAGTCTTCCAACAGATTCACAGGAATGTTTTCGTTCAGCGCATAGCGTTCTCCCTGGTAAGTCATCAAAGCGCTGAACCCCCAGTTCGTTCGTTCGTAGCCTAGCTCGGCGGTTCCGGCATGAAGCGGTGAATAGCTGAGTAAATGTCCATAGGTTGGTCCTTTGGGGTCGCTCAGGTCCTGTGTGTATTGAAAGGTGTAGTTGATATTCAGGTTGACAGTTGCTTTTTGGAGCTTTCGCACTACTTTCTGGGTAAATTCCACTCCGGCAGCCTGTGATTTCCCAATGTTCTGTATCGACCAGATAAAGAGGTTTTTGGTCGGAATAGCAAGTATTTTATCTTTCGCGTAAACGTAGAAGGGTTGAAGATTGGTACGAAAGAGCCAGTTTCCCGATTCACGTCTGTATTCCATTCGGATAGCTCCGAGGTGCGCTTTCTCGGGGTGAAGATCGCTGTTGCCGATCTGGTTGTAATACAGCTCGTTAAAAGATGGCTGGCGAACGGTGTAGCGATAGGAAGCACCAATATAGAAACGTCTGTTAAGCTGGTGGATCCAGTCGGCGGATGGGAGCAGTACAAAAAGACGTTTGGTTTCCAGCGGACGGATATCCTGCACGGATTGGAGCCCAAGCTGAAAATTAAACCCTGCACGTAGCTTTGCGGCAACAATTCCGTCTAGCGACAGACGTTCAGGGAACCCGGCAATGGATTCGGATCGCAGTGTTTCATACCGGAAGCCGGTTCCTGCAAGTAATTCCAAGGCCTTTAACGGTTGAAATTTCCATTGAGTCTGAGCTTCGGTTTGCTGAGAAACAAAATGGCTGTGAAGATAGCCCTGCGCATTCAGGTAATTGGAATCTACGTAATCGAGGCTGTTCTGCTGGATATCCGCCGTGGTGGAACCGCTCCAGCGCGGGGAAGTAAAAGTGTGCCGGATGCTCAGCAGGTGATTGTTCCCGTTGAGCCGCTGACCGGCTGTTTCATTGTAAAACACAACCGCTCCGGGCAATCCTTTGTCGAAAAGTGCGCCCGAATAAGCAACCTGCACACTTGTTTGACGGGTAGGGATCCAGGCAATGGAAGCAGTTCCGAACATGTCTGTCAGGTCGCCATTGTTGCGCCTCGTTCTGACTTCCGAATTGCCATTCTGGTAAGTGAAAGGATACTTTCCATTAAAGGTTCGACCTTTCATCGAAAGCGAAAAGCGCCATTTGCTGAGCCGCTGACTGATAAAAAAATGGCAGTCCAGCTGACCGAAAGAGCCGGCTTGCATACCGAGGATCAGCTTCAGCGAGTCGTTGACAGAAAGCTGGGTGTGAAAGGTCTCGATGGCGATGATCTGTCCGGCTAATTTTGCGTGAATGGGATAGGAGGTGGATGTTCCCGCGTTCTGAACCAGTGTCAGGCTCCGGATAAAGTCAACCGGAATTTGTCCCAGATCCGTTTGTCCGCTTTGGGTCTGCGAAAGTGCGAACCGGTCGGAAACAACCGTCGTATGGCCGGCTCCGAGACTTCTGAAGGAAACAGTTTTCATTCCTCCCAGGCCTCCGTAGCTTCTCAGCTGCATTCCGGGGAAAAGCACGAGCAGTTGTCCTGCGTCCGTAGCCAGTCGCTGCTGAATGCGTTGAAGGTTCAGTGATGGCAGCTCAATACGCTCTGTAGTTCTGTAGCTCCGGAGCACAAGAAAAGGCTCCAGTTCTCCGCCTTCGACCTGGGCGAATACCCGGGCCGAAGTGAAGAATAAAAGCATCCCTATGAGTGCGGGAAATTTCAATTACTTGGTTTTCACAAGCGTTGAACGTGTAACTCCTGTTTCGTTCATCAGCTCAACAACATAGAATCCGCTGTTCCAGTCAGCAAGGGAAATGGAAGTGATGCCGGAAGTTGTTCCGTTGTAAACCAAAGCACCTGTTGTGCTGTAAACGTTCAGTGTTCCTGCCTGACCTTTGATCGTAAGATCGCTGCTCGCCGGGTTCGGGTACATCGTAAATGCAGCAACAGTATGCTCTTCGATACCTACTGTTCCGAATTTCAGGTTGTCCATTGCGAAATAAGTCGGCGTAAGAATTCCCATAGAGTTATTGTCGGTCGACTGCATAACAAACTCCAGGTAGCGGATAGCTCCCATGCTTTCAAGCTGAACGGTTTCCCACTCATCAACGATGTAATCCTGGGTGTTGTCGGAAAAACGGTAATCCGCCAAATAGAAGATTACCGTATCCACAGGCATGCTGTTCGCATCGCTTCCGATAATCAGGACACGGAAATAATCCTCGCCATTTGTACCGTCAGGCTGGCCGTTTGCATTGTTCACAGAACCGAACTGCTTCGAGAAATTATCTCCGTTAAGCATGGAAAGTGCTGCGTAAGTCGTATTGGTAATATCCAGTTTCTCAACGATGACAGCTCTTCCGAAGTCGATATTTCCGCCGTAGCTTACTGCATAATTGCTGCTTCCGCCCGATCCGACACCAGTGTAAGCGCTTGCATCATTCAAGTAGCCAGCCGTGGTTACATCCGTTCTGTTGGAGTAGATCCATCCTGAGGCCCAGTAGCCACCAAATTCCGTAGAATAGTTGTTTTCAAAGAAAACGTTTCCGAAAGTAAAGCCTCCTTCTCCTGTTGAGCCGCTCCAGTAAGTGTTGGGAGCAAGGACTGAATCCTCGAAAGTAATGTTTGATTGGGCCGCAGCACCGATTGTGGTCATCAGACCAATTGCAAGTAATGTTTTTTTCATTGCTTAAAGCATTAAAAATGAATAAATAAAGCAAATGAAAAATCAGAATAGATGAAACAGGACCAGGCGCGCGCTGCCGGATCTTGAAACAGACTTTAATCTGAAGTCTTCATTCAATAAAGCTAAAGGCAGGTATTCTGACTTCCCTCTTCCGGTTTCGCCTTCCCATCCCGACAGATCAGAGCAGTGACGTAATGAAACCGGCATTAACAAGGGTTACAGCTGCAGATACAGTTCCGGATTCTAACCGGATTCCCTATTGCTTCCGCCCGAAAGCGAAACCATTAACCGTGGCAAAGATAGCTATAAATCCGCCAATCGGTAACGCAATTAAAAATGGCTTCTGTTTTCGGAGATCAGGAGACTTATTATTTGCTTACTCCGAACACCGGTTGTGTTAACCTGTCTCTGCGATCTTTGCGGTAAAATTTGTCCACAGGGCGTCTGTTAATAAAATTCAATTGCCGATTGGGAAAAAAGATTATTTTTGCATCGCTTAAACATATACGATGGCAAACATTAACAGTACCAGTAACCTTAAACAACAATTCAAAGACAACAAGCAATTGCGCATGATAACCTACGCGGTTGTCGGTGTTCTGGTAATCCTTCTCGGATACCTCGCCTACCGTCAGTTCGTTTTCGTTCCTAAAAATGACAAGTCAAAAGGAGCTTACTACGAAGGATTGAACTATGCTTCCAAAGACTCAACGGATAAAGCGATTGAAACACTGGAGCCGGTTGTTAAGAAATACGATGGAACGATTGGTGGAGAGAACGCTCAGTTCGTTCTTGGTCGTCAGTACATGGAAAAAGGGAACTTCAAAAAAGCCCTTACTACACTGGAAGGTGTGAATGTTTCCGATACTTACGTTAAAGTTTACGCTATCGGTCTTCAGGGCGATTGCTACAGCGAAATGGGCAAGTACCAGGAAGCTTTCGACAAATACGTTAAAGCTGCTGAAACGAACGAAAACGAGAAAACATCTCCTGAATTCCTTTTCAAAGCTGCCCAGGTAGCAGAAGTGGAACTGAAAGATTTCGAAAAAGCGACTGAGCTTTACGAAAAGATCCGCGATAACTACTCTGTGTATGCAGGTCAGAAACAAATTGACAAATACATCGCGAAAACAAAAAACACTAAAAAGAAATAAAAGTGGCAACAAGTCTTAAGAACTTATCTGCTTACGATAAACATACAATTCCAAACGGTGCCGATTTTAGAGTCGGCATTGTTGTTTCTGAATGGAACGATCATATCACCAATAACCTGTTGCAGGGCGCGGTAGATACTTTTCTGGACAATGGTGTAAGCGAAGAGAATATCGTTATATACAGAGTTCCCGGTGCTTTCGAGCTTCCGCTTGGAGCGCAGTGGCTGCTCGAATCAGGAAAGGTCGACGGTGTAATTGCTATCGGAGTTGTGATCCAGGGAGAAACCCGCCATTTCGATTTCGTATGCGGCGGAGCAACCCAGGGAATCATGGATGTAACTGTCAAATTCAACAGGCCGGTTTCCTTTTGCCTGCTCACCGATAATACCGAGCAGCAATCCATTGATCGCTCCGGGGGAAAACACGGTAACAAAGGAATTGAATGCGCGGTAACGCTCTTAAAAATGATCGGACTGAGAAAGTCTATCGATTAAGAGGGATTCCTGATCTCCCTTCGTCAGAGGGGAAGGACCCTTTGAAGAGCACGTCCCGATGAGGACAACTAGTAAAAGAATAAGGTCAGCATTAATTTCGACTCAAAAATCACCCATATGACATTGATCAAATCTATTTCAGGCATTCGCGGAACCATCGGTGGAAATCCCGGTGATGGTTTAACTCCGATCGATGCCGTACAATTTGCAGCGGCTTACGGAACATGGCTGCAGCAGCGCTCCCCTTCAAAGCAATTGAAAGTGGTAGTTGGACGCGACGCCCGTATTTCCGGCGAAATGATTTCCCAGTTAGTCACCAATACACTGTTAGGCCTTGGAATTGACGTTGTTCAGCTGAACCTGTCGACAACGCCTACGGTCGAAATGGCCGTTCCTCACCATGAAGCAAACGGAGGAATTATCCTCACGGCCAGCCACAATCCCAAGCAATGGAATGCGCTCAAGCTGCTGAATGAAAAAGGCGAGTTCATTTCCGGGGCGGAAGGTGAGCACCTGATGAAAATTGCAGATGCCGGTGCATTTAACTTTGCCGAAGTAGACGACCTGGGAACACTCACGCTGGACGAAAACGCCATTGAAAGGCACATAGACGCCATTATCGCCCTGCCGGATGTAGATGTTTCTGCTATCCGCAGAGCAGATTTTTCCGTAGTGGTAGATGCCGTAAATTCAACTGGTGGAATCGCGGTTCCTGCGTTGCTGAAGCGTTTAGGCGTGGAAAAGGTAACAGAGCTTTACTGTGAGCCGACAGGACATTTTCCGCACAATCCAGAGCCGCTTCCCGAGCACCTGACTGATCTTTCTGCAAAGATCATCGAAACCGGCTCTGCCGTCGGAATTACCGTTGATCCGGATGTAGATCGCCTGGCGCTGGTCTGTGAAGACGGTTCCATGTTTGGCGAAGAATACACGCTGGTTGCCGTTGCCGATTATATCCTTTCACGGAGAAAGGGCGCAACTGTTTCCAATTTATCTTCTACACGTGCCCTTCGCGACATTACCGAAGAAGTGGGCGCGGAATACCATGCGGCAGCAGTTGGCGAAGTGAACGTAGTCGAAAAGATGAAAGCTGTAAACGCCGTGATCGGTGGTGAAGGAAATGGTGGAATTATCTACCCGGATCTTCATTACGGACGGGATTCACTGGTGGGTATTGCTCTTTTCCTGACGCATCTCGCCAATAAGAATAAGTCTATGACCGCTCTTCGTGCTTCCTATCCGAATTACGAAATGGCGAAAAAGAAGATCGAGCTCACTCCCGGAATTGACGTTGACGGCATCCTGGTCGAAATGGCCAAACGCTACAGTAATGAGGAAGTAGACACCACAGACGGGGTAAAGATCTACATCGGCAAAGAATGGGTTCACCTGCGCAAAAGCAATACCGAGCCGATCATTCGTGTCTACACCGAGAGCAAAGACGCCACAGCGGCATCCGACCTCGCAGACCGTATTATTGCCGAAATCAGATCCATGATCTGATTCGTCAGTAGCGTACCGGTAATTATTTCTTATCTGCGACCCATTACGGGTCGAACAATCCCGTCAGCGTAAATCTCCGTGATCCGCGGCAATTGTCTGTGTAATCGATTTTGCTGTAGTTCATCAGCATTCCATTGGTCTGGGGATTGTCTATTTCCTTAAATCCAACATCCAACATCCACCATCAAACATCCAACATCAAATTGCTCACTACCTCATTAAAAATCCAACATCCAAAATCTGACATTCAACATCTAATGTCAGGCAGCCACTATTAAAAATCCATTGCATTGAACCAATCTCCCACATAGCGGTACAAGGGCGAAATAAATTCCCCTATGAAAAAAATAATTGGTTTGATCAGTGGTGTGCTGATCGCGTTTTGCGGACATTCCACAGATAAAGAGATCATCAAATCCACCATCTCCGAGGTGATCGTTTACACCCAGGGTGCCCAGGTTTACAGGAAAGCTTCCTTCACCGTAAAGCCCGGAGTTACCCAGCTGATAATCGAAGGCGTGAGTCCGAATATCGATCCGAAAAGCCTCCAGGTAAAAGCAACAGGTGCAGTCGTGCTCATCGATTCCAAGTACTCCATGTTCTATCCGCAGCCCGATCCCAACAAGCTCGAAGGATTGCCCCTGAAGATCCGGAAAGACATACAGCTGCTCCAGGATTCGATCACAACGATGGATTACGAGATCCGCGAGTTGCAGGATGAGATCGACGTATTGCAGGCTACGAAAAACATGCTTTCAAACAACGGCGCTATGCGTGGGCAGGGGAAAGTGAACGATTCCATCCAGCTGCTGAAACAGGCACTCGACTACTATTCAGTCAAAATGAATGAGATCAACAAGAAAATGCTGGCGCTCAACAAGCGAAAATCCGAAAAAGACGTGAAGCGTTCCGGTATGAATGTGCGGATCTCCGACCTGAGGAATTACGCATCTTCCAATACGCCGGTGGTAAACAAAGGGCCGGTTCACCAGATCATGATCACCGTTTCCGCCAAAGAAGCCGCCAGTGGAAAGATCACCATTTCTTACCTTGTTTCCGGAGCCAGCTGGATTCCGATGTACGACCTCAGAAGCGACATTGTTACCGGGAAAGTGAACCTTACCTACAAAGCTCACATCAGTCAGGAAACAGGCGAGGACTGGGATGATGTTCGCGTTACCGTTTCAACCAACAATCCTTACCAGAATAAAACGCGCCCGGTACTTCATCCGTGGTACATTGATTATTATGTAGCTGCAACGATGTATGAAAAGCCGAATTATGCTTATTCGAACATGGCCACACCGTCAGTAAGATCCGAAGATTCCAAAAAAGCGGGTGCCGATATGGACCTGGAGGAGACGGAAATCGTTGCCCAGACAGCCGGTGATTTTACGACCATGCTGGACAGGGTGCTTTCCGCGGAATTCAAAATCGACCTTCCGTATACGATTAAGAGCGACGGAGAGCAGCACATGGTGCTTATCAAAGAGATCGATCTGAATGCGAAGTATAAGTACATCTGCGTTCCGAAAATGGATGCCGGCGCATACCTCGTTGCCCAGATCGTGAAGCTGGATGAGCTGCAGCTCGTTCCCGCAATGGCGAATATCTTCTTCGACGGAACATACATCGGGGAAACTTACCTCGACCCGACTACGATGGACGATACCCTTTCCCTCAGTCTTGGAAAAGACCCGAACATCATCGTTAAAAGGACCTTGCTGAAAAAAGACCTGAAAGAGAAGATCGTCGGGAACACGAAAGAACGAACGCTTTCTTACGAGATCGAGGTTAAAAACCTGAAATCGACACCGATCGACATCATCATCAAAGATCAGTTGCCAATTACCCAGAATACCGATATCATCATCGAAAAACTGGAGCTCGACAAGGCAAATCACAACGAAACAACCGGTATCCTGAATTGGGAATTTGAGCTCAAGGCAAAAGAGAGCAAAAAGATCAACTTCAGCTACCGCGTGAAGCACAATAAAGACCAGAACGTACAACTGCAATAAGCCACCGCGAATTCAGTTCTTAAGCTCCCGTTTCACCCCCATGGAACGGGAGTTTTTGTTTGAATTAGTTAGCCTCTCTTGATAGATATTCGTACACGGGTTGAACAGTTGACCATTCTTGAATTCCTGTTTCAACAGTGGAGGGGCGACATTCATTCGGCGAATGGGATAAAATAGTTCCGAAGCAGCTGGAAACAGTCACTCTTCAGCTAATTGGAAGATCTTGCTTAGGGATCATCTATAGCTTCCTTATATCAAAGCTATAGATACCTTATATAAACGTTATGAATTTCACAGATGGATGACCTTAAATTGCTTGAAATCCTAATACCCCGAAACCAGTAGGCTTCTATGGTTTACTCGAATAGGGACAGGTAGCTTAGCAAACTAATGAATGATCTGTCTGGAAATTTTCCTGGAGCCAGCCGTTTCCTATAAACAATCAGCCGTCCGGTTCGTGTATACCGCATCCGACACGGGGCGAAACGAAGTTCGACGAAGCTAACTCATTGAAAAAATTGCATTAGGAACAAAAAAAGGGACCTCAATGAGATCCCTTTCCGATTCCTGTAAAGAATTCTTAGTTTTTCGCGAAGTTACCGATAGCCGTTGCACCTGAAACAGTTGTAACGATATAAACGTAAGTTCCTGCGTTCAGTTCTGAAATGTTAACTGAATTGGAAGCGCTTGTTAAAAGTACTTTACCATCCATTGTAACAACTGATACGGAAGCAATCACTTCTGCAGATTTGATGTTCAGCACATCACTCGCAGGGTTCGGGTAAACCGAAGCAACGATAGCTGTAGCCTCATCAATTGCAAGAGGAGCAGGTGTCACTGTAAAACATGCAAAGTTGTTGTCATTGTCAGCATCATTTGGATCTTCATCAAGAGCGATAGCTCCGTTTGTTCCGAAAATGATCGCACAAACATTTGTTGCAGTTGTAATACCGCTCATGTCAAGTGTACGTGTAGTACCTGTAGTTGCAGATGGGAGAGTAACTCCAGCAGGGAAAGCGGCAGGAAGAATACGTCCCGTTGCGTTGTTCGCAACTCCTGCATAGCTGTAAAGGCTGGTTCCAACTGCGTAGCTGAACCAGATAGTGTCACCTGAAGCAACAGCGTCAGGACCATTGTTTCTTGTACCCATAGCAAAAGAAACAGCGTTGGATGCAACAACAGAAGAACCTTCAGTCGGTGTTTCAAGGATCGCTTCCAGGTCATACTGTGCCATCAAAGACGAAGCGGCAAATAATGCCGTAATAGAAAGTAAGAATTTTTTCATAGTTTAATTTTAAAAAGTTAATGACCAAATGTAATTACATAGTTGGCATTGTCCAAATATATTTGGAGGAATGTTATGAAAGGTAAATTGTTTATAGTTGGCGGTTCAATGACTAAGCTGCTGACTATTGCAGATAAATGGATCACACTGATTCTTTACGGAAAGTAATTTCAGTTTTTTTGAAACCTTTGAGGGAAGCCTGCGTTAGAAGCATTAACGGATCAATTATTAACATCTACAGGTTAAGGGAGAAAGGCTGGTATTTTTACCGGCCTTTTTCTTTGAGTAAAAGGTGGGGCGGCTGTGATAAGCGGTAAACGACGATTAACATTTTTTCTGTAAATTAGGGCTTGTAAAACTCAAGCTATCAATGAAAAAAATTCTCCTCTTCTCCGCACTCTTTACCGGTTTTTACTCATTCTCTCAGCAATTCAGCCTTATTTCCCAGGATGAGCAGGGTGTAACGATCGGTCATGAGCTCAAACAGCTTCCGTTCAATCACGTAACAATAGACGGTCAGCAGTACATCAGCTTTAACGGTTCCCACAAGGTCCTCACGATGCAGAACGGTGCTCCGGCGCTTCCTTTATTCCATACGACCATTCAGCTTCCTGCAACGGGAAATACGGTTATCGTAGTGGAATATGACCGGATTACGGAAATTGAAAATGTTTCCGTTGCACCTTCCAAAGGCAACCTCAAACGCAATGTTAACCCTTCCGATATTCCCTTTTCTTTCGGCGAGGTTTACAATCAGAACGCATTTTATCCCTCCAACGTGGCTGCGCTCAAGGATCCGTTCGTTTGGAGAACAACGCGTGGTCAGACGATAACGCTGTCTCCTTATCAATACAACCCGGTTACGAAAGTGCTGCGTATTCACGAAAACCTGCGGGTAAGAGTTGTTTACCAGTCTTCTGTCCAGGGGTTGAATGAAATTCAGCCGGCAATTGCAGCCGATCCCGTAATGGGGAAGGCACAGAAGCTATTCTACCTGAACGCCGTTTCTGAAAAATACACCCCGATTGAAGAAGAAGGCGAAATGCTTGTTATCGCTGATGCGGCATTCAGCGATGCCATCCAGCCCCTGGTAAACTGGAAGATCGAAAAAGGGATCAAAACAACCCTTGTTACAACAGCAGCTACAGGAACAACAGATACGGATATCAAAGCATACATTCAGAATTTCTACAATGCACACCCGGACCTGATCTACGTGCTTTTCGTAGGAGATCACGCGGAAATCCCGGCACACACTTATGGACTTACGTCAGACAATGAGCAGCTTTGGAGCGATTCCTACTACGGACAGCTGGCCGGAGGAGCATCTGATTTCTTCCCGGAAGTTTTCGTAGGCCGTTTCCCCGGGAACAATGCCCAGATCAAAACAATGGTGAGCCGTACACTCGAATACGAGAAGAATCCGGCAGCAGGAAACTGGATGGAAAAGGCAATCGGCCTGGGATCGAATGAAGGGCAGGGGATCGGTGACGATAACGAGCCCGACTGGCAGCACCTTCGTAATATCCGCTCCAGGCTGATGGAATATGGCTACACGGACGTTTACGAATTCTACGATGGCTCGCATGGCGGCAATGACGCTTCCGGTGCTCCGAATTCTTCGGTGATCCTTCCTGCTGTGAACTCAGGTGTCGGTTTGTTCAACTATACCGGGCATGGAGACCAGTTTACCTGTATCACAGGGAATTTCAGTACAACGAATGTGAACCAGGCAACCAACAACGGATTTTATCCGCTGGTTATTTCGGTTGCGTGTAACAATGGAACCTTTACAACCGGTACGTGTATCTCCGAAGCCTGGATGCGCTCGGATAACGCAGATGCTCCCGCAGGAGCCATCGGTGTTGCCGGATCTTCCATCCTGATGGCGTGGGCTCAGCCTATGCAGACCCAGGACGAAATGACAGAGATCATCGTGGAAGAATATGCCGATAACCGGAAAGAGACTATCGGAGGACTTTTCTACAACGCCCAGGTCAGCATGCTCGAGGAATATTCCGGGACCGACGGAAAAGAAGTGATGCAGACGTGGATTTTCTTCGGCGATCCTTCCGTGCTGTTCCGCAACAAGCAGACGATGAATCTTACCGTAACGCATGCTTCACAGGTTCCGCTTGGTACAACTTCACTGGTTGTGAACGGCAATACGGATGGAGCAGTTGTGGCCATTACACAGGATCACGTGCTGCTCGGAAAAGGGATCATCACAGGTGGGACAGTAACCATCACATTCGATGCGCTCACTTCCGATCTTCCATTGGTGGTAACTGCGACTAAACAGAATTACGGTGCTTCCCAGACTCCGGTCCAGGTTGGAAATGGCCCGCTGGGACTCGATGAGCTTTCTGCATCCATCACTGTTTACCCGAATCCTGCTTCAGGTGAGCTAACGATCGCCGCATCCAATGGAATGCTGGAAAAAGCAGAGCTGTTCACGTTAACAGGGCAATCTGCGGGAGCTTATTCCCTGGTTGAGAACGGAACACTTAAAATGAATGTTTCAGGAATTGCAGCAGGAAGTTACCTGGTACGTATCAGTACTCCGAAAGGAATTGTTATGAAGCACATTGAAATAATAAGATAAGGTCTTAGCCTTTCGCAGAGATCCCGGTTTCACCAGAAGCCGGGATCTTTTTTGTTTGTACTTTTGGCCCATGCAGGAACTGGATGTAGTAGTGATCGGAGGTGGAGCGGCAGGATGTTTTGCTGCTATCCAGGCAGGCAGTCATTTTCCGGGAGCGCGCATCGTTATCTTTGAAAAAGGGATCAAGCCGCTGGCTAAAGTGAAGATCTCAGGTGGAGGTCGCTGTAATGTCACCAATGAGCTTTCCGATCCCTCAGAGCTGTCGCGCAATTACCCGAGGGGAGAGCGTTTCCTCAAAAAAGCCTTCTACACGTTTTCTTCCAGCGACATGAAGGCCTGGCTCCTTGAAAAAGGAATCCGGCTGAAGCTGTATCCCGAAGGCTGTCTTTTCCCCGAAACGAACGATTCCCAAACGATTATCGAGTGCTTCCTCGGGGAATTAAAACGACTGAACATTCCATTGCAGACCGAATCGAGAGTTGACCGCATTCTTCGGAAAGACGACAAGTGGCTGCTGGAAACCAACAGGGGGGAGCTCCTGGCAAGATCGGTGATCATTACAACGGGCGGTCAGCCTAAGATCAGCGGCTTCGGGCTGTTGCAGGGAATCGATCTGAAGATCACCGAGCCGCTTCCTTCTCTTTTTACGTTCAACATGCCCGACGAGCCTGTAAAGGAGCTCATGGGAATTGTTGTTGAAAATGCCAGTGTAAAAATAGCAGGCGAAAAATGGTCGGCCGAAGGTCCGCTGCTGATCACTCACTGGGGAATGAGCGGTCCGGCAGTTTTAAAATGCTCGGCTTTCGGAGCGCGCATCCTGGCAGAAAAGGAATACCGCTCGGATATCCTGGTGAACTGGACCGGAGATAAGAAACCCGATGAGATCAGGAAAGCTTTCGGTGAATTCACCGGGTCGGCTAAAAAGATGAACAATACAGCTATGTTCAGCATTAAATCGCGGCTATGGACTTACCTGCTCACGAAAGCCGGCCTCGATGAAGACAAGCGCTGGTCGGAAGCAGGCCCGAAACAACTGAATCGTTTTGCCGAAATTCTTTACAGCGACTGTTACCGCATGCACGGAAAAACCACCTTTAAGGAGGAATTCGTAACTGCGGGAGGTATAGACCTGAACGAGATCGATGTGAAAACGATGGAAGCAAAAAACTACCCTGGCCTGTTCTTTGCCGGCGAGGTCATGGATATCGACGGAATAACGGGCGGCTATAATTTCCAGGCAGCATGGACAACCGCTTTCATTGCCGGAAAATCCGTATTATTGAACAGATAAATTCACAGCATGATCACTCAGATTAAAAAAACGTTCCCGCTAATGCTCCTGGCATTGCTCATCAGCTTTCAGTCGTGCCGGACTATGAAGGATAAGGACCCGCAGCCAGTTGACAACGGTTCTGCTCCAACGGAGGTCGAACGGATTTCGGGTACGGTGAAGTTCACGGATGAATGCAGCTATTACATAGATGTTATCCAGGGAGATGTGATGAGAAGCTACAAGCCTGTTAACCTGGAGGAAAAGTACCAGGTTCCCGGAATGAGACTGAAATTCGCTTACGTGAGCGCAAATATGGAATCTCCCAAGCTTTGCGGCAATATGATCATGATCTCCGTTTCTGATGTAACGCCTTTGCGCTAGTATTCCGAAGAATGACAAAAAGAAGAAAACGGATCCCGCGTACGTTCCGAATGGCTAAATATGTCGTTTACAGGCAAACGATCGTAGAGCCGATGGACCACCTCTGGACATTTATCGGTGCGTTCATTGGCATCGGATTTATAGGATACATTCAGAGCATTACGCTTCCACAGCAGGATAATGTGTTCCTGATCGGATCTTTCGGAGCATCTGCCGTACTGATCTTCGGAGCGGCAAACAGTCCGCTGGCGCAGCCCCGCAACCTGATCTTCGGACATTTGTTTTCAGCCATTATCGGGGTAACTGTTCACAAGCTGATTCCCGGCCCCGAAGCATTGTGGCTTTCAGCCGCGTTGTCCGTTTCTTTGTCCATTGTTGTCATGCAGATCACTCGAACAATGCATCCGCCGGGAGGAGCCACTGCGCTTATAGCAACAATAGGAACCGAAAAGATCACCAACCTCGGATTTCTGTATGTGCTGGCCCCGGTTATGAGCGGAGTGCTGATCCTGCTCATCGTTGCCCTTGTTGTGAACAACATCCCAAAGAACCGGAATTACCCGTATAAAAAGTAAGGCAGCAGATAGTTTTTCTGTTCCGCTCTTCCTTCTTGATAATTGAATACTTGATAATTCGCCAACCTTTTTCAATTCTCCATTTAAAGCTTATCCATCAGCAGCCTGTAAAGCGCGATCATCGAATTGATATCCGATTTGAAGACCTTTTCGTCGGGAGAATGCACATTGTCTTCGGCAGCACCAATAAAGCACCAGTCGATAGGAAGATCGGATTTCTGAAGAACGGATCCGTCACTTCCGCCCGCAGATTCGACTTCCAGCTGGTAAGGAATTCCGGATGTTTTGGCTATTTCGATGATCCTGTTCAGGTAGCTTCTGCGTGGAAGCATGCTGTCGCGCATGGAAACAGCAACGCCACCGCCATGTCTCACACCATTTGTAACCCATGTGATGTCACAGATCAGCGCCTGCCGTGTTTGGTAATGGTGCAGGAGGTAGCCGGCGCAATTCCCGACTGAATTTCCTCCGTGCTCTTCGTAAGTGGAAAAAACGATAGCACCGTTTTCGATCGTTTCGGCAACTTGAAGCGCTACCCACACACCAAGCCTGTTATCCATGTAGGGCGATTGAATGTATTCGCTGGTTTCGCGGAAGTCGGGCTTGAAAGATAAAAGCGTGCCCCGCTCGATTTCCCTGTCTGAAACGTAATTAACCGAATCGTTCCCGTATTCGTCTTCCAGCACCATGAGCTCGGCTTCGCAGATTCCTTGGCTGTCGGAACCGATCAGCGCTGTTCCGTCTATGATCCTTGGGCCTCCCACGCGGATCAGGTCCTTGTTGTAGCCGACCGAATAGCCGATCGTATCCATGTGAGCGTAAATAGCCGTCGCCGGTTTCCCGAAAACGAGAATGATCGTGTCCTGGAATCCGTCACCGTGAATCACTTCCGGCATCACTTTCCAGTCCTTTTTGTGCTGGTTGATGTAATCGAGCACGAAATTGCTGATCCTGCCTTCGTCGCTTGCCAGTCCCTGAACGGCTACCAGCTGCTCAAGCAATGCTTTATTTTTTAATTCCATGGTCAATGAGTTTAACGTTTTCGAGGTGTTTTAATTTTTCAAGTGCCGGAATGTCCGAAACGGGAAGCTCGCAAACAAGCCGGCAATCCAGCTCAAATTGCTGTTCCGTCACTTTCAGCTGCAGCGATTTCAGGGTCGACATAACTGCTGGCAGCTGTTCGTAGGTGAAGGTAAGCTCCACGATCAGCACGTCTTCCTCTTCGATAATGGAAGCGCTTTCCAATGCTTCTTTGGCCGAAGTTCTGTAGGCGGTTATCAACCCGCCAACTCCCAGGTTGGTACCGCCATAATAGCGGACAACGGCGATCAGGATATTCGTCAGGTCGAACGACTGTATCTGTCCCAGGATAGGAGGTCCGGCAGAATTCGAAGGTTCGCCGTCATCGCTTGCCCGGAAGTGCTTTTTATCGCTCCCGAACCGGAACGCATAACAAACGTGACAAGCCTGGTGGTGTTCTTTTCGCCAGCCGGCCAGTAATGCTTTCGCTTCTTCTTCGGTTTTACAGGGAACGGCAAAAGCCAGGAATTTGGATCCTTTCTCCTTGTAAAATCCTTCGCTTACACGGGCAATTGTGCGGTATGTACTGTTTGTTTCCAGCGCTTTTCTTTAATTTAGCAAAACTAAAGAGAGAATATGCAACTACACCGAATTGCCGCAATAGTTTTCACAGGTCTTGTGTTGACAGCCGGCTGCAAAAAGAATGACGACGTTGAGATCAATTCCTGCATGAACGGACAGCTCGATTCGGGTGAAACGGCTATCGATTGTGGTGGAAACTGCGGAAATTGTCCGGATGCGGAATTCCCTGCTGCCGGATTCAGGATCTACGGAAGCACTATGCCCGCAGAAACAAAGCAGTTGACCTACACCAGCGGGTGGAAGCTTCACCTGAACAACGACAGTGTTTCTGTAACGGTAAATCTTGGAAATAACGGTTCGGTCGGAACTTACAACATGTCTCCGGCGGACTGCTCGCTTACTTATAACGGAATTTCGTACCCGACACTGGCAGACGGAACCTATTCGATCAGTCAGCACAACACTTCAACGCATAAAATGAGCGGATTTTTCGATGCGAACTTCCTGAGCCCGACATTTCCAGGCGATACATTACACGTTACAAACGGATTTTTCGAGTTTTTACCCTACTAATGATAATTATCAATGAAGGAATTATCGATTATCAAGAATCCAACATCAAGAATCCAACATCTTATTGCCTTGATAATTAAACAATTCCTGATTGCTGATTAAAATCAAACGTCTTTCGACTGATCGTTCAGCTTTTGCCCCATGAATGTTCCCTGGATGATCTGGTCCTGGTAATCGCGCATGGCGCCCGGTGAATGAGGAATAAGAATGGAGGAGTTTTTCGAATTGGCCCCGATGTCCTTGATCGTATCGAAATACTGCGTCATCAGAACAAACTGCATAACTTCTTCGTGGCTCACGGTCTGCAATGATTGCTGGAAATCGGCTACCGACTCTTTGAACCCGCGAACGATCTCCAGTCGCTGCTGGGCAATACCTTCACCCGAGAGGCGTTTTGCTTCTGCCTCGGCTTCCGCTTCCTTGATGATCTTGATCTTATGTCCCTCAGCCTCCTGCAGAGCCGCCTCACGGTCTCTTTTAGCGGCGTTAATACGGTTCATGGACTCTTTCACCTTGTGATCCGGATCGATGTCTGTTATGAGCGTTTTGATGATCTGGTAACCGTATTCGTCCATGACTTCGGCAATGTTGTCGCGAACGGCAACTGCGATGTCGTCTTTTTTGGAGAACACATCATCGAGATCGAGTTTCGGAACCTCCGCGCGAACGTCATCGAAAACGTAGGAAGCGATCTGCCCGCGGGCATTGTCCAGTGAATAATAAGCGTCTTTTACCTTTTCACGTACAACTTTGTACTGAACGGAGACCTGCATGTTCACAAACACATTGTCTTTTGTTTTCGTTTCCACGGTAACGTCCAGCTGCTGAACGCGCAGGTTCTGTATGGAAGCTTTCCTGTCGATGAACGGAATGGCAAGACTGATACCTGAAGTAGCTATCCGGTTGAATTTGCCTAAGCGTTCCATAACCACAGCGGTTTGTTCGGTAACGATCACAATGGACTTGATAAGGATCAGGAGCACGATAACGCCGATAACTCCGTAAACGATCATTGTTTGCTGGTTCATACTGATGTGTATTTAGTATGTAAAAAAGCCCCGGCAGTTAGCGTCGGGGCTTTGGAATTATTGAATTGTCAGTTTCTTTTCGAGATCTTCCAGGTAAACGCGGAACTGCTTATCGGTTTCCGAAAGATTGGTGACCGTTCTGCAGGCGTGCAATACGGTTGCGTGATCTTTTCCTCCGCAGTGCGCTCCGATACTTGCCAGGGATGATTTGGTCATCTTCTTGGAGAAGTACATAGAGATCTGGCGTGCCTGAACAACTTCACGCTTACGTGTTTTCGATTTCAGCATTTCGATCGGCAGGTCGAAGTAATCACAAACGACTTTTTGAATATAGTCGATGGAAACTTCGCGGGCAGTGTTTTTCACGAACTTGTCGATCATTTGTTTTGCCAGGTCCAGTGTGATCGCTTTTTTATTCAGCGAAGCCTGTGCAAGAAGAGAAGTCAAAGCGCCTTCCATCTCACGGATATTCGTATTGATGCTGTAAGCAAGGTATTCAACAACCTCACGTGGAAGCTCGATGCCGTTTCCGTACATTTTCTTCTCCATGATCGCAATACGCGTCTCCAGGTCCGGAGTGCTCAGATCGGCAGACAAGCCCCATTTGAAGCGGGACAGCAGTCGCTGCTCCATTCCCTGCATTTCTACAGGCGGTTTGTCGGACGTCAGGATGATCTGTTTTCCGTTCTGGTGAAGGTGATTGAAAATATGGAAGAAAACATCCTGGGTTTTTTCTTTCCCGGAGAAGAACTGCACATCATCGATGATGAGCACGTCTATCATCTGGTAGAAGTGGATGAAATCGTTTGTTGTCTGGTTTTTCAGGGCATCGATAAACTGGTGCGCGAATTTCTCCGATCCTACGTAAAGAACCGTTTTGTTCGGCGACTGGTTTTTGATACCGATCCCGATAGAGTGGGCGAGGTGGGTTTTCCCCAGACCTACGCCTCCGTAGATAAGCAATGGATTGAAAGCCGTTCCTCCCGGTTTGTTAGCTACTGCATAACCTGCTGAGCGGGCAAGTCGGTTGCAATCGCCTTCAACGAAATTCTCGAAAGAATACGCAGGGTTCAGGTTCGAGTCAACGTTCACTTTTTTCAAGCCCGGGATAATGAATGGGTTCTTGATCGGGTTGTCGCTGATGTTGATCGGCATGTTAACAGGAGCGTTTTTCACCGCTTTGCTGTTAGAGGCAGGCAGCTTCACCGTATACGGTGCAGAGTTGCTTGCGCTGTTCTCCATAACGATGCTGTACTCAAGATGTCCTTCAGCTCCCAGTTCCTTTTTCACTACTTTTTTAAGTAAAGTAATGTAATGCTCTTCCAGCCACTCATAAAAGAAATGAGACGGAACCTGGATCATCAGAACATTGTTTTCTATACGAACGGGGACAATGGGTTCAAACCATGTTTTATAGGCTTGCAGAGGAATGTTGTCTTTGATTACTTTCAGACAAGAATTCCAGATTGCATCATGGTTGGCACTCATTGTTATGGACATTATTGGTGTGTGTTAATAAATAATTTGCTCTCGTAATAGATTCATTAGCATTGGATAATGCAGTTGATCTTAGACAGGAGCAAATATTTACATAAAAAAGTGAAAAAAAAAGTTGAAAGGGGGTTGATTATTTGAAAAGTTTTACGTTGAGTTCAACCAAAACTTTAACATAAATTTGGTATTCCCTTTATCATGCTGGATTGTTCGACGAAAATACAAAATAAAAAGATGAATTATTTAATTTCTCAGGTGAACACAGGAAATTCGAATGTGCGAATAAAGGTGGATTTGTGAAAAATTGTTGCGAATTTTGCTGTAAACGAATAGCTTGACGCAACTATGAAAGCAGCTTTTTCACACGAAATAAAATTGAGGGTCCGGTATGGAGAAACCGATCAGATGGGCTATTGCTATTATGGCAATTATGCGTCCTATTTTGAGGTCGGAAGGGTGGAAGCGCTCCGGTCGCTCGGGATGAGCTATAAATCACTGGAAGAAGAAGGAATTATGCTTCCGGTAAGCCATTTTGAGGTTGATTACCATGCCCCGGCTTTCTATGACGATGAGCTGGCGGTTACAACCCGGATTGTTGAATCAAACGGAGCAAGGTTATTCTTTGAATATGAGATCCATAACGAAGCCGGAAAGCTGATCTCGAAAGCAAAGACAACACTGGTATTCGTAGCAAAATCCACGATGCGGCCGATCCCGGCACCGTCCCATTTCACCGATCTAATGAAAGCGTATGAACTATAGAACAGAGCATTTTGAGCTAAAAGCCCCGTCGGAGCTGGATAAGGCGACCTGGATCTCTATCCGCAAAGGTGAAACCAGGCTGGGGCAGGAGGTGTTGCTGGTTGCCGAAGGCACAGAAGATTGGAAGCAGAAACGCTACCACATCCTGGGAATATGCGAAGACCTCGGTCCGAGAGCAAATGGTGGTTTCGGTGGATCGGAAAGAGCATTCAGTGCTTTCATTCAGCGTTTTATGGCTGTTCAGAGCAACCGTTTCTTAAATGGAAAAGCAATTGCCGTTCACGGCGTGGTGCTTCCGCTGGGCGGTCAGTCGCTAAAGTCCCTGAATGAGCTGGTTTCAGAGCTGGATGAGCTCGTTTCAGCCTGGGTAAAGCAGGTGGTTGAGGAAGGCGGAATTCCAATTGTTATTGGCGGCGGACACAACAATGCTTACGGACTTATCAAAGGTTCATCTCTTGCTTTAAATAAAGCGATCCATTCCATTAATCTTGATCCGCATGCAGATACGCGCGATCTCGAAGGAAGGCATTCCGGGAATCCGTTCAGCTATGCCTGGAAAGAGGGGTTCCTGGAGCATTACACCGTTCTCGGACTCCACGAATCCTATAACAACGAAGCGATCCTTCAGCGGCTGGATGAAATGAAAGCAACGGTTGCGTATTTTGAAAGCTGGATTGACGACCCGGGAAGCTTCCGCGAAAATGTGGAAAAGGCATCGGAACAGCTTGCGGAAAAATCGCTGGGAATTGAGCTCGATCTCGACAGTATGCATTACATGCCAAGCAGCGCTTTTACGCCAAGCGGAATTTCTGTCGAGCAGGCAAGGTTCTACGTCAGAAAGCTGGCCAGGCTGAAACAAGTGTGCTATTTACACCTACCGGAAGGAGCCCCGAAAACAGAGAAGGAAGAGATCATCGTTGGAAAAACACTCGTTTACCTGGTGACCGATTTTATTAAATGCAATGGTAAATAACTGATAGTTAGTTGTTGTAAAGTCCCGTCTCATTCTTTTATGCTCTTTTGTCTCTTTTGTGGTTTCATTCCTTTTGCGTTCTGATTTTAATCTGTATTTTTAAAACATGTCCAAACGAGAAAGGTTAAAAAGCAGCTTCAACTTCATCCGCTACTTTTTCCCTGTTGTTTTAATTTTCAGTCACCTCAAATACAACCTGGTAGCTTTGCTTTACTGGGTGTTGCTGTTTGCGATAGTAACAGATCATATCGGTCGCCATTACGGAATTCCTTTTCTCTTTCTTTCGGCTGAATACCAAGGGAATGTAGGTTCATGGTCCTTTATCCTGCTTGGGTTTTCTTTCGGCGGACTAACGATGGCCTTCAATTCATACAGCTACGTCAGGCTCGGTCCGCGATTTCCCTTCCTGGCAACTGTTCATAAGCCTTTCGTGAAATTCTGCATGAACAACGCTGTTATCCCGGTAATCTTCAACATCGTTTACCTGATGGAAATGGTGCGGTTCCAGAAAGTGGAGGAATTTGCCTCAAATGCCCATGCCGCTGGCTATGTGATCGCTTACCTGTTCGGATTTTGCCTGTTCATCGCCATATCGATCGCCTATTTCTTTCCGACCAACAAGAATTTCTTCGATCTCCGTATGCGCAGTGAGTCTGTTCCCGGAACGCAGCCGCGCTGGTCGAGACTCAGCCAGGGAAAAACAGTGCGCTACGATGCCGATGCCAGGCACCCGCTATACTGGTACCTCGGAAGGTCTTTCCGTGTGCAGCAATGCCGGTCGACACGTCATTACAGCGCTACGTTGCTTCAGAATGTTTTCGCGCAGAACAGGATCTCAACCACGGTTTTCGAAGTAACGACTGTTGTGGCCTTCGTTGTACTGGGATTGCTCGGTGGAGGTTCCGTGCTGGATGTGCCCGCAGCCATGAGCATGGTGTTGCTGCTAACGATCGTTCTCATGCTTTTCAGTGCGATGATCTCGTGGCTCAAAGGCTGGACTTACATTATCCTGATCACTGTCTTGGTCGGCATGGATTTCTTTTCGGGTAACTGGGATGTTTTCCAGTTCGAGAACCAGGCCTACGGATTGAGCTATGACGCCGACCTCAGGGTTCCCTACAACAACGGCGCTATCATCGCGAATTGTACCGATCAGCAAACGATAACGGAAGATTCGATGAATTACATCGCTCTGCTGAACAACTGGAAAACGCAAACCGGAGAAGAAAAGCCAATGATGATCCTGGTGAACACTTCGGGCGGAGGATCCAGGAGCGCTTCCTGGTCGTTTGAAGTGATGCGTTACATCGATTCCGTTTCGAACGGCAGATTTACCCGGAATACCGCCATTATTACCGGTGCGTCGGGCGGAATGGTCGGAGCAAGCTTCTACCGCGCGCTCCTGCTGAAAAAGAAGAACGGGGAGAACGTCAACCTGCACGATCCGGTCTATTATGAACAAATTACCGAAGACCTGCTTAATAAGCTGTGCTTTGCAGCGTCTACCAACGACATTTTCTTCCGCTACCAGTCAAGGCTGGAGCAGGGAACGCCTTACAATTACGACCGCGGAATGGCCTTCGAAGGCGATCTGAACGAAAATACGCATAACGTCCTCAATCACAAGCTCAGCTATTTCAGGCGTGCGGAGAAGCTGGGAAGAATCCCGGTGATGATCTATTCGCCGACTATTGTGAACGACGGAAGACGATTGCTGATCTCTTCGCAGGAGCTCAATTTCATGACAGGAAGCAAGCCCGTGCTCAACGGAATGTCCAGCTCTTTTGAAAATGTCGACATTCACCAGCTGCTCAAAGGAAATTCAGTCAATGATCTGCGCTATACAACCATACTAAGAATGAATGCGACTTTTCCATTCGTTCTTCCGATGGTTACCCTTCCAACAACTCCTTCGATTCAGATCATGGATGCCGGAACACGCGATAACTTCGGTGTCAAAACAATGGAGCAATGGATGTATGCGATGCGCGACTGGATCAAAGAAAATACGTCCGGCGTGCTGATCGTTCAGATCCGGGACACGAAGAAAATGCTCACCGGACAGGAGATCCAGCAGGTGACTTTCCTGGATAAATTCACGCTTCCTTTCTCGAATGTCTACGGGAATTTCCCCCGAACGCAGGATTTTGACCAGGAGGAACTGCTGAAAATGTCTACCGTTTCTCAAATCGTTCCTATGCGTTTTGTATCGGTGAATCTTCGCGAGTTTGCCAAAAACAGGATCTCCCTTTCCTGGCACCTGACTTCCAAGGAAAAGGTGAAGATCAAACAAGCCATCTGGTCGGAAGGAAATCAGAGTGCTGTTAAAGTGATCCTTCAGCAGCTTGAGAATCCTTACATCACTCCTAAAAGATCGCCGGCCGAAGGTGGCTGATCAGTCGTGGTCCCATTTCCTGCGCTTCGTTCCTTCGGTGCGGATAACTTCCCAGCCGTTGGCTTTAGCCGATTTAAGCAGCTTTTTCCGCAGTCTTCTCGGGTAGAACACCTTTCGCACCATCTTGGAGGTTTCGATCTGCGGGTAAACTTCCCCGATCGATAGCAGGTGATAGCAGGCAGCCGCACAGCGCATTCCGAAAAACGCATAGGAATAAGGCGCTTTCGCAAGATAAACGGCCGAAATGCTGTCGATTTGCTGCTTTTGAACAGATGAAACCGGGATCCTGATAGCTATTCGTTTCACGGTATCGCAGCCGAACGTGCAGTAGAACTGCTCGGTTTCCGACAGCAGAAACCTTCCGCTTCTGGCATTTTTTGCCAGTGCTGTTACTTTCCCGCTGTGATTGAAATGGACGATGCTGTCGGGAGCAATTTCCAGTCCGACATGTCCTCCCAGCTTTCCGCCAAACCATTTTCCTTCGCCGGGAGCTTTTGGCCTCGACCCGTAAACAACGTGAACCGTCACGAAAGAAGAGTCCTGTGCGGCAGCTTCAGCCGAAATTAGAAGCAGGAGGAGGAGATATACACTTTTCATAGTTGATCATTAGAGTAGCCTGTGCCTACCGCAATATAATCAAATCTGTTATATTCGTAACATGGAGAACCCGGCACAGCATTACAGGTACAATTCGGAAATCATTACCCTGACGAAGGAAAGCGAGCATTATTTTGCCACACATTTCGATCCGGAAAGTGAGCCTGGAGTGATGCACTGGCTGAATTTTCATTCCATGGCGCAGAAGGAAGAACTCACAAAGCTGTGCGAGCACCTTGGGATCGACAAGCTGACGATCGAGGACCTCTTCAAAGGGACCAAGCGTCCCCGCCTCGAGGAATACCCCGGATATGTCTTCTTCTCCATCGTTTCCGCATTGCCGACCGATAAGCTGAGCTTTTCCCTGAAGAAAGAGCGCATCAGCTTCATCATGGGATCCAATTACCTGATCTCTTTCCAGGAGCACATTTCCGACCATTTTCCGGAAGTGAGGGAAAGACTGGAGCTGAAAAAAGGAAAGATCCGCATCAAAGGACCGGATTTCCTGCTGTTCAGAATGCTCGAAGCCATCATCGACAATTACATGGAGGTTGTGGATGAAATTGCCGTAAAGATCCAGGACATGGACGATCTGGCTATTCATTATGTTAAAAGCGAGACGCTTCGCCAGATAGAGTGGCAGAAAAGAAAACTGGTCGAGCTGAGGAAAATCGTTCAGCCTATGCGGGAGCTCGTAACGCAGCTGGAACGGGTGGAAAGCCATTTATTTGCAGCAGAGAACGCCCATTACTACGACGATCTGAAGGACAGCTGCTGGACGGTAGTGGAAGAGATCGATTCCCAGAAACAGATCCTCGATGGTATGGCCAACCTGTATTATGCCGTACAGGGACAGCGAATGAACGAGATCATGAAGGTCCTGACGGTGATCAGCGCGATCTTCATTCCGCTCACATTTATTGTTGGGATTTACGGAATGAACTTCGAATTCATGCCCGAGCTTCACCTGAAAAACGGCTATTACTACGTTATGGCATTCATGGCCATCCTGGCGGCCGTTCTCATCTTTATCTTCTACAAGCGTGGCTGGCTCCGGAGAAATACCTGATATTCGTCAGTCATGTACAGATAAAGTACCGGCTAAGTATAGATCAGGTACAGATAGTGTATAGCACAAGTACAGATAGTGTAATGGAAGTGTACTAAGAGTATACTAAGCACATTCCGGAACAGTGCTGCCCTCTGCTGCCTAATCAGGTTTCCGCTCGTCGACGATTCCCGTAATCTTAACCGGCTTGATCCCCTGCGTGAAGATGTAATAATCCGGTGGAATGTGGTACTTGTCGAACAACAGGTCGATGAAAGCAACATTTTCAGTTCCGTTGTTGTCGTAGCGGAACGAGATCTTGAACGTTTTTCCTTCCGGATCGATGCCTTTCAGCTGGTCTTTCGGAACCCTTGCCATGATCAGGTTGGCATCCTTAGTTTCCTCCAGGCGCACATCTTTGACTTTAATTCCGCGAACGATGATGTCTTCGGCAAGAATGCTTCTCAGTGTATCGCCTTTTGCCGGCCGCTGGTTGTAGAAATAGCCGTCAATCGGGGAGAAGAGTGCAATCCATTCGGGATCCTTCGACCGGTCTTTCAGTTTTCCGGGAGATTTCTTTTTAATGAATTCCGCCAGCTTGTAAGTCGCAACCAGCGAGCCGTTGTAGGTCATGTGCTGATTGTTCTCGTACGTGTTCTCAAAGCTTTCGGGAGCAAAATCGCCAATATGCTCGTTCGTTTGAAGATTGAGCCAGCGGTCTTTATGAGCTCCAATTACTTCGGAAAGCCTTTTCTCCCAGGCAGAGAAGTTCTTAACGTGCTTGCTGTACATGGGAAGCGTCAGGAAGATCACATCGATGTTCTCCTGTTTGCAAAGCTCCACGATCTTGTCGGTGTAATACTTGGCATCTTTTCCGTAACGGTATTTCTTCCCGTTAACCGGTGCTCCTTTTTTGGAATAAAGACCGAGCAGTGAATCGGTGAGTCCCGTTCTGAAACGAATGTAGCGCCCCAGGTAAAGGTCTTTCTTAACTTCCCGGTGAAAGCCTTCTTCCCGTTCGATGATGCGTTGGTTGGCTTCAAGCTGCGGACGGTTCGTGAAAATGTAATCGTGGTTGCGAAGCGTATTCGACCAGGCGTAAAGGTAATTGTCAGTTGAAAAGAGCTGGGTGGTTGAGGCCAGTTTTTCGCCGAAGTTCTTCCTGGCCGAAAAGCTTTTGAACTGATCCGACAATTCTCCTTCTTTCAGCTCGTGCTGTTCGGCGTCATCGATCCCGTAAGTTTCAACGACCACAACACCCGGTTTGCAGATCGTCAGCGCTTCTTTCAGGCTGAAATATGTATCGGTGATATTCGTTCCCGGCGCAGCCATAATAAAAGAAGTCGCTCCGAGCGCGTTGCTCAGGTTTTCAGGGTTGATGCCGGTGTAGAGGTGAGAATTCCCCACCAATAATACATCGACAGGCGTTTTCCCCTGCATTTCGTAGAGCGCGTCCCATTTTTTGGCAACGTGGTTGTTCGTTTCGTCCGGGTTGAAATAACCTTTCTCGTCGGAATAGTAAATAACACCGAATACAATAGCGGTAAGAAAAGCCATTTTCAGGGTGAACTTCAGAATGGGGCTCTTTACAGGCTTCGTGGAAATCGTCTCTGCGGGCTGAGGCTCTGTAACGACAGGTTTAACGTTGGAAGGTTTCGCCGGTTTTGTGTTTTTCGCTGACATCTTACGTTAATTTAAAATTGGAAATAAATGAAATTGCTGTCGTTTACTCCGATTCCGTAGGAGCCTAACAGGATAATTCCGAAAGCGAGCGAAAGGTAAACCGCCCATCTGAAGATGAAATTCGTTTGTGCAAAACGGTCGTAAACCAGTTTTCCTGTTTCCTGCAGGATCTCGAACAGCACCAATGCTATCAGCAGGAAAATCGTGAATTTGAATTCAGGCTGGGCAATTCCGAAGTTGTAAAGCTCGGCCGTATTTCCCGTGCCGATGTTGCCTATCATGTGAAGGGCATCCGGGAGTGTCTGCGCGCGGAAGAATACCAGTGAAAGTGACCACATAAGCACCACGAAAACCGTAGAGGCAATGCGCCCAAGTATGGTTTTATTAAGTGGTTTGGTAAGTTTGTCGAGAACGATGATGAACAATCCGTTGATTCCTCCCCAGATCACGAAATTCCAGGAAGCCCCGTGCCAGAGCCCGCTGAGCAGGAATACGATCATGATATTGCGGATCATTTTAGCCGTTCCTTTCCGGTTTCCGCCCAGTGGAATGTAAAGGTAATCGCGGAACCACGAGCTGAGACTGATGTGCCAGCGCTGCCAGAAAGCCCCGAACGTAGAAGAAAGATAAGGGCGCTTAAAGTTGGGCGAAAGGTCGAATCCGAGTGTGCGGGCCGATCCTATAGCAATGTCGGAATAAGCCGAGAAATCCAGGTAAAGCTGGAAGGCGAAGAAAATAGCCGCAACCAGCGCGGGAGCTCCGTGGACGGCATTTACATCCTGGTAGGAAGCATCGACATAGCGGGCCAGGCGGTCGGCAATAACGATCTTTTTGAAGAATCCCCAGGCCATTAGCAGCAAGCCGCTCTTAAGCATCGCGTAATCGGGCGATTTTTTTTCGTAGAACTGAGGAAGCAAATGCTTGGCGCGCTCGATCGGACCGGCAACCAGCTGGGGAAAGAAGCTCACGAAAGCCATAAAGCCGAGCAGATCACGGGCTGGCTCCATTCTGCGGTAATAAATATCAAGTGTGTAGCTCAGGGTCTGGAAGGTATAGAAGCTGATCCCGACGGGAAGAATGATATTGAGTGTGTGAACGTCCAGGTCGACCCCGAAATAAGCAAAGGCATTGATAAAGCTGTCGGCGAAGAAATTGTAGTATTTAAAGAAGCCGAGCAGTCCGAGATTCGCCCCGACCGTAACAAGCAGCAGTCGCTTGCGCTTTTTCTCATTCGTCTGCGTGAAGAGGTGCTTTCCAACCGTGTAATCGACGAGCGAGCTGATGAGAATGAGCGATAAGAACCGCCAGTCCCACCATCCGTAAAACAAATAGCTCACTGCAACGATGAAGATATTCTGCATCAGGATCGTTCTCCTGAACACAAGCCAGTAGGAGAAAAATACGAGCACAAAGAAGATGGCGAAATCAATGGAATTGAAGATCATATTCAGTATGGGTTGGAAAATGTTACAATGTGTTCAATTATTTCAGGGGCGAATATAATAAAAACGTCCGCGCATAGTACCGTTATGATACGGAAATGGTTGTCCACGACGATTACTCCCCCGGAATCAACGGCAATTCGTCCAGATCCAAACCGACTGAAGAACAAAGGACAGTTTCGGATCTTATTCTCTAATCCCTAATCCCATTCCCTTAATCCAAACCGCCCGAAGAAGCAAGCTCTGTCCAACCCCACTCTTTACTATTGCCTTTTGCCTCTTTACTATTTCTTCTTCCTCAAATTAACCGCTAACCGTTCATAACTCATCCACTTACCATGTGATAATCCCGCGTCCTGGTAGTATCTTTGTGTTGCGCAATCTGTGGTATTTATGGCGGAAAATCAATATACGGAAGACAATATTCGCTCCCTTGACTGGAAAGAACACATTCGCCTGCGCCCCGGTATGTATATCGGGAAGCTCGGCGACGGCTCTGCGGCAGATGATGGGGTTTACATTCTTGTGAAAGAAGTTATCGATAACTGTATCGATGAATTCGTTATGGGCAACGGCCGCCGGGTCGATGTCAAAGTAAAAGACGGGAAAGTAAGCGTGCGCGATTTCGGACGTGGAATTCCGCTGGGAAAAGTAGTCGAAGTCGTTTCCAAAATGAATACCGGGGGTAAATACGACTCCAAAGCATTTAAGAAATCGGTCGGACTGAACGGTGTAGGAACGAAAGCAGTGAATGCGCTCAGCGACTACTTCATGGTTTACTCGGTGCGCGAAGGCGAGAAGAAACAGGCTGTGTTCTCAAAAGGAGAGCTGGTCGAAGAATCTGCCATAGAAAAAACAACGGAAACAAATGGTACATACGTGGAATTCATTCCCGACGAAGCCATTTTCAAGAAATACAATTTCAGAACGCCCTACCTGGCAAAAATGTTCTGGAATTACTGCTACCTCAACCGCGGACTGTCGATTTACTTCAACGGGGAGAAATACCAGTCAAAAGACGGTCTGAAAGATCTCCTGGAAGACAACATGGACGGCGATCCGCTGTACCCGATCATCCACATGGAAGACGAAGACATAGAGGTGGCGTTCACGCATGGCAAAACATACGGCGAAGATTATTATTCGTTCGTCAATGGTCAGCATACCACCCAGGGAGGAACCCATCAGAGCGCTTTCCGGGAATCGATCGCCAAGGTGATCCGCGATTTCTACAACAAGAATTACGACGCTTCCGATATCCGTCAGTCGATCGTTGCTGCCGTGGCTATTAAAGTTATGGAGCCGGTATTCGAATCGCAGACCAAAACGAAATTAGGCTCACAGGAGATCGAGCCGGGCGGGAAATCCGTTCGTGCCTTCATCAACGACTTCCTGAAAGAAAAGCTCGACAACTACCTGCACCGTCACCCGGATGTGGCTGAAACGCTTGAAAAGAAGATCAAGCAATCGGAGCGTGAGCGCAAGGAATTATCCGGGATCCGGAAACTGGCACGCGACCGTTCCAAAAAAGCCAGCCTTCATAACAAGAAGCTGCGCGACTGCCGTGTTCACCTGACAGACGAAAAAGACGACAAGCGCGAGCTGACAACGCTGTTCATCACCGAGGGAGATTCTGCCAGTGGTTCCATTACGAAATCGCGCGATGTGAATACGCAGGCCGTTTTCTCATTGCGGGGAAAACCCCTGAACTGCTACGGCCTCACCAAGAAAGTCGTTTACGAGAACGAAGAGTTCAACCTCTTGCAGGCCGCTCTCGATATCGAAGAAGACATGGATAACCTGCGCTTCAACAACATTGTGATCGCAACCGATGCCGATGTCGACGGAATGCACATCCGCCTGCTGTTGCTCACATTCTTCCTCCAGTTCTTCCCCGACCTGGTGAAGAGGAATCACGTGTATGTGTTGCAGACGCCGCTGTTCCGCGTAAGAAATAAAAAGAAAACGATCTATTGTTATTCCGAGCAGGAACGCCGCGATGCGATCTCCGAGCTGGGTAAAAATCCGGAGATCACCCGCTTCAAAGGACTGGGCGAGATCTCACCGGACGAATTCCAGCACTTTATCGGCGCAGATATACGGCTGGAGCCCGTTTTATTAACGAAAGACGCTTCCATCGAAACGATCCTGTCCTACTTCATGGGCAAGAACACGCCGGAAAGACAGGATTTCATCATCGACAATCTCCGCGTTGAAAAAGATGCGGATATGGAAGAAGAACTACCTGCCGGAGATGACGAAAGCGAAGAACTCATTGAAAAAGCTTCTTAAATTATGGCAGAAGACGAAGATTTGCCTCTCGGTCCGGAAGATACGGATAACGGGAATGACGATGAAAATGAGAACGAAGAACAAGCCGCTGATGGCAGCGAAGCATTTCCTTTCGAGAAAAAACACGTGGATGAGAACATCATTCCACTCAGCGGACTGTATGAAAACTGGTTCCTGGATTATGCGTCCTACGTAATTCTCGAGCGGGCAGTTCCTTCGTTGTACGACGGTTTCAAGCCGGTTCAGCGAAGAATCCTGCATTCCATGAAAGAGCTCGACGACGGGCGTTACAACAAAGTGGCGAACGTGATCGGGAACACGATGAAGTACCACCCGCACGGTGACGCTTCCATCGGTGACGCGCTGGTTGCGCTTGGGCAGAAGGAATTGCTCATCGACATGCAGGGAAACTGGGGTAACACGCTCACGGGCGATGGTGCCGCTGCTCCGCGATACATAGAGGCCCGGCTGTCCAAATTTGCAAACCATGTAGTGTTCAACCCTAAGACCACCAAATGGCTGTTAAGCTACGACGGGCGAAATAAAGAGCCGGACAATCTTCCGGTTAAATTCCCCATCCTGCTTGCACAGGGCGCTGAAGGAATTGCAGTCGGAATGGCCTGTAAGATCCTTCCGCACAACTTTATCGAGCTCATCGACCAATCCATCAATCACCTGCGCGGTAAAAAGGTCGAGATCTTTCCCGACTTTCTCGTAGGAGGAATGGCGGATTTTACCAATTACAACGACGGACTTCGCGGTGGTAAGGTCAGAGTGCGTGCGAGAATCAAAAAGATCGACAACAAAACGTTGATGATCAACGAGATTCCGTTCGGATCGACAACCAGCTCGCTCATCGAATCCATTCTGAAAGCAAACGAAAAAGGAAAGATCAAGGTTAAAAAGATCGAAGACAATACGGCTGCCGAGGCAGAGATCGTTATTCACCTGGCACCGGGAGTTTCTCCCGACAGAACGATCGATGCGCTGTTTGCTTTTACGGATTGTGAGATCTCTATTTCACCCAACTCTTCCATCATCGATGGCGATACGCCGCGTTTTCTCGGAGTCTCCGAGATTTTGCGGATCAATACAGGAAATACGGTCGACCTGCTGAAGCTGGAGTTGGAAATCCGCCTGGCCGAATTGCAGCACCAGTGGCACTTTGCATCACTCGAAAAGATCTTTATCCGAGAGGAAATGTACATCGATTTCAAGCTGTACTCCAACCGCGAACAATTATACGTTTACCTCTACGACCGTTTCAAGCCGTTCCGGAAAGAGCTGCTGAGAGAAATCGTAGATGAGGACCTGGCGAAGCTGACGCAGATCCCGATGATCCGTATCACGCGCTTCGACTCTGCCAAAGCCGATGACCTGATCGCACGCCTCGAAGCGGAAATGATGGAAGTGAAAGGCCATCTCGCCAACCTGGTCGAATACGCGATCGATTATTACAAAGACCTCAAAAAACGCTTCGGAGCAGGAAAAGAGCGAAGGACCGAAATGAAAGTCTTTGATAATATCGCCGCATCGAAAGTGATCATTGCGAACCGCAAGCTCTATGTCGATATCGAAGAAGGATTCATAGGATGGGGATTGAAAAAAACAGAAGCGGTCAACGATTGCTCGGAAATAGACGACATTATCGTGTTCTTCGAGTCCGGGAAATTCATGATCACCAAAATAGCTGATAAGAAATTCGTAGGTAAGGGGATCGTGCACGCCGATGTCTGGAAAAAAGGCGATAAGCGAACGATCTACCACGTGATGTACCAGGACGGTGCAGGCGGACCGACCATGATGAAGCGTTTCTTCGTGAATTCTGTCACCCGCGACACGGAATACGACCTTACGAGAGGTATCAAAGGCTCGAAGCTGCTTTATTTCTCCGTTCACCCGAACGGCGAGCGGGAAGTGGTAACGATCCATCTGCGCCCGCGTCCGCATATCAAAAGAGTGCGCTTCGATATAGACCTTGGAGATTTGCTCATCAAAGGACGTCAGTCGGCCGGGAACCGCGTTACGAAAGAGATCGTAGCGAAGATCACCCAGAAAGAAGTCGGCGGTTCCACACTTGCTGCGAGAAAGATCTGGTACGATACCGTTGTTGGCCGTCTGAATGACGAAGGCCGTGGTAAGTTCCTGGGATCCTTTAAAGGCGAAGACCGTTTGCTCACGCTCTACAAGAATGGGGAATACCGTTTGTCGACATTCGACTTGGCGAACCACTTCGACGAAGACATGGTGCACATCGAAAAATGGGTACAGGACCGTCCGATCTCGGCCGTTTACTACGACGGAGAGCGCGAGCTGCATTTCGTGAAGCGTTTCCTTTGCGAAGTCACTTCCGATAAGCGTGTGAGCTACATTTCCGAATCGCCCGGATCTCACCTGGACGTTGTAACAACCGCGTTCGTTCCGAAAGTGAGGATCGTTTACAACAAGCTGCTGAAAGAAACGAAGAACCTTCCGGACAACGAAGTGGCACTGAACGATTTCATCGAGGTCAAAGGAATGAAAGCCCAGGGAAATCAGCTCACGAAGCTGAAAGTGAAAGAAATTGTGCTCACACATCCGATCGAAGGCGACGAGCCATGGCCGGAAGATGTTGCCCTGGAACTGGAGCTCGGCGAAGAAGGCCTTGCAGAAGGAGAAGACACATCGGCTACGATTGAGTGGGACATGACGAAGAAGGAGGACGACGAAGCGGATCAGCCAACGCTGTTCTGATAATCTGCAGAGATTCAAAAGGAAAATAGCTGTTGCCTGATCCAAAGCAAACTCTGCGAATGCCGGAAACTTTCGAAAGCGCAATCTGCGGCAATGGTAACGACAAAAAGAGCAGCCGTTTCCGACTGCTCTTCCCGATTAACTTTTCTGCCGTCCTGTCGGATCAGCTTCTTCAGACTAGTCACAGTCAATTTCTTTCTCCGATCCCAGGAGCAACCCTCCGTATCCCAGCTCTGGTGCATACTTGCCGTTGTTGTAATACTGTATGAGCTCATACTTGTACATATAGCATGAACCGTCGTCTTTTTTCGCTTTTGCGTAAACATTGATGGTTCTGTTCAGAATGCGGTTCGTGTAAGCCTCGTAGTGAACCGTCCAGTCGGAAGTGATGATAGTTGCCAGGTATTTGTGATGGAAACCGTTGGAAACCGCATAGCTGTTCAGGAAATCTAGCGCTTTCTTCTCGAAGACAGGATCTTTTTTGTAAGCTTTGACATCGGTGAACTTAGCGCCCAAAGACAATTTCCCTTCTTTGGCTTTCACATAAGTGAATTTACCGGTAGCAATGGGTTTAAGCGATGTTCCGTAAAGGGAATAAGAGAAGTTTCCGGCCCAGACTTCCATTTCCACGGTATGTGTTCCAACTGGCAGGTTGTTCAGCGCGTCGACCACCCATTTCTTATTGTCCGTTTTGTCGGCATCGGTTGCGTAGATCTGTTCCCTGTAGCAGCTCAGGCTCCTCATTTCACCGCCATATTCGTTAGAACCGATCTTCAGATGGTTTTCGCGATCGCCGTCGATGATCAGGTACGTAGTAATGGGACATTCGTAATTCACCACATTCGTTCCTCCGCTATTCGATTTCGCATTGTACGTTTTGTAATTGCAAATGCTGGTGGCCATGAAAACCCTCGCTTCGATGTGCTCGCCGAATGCAAATGTATCCTTGAAAGAGGCTGCCGTGAGCTTCGTTTTGTCAGTTTTGGAATGGGCGAAGTAGATCTCCCCGATATGATTCTTATGGAATTCCGATTCGAAGGGATCAGAAGTAGTACCGCTCCCGAAAGCCGGTGGACTAGCCATCAGCACAGCTCGTTCTTCTTCAAAAGTTGGCTTCGGAGGTTCGGGCGGCGGCGGCG
>Ga0247810_10000259_pt1 | contig 74888 bp, 69 predicted proteins | sample UWRJL119311C1_FD_179918 | JGI IMG/M metagenome (GOLD analysis project Ga0247810, IMG submission 179918) | Plant litter microbial communities from Arlington Agricultural Research Station in Wisconsin, United States - UWRJ-L119-311C-1 | ecosystem: Environmental > Terrestrial > Plant litter >...
TGCGAGGAAGACCTGTCCCGATTATTTCCTATCGGGTGGACAGATTTCGCTCAGGTTCGTTTCCGCGAGGAACGAAGCGGTCTCCTTGCTGGTTTGAAGCTGGTTGCGGCGAGGAGATTGCTTCGCGAAAAGCTCGCAAAAACGAACCCCTCAAGCGTCATGATTCCTATTAAAAGATGTGGGTACACAGTAGGTCGAAAACGCGGACGAGAACTCTGGGCCTACACTGGGTCTACACTGGAGGAACACTGGAGCTACACTACAGAATGACTATACACTAGCTACACTGGGTCTACACAGACAAACCAATGAACAAAAGGAATGCTGGAGGAATACTTGAGCTACAGTCGAGAAATGTTTTCTCGACTGGTTGAACTACGGATTTTCAATCCGTTTTATTTATTTCCCTTGTCTATTGCCCTGTTTATTGCGTCTTGGATCCTCGGTCTGATGTTCATCTTCCCTAACTGCTCACTTACTGTTGGATTGACCCTATTCGATAAAAAGATATAGACTAGGCCCCTTGCCGGATCTACCCAAACTCCAATTCCGGTATAGCCCGTATGGCCAAAAGTTTGAGGAGAAGCCAGTTCTGAAGGATATTTCTTCGATAGGTCTGGATCCCAGCGGTCAAAGCCCAGGCCTCTTCTGCTTACGTTCGACTGTTTAGTGATAAAAGCATCAACTGTTTCTGGTTTAAAATACTGTTCGCCACCATAGGTTCCCTTATTTAACATCATTTGATAATAAATAGCTAAATCATTTGCGCTTCCAAATAAGCCGGCGTGTCCTGCAACACCCCCTTTTAATGCAGCACCCTGGTCGTGCACATAACCTTCTAGTAGCGTTTTTCTGAAGACCTTATCATCTTCCGTTGGTACAATTCTATCTTTTGAAAAGCGATTTCTTGGCAAGTACCCTGCGGTTTGCATCCCAAGCGGTGTATAAAAATTATCAAGAACATATTGATTTTCGGGTTTTTCTGTAATGTGTTCTATAATATCTTGCATTACATACATGCTAATATCACTATACACATAACTTCCACGTGTTTTAATCGGCGAATTAAGCATTTTAGGCCACATGAAATCACTAAAAAATCCCTTTTTAACATAATAGTTGTCGGCTACTTTTGTAGGGAAATTAGCGGATGAATCTCTACTATAGTCACCTTCTTTAACATAATTGTGGAAGGGGATGTACGGGATAAAGCCTGCTTGGTGTAACATGACTTCACGTACATTGATGGCATTCATTGGTGTGTTACGAGCCTTCGGAATATAGAAACCAATGTTGGTGTCTAACTTCAGTTTATGGTCTTCTACTAAACGCATTACACTTGGTGTAGTAGCAGTAACTTTGGTTACCGATGCGAGATCAAAGATATCGGTTACTTTATCAGGCATCAAATTATCATAGGTATGGTAGCCGAATGCTTTATTGTAAATTACTTTTCCATCTTTGGCCACCAATACTACAATTCCTGGAGTTGCCCGTCCAGCAATTGCTTCTTTCGCGATTTTATCGATTTCATTCAATGCTTCGCTATTTACTCCAGCGTCTTCCGGAACAGTATACTTCAATCTTATGGCCTTGGTTGTAAAACCAGATCCAAGCGTATATTTGCCCGAGAAATTTCTAGTTAAGGTCTGTGTTGATGCAATGCCACCAAAAATAATTTGAGGAACAATCATTGCGGCTTCACTGTTATTTTGAGCACTCCAAACAATAGGTACATTTAAATTATCAAATGAACTTAAATTTTTACCGTCCCCAAAAAAGGCGATGATCACATCTTTATGTTTTGCTACACTAGTAATGAAGTTAAAATAACGGCCATTTCCTGCATCCGTATTTGTAATGCTGATAATAACGGTGCTATAATATTTGAGATCGTCTTCTAAATCATTTAAGGTTGTAGAGTCACGGTATTTATAGGCATCTAAAGATTTTACTTCGGCATATTTATTCAGTAAGCTATCGAAAGCCAACTGGTGTTCAAACCCTAGGTTAATGGAGACGATTTTTTTATCGGCAAGTTTAGTGATTGGAATTAATTCAGTTTGGTTGTTCAATAATACCGTACTGTTCACGGCATTGTTGATGTTCTTTAGCCTGATCTCGTTCTGTTTGTGATCTTGTGCGCAGGCATTCAATGTAAAAACAACTGTTAGGCAAGTGGCAATAATGCCAAACAGGTTATTTTTTCTCATATACTTTTTCTCCATTTAGGTATGTTTTTATTACTTTATTGTTCAATATTTGTTTTGCGTCTGCTTTCATGATGTCATTCTCCAAAATCACGAAATCGGCAAACTTCCCAATCTCCAAACTTCCTTTTTCTTTTTCTTCAAAATTTGCTTTTGCTGCCCATATGGTCATTCCTCTTAATGCCTGTTCAGGAGTTAGCGCATTTTCCATCTGATATCCACCTTGTGGAAAATCTTGGGCATCTTTTCTAAATGTAGCAGCGTAAAAAGTTAACATTGGGTTAATCTGTTCAACTGGGAAATCGGTACCCAAAGGTATCCAACCATTTTGAGCTAACAATTGTTTGTATGCATAGGCACCTTTTACTCTTGTATTTCCTAAACGATCTGCAGCCCAGTACATATCAGAAGTAGCATGGGTAGGCTGTACCGAAGGTATGATGTTTGAGCTGCCGAACAAATTAAAATCAGTAGGGGCCACAACTTGTGCATGTTCTATGCGCCATCTTTTGTCATTTTTCCCTTCCAATACTTTGTTGTAAAGCATTAATATGCTGCGGTTTGCCGAGTCGCCAATTGCATGTGTACACATCTGAAAGTTGTGAGAATTGATTTTTTCAGCAACTTCCTGAAAGTGTTTGATGTCACTTAATAAAAAACCAGATTTCTTTGGCATATCACTATAGGGAGCTAATAAACAAGCGCCTCTTGATCCCAATGCCCCATCAGCATACACCTTAAATGCACGTACGTTTAAACGATCAGTTTTGATCTTTCCTCTTTTAAATAAATAATCAAAGTTTTTTTCTGCATCTGAAAGCATTACATAAAGCCTCATTTTTAAGCTTTTTTCTGCATGCAGTTTTTCAATAAACTCCACAGCTTCAAAATCCAAGCCGCAATCATCAATGGTAGTTAAGCCAACTCCAAAGCAATTTTTTTGGGCATCTAATAGGTTTCTTTTTGTTTGCTCGATAGTAGAAGGCGGAATTTTATTGGCAACAAGTTCTACAGCATTGTCAATCAGTAAGCCCGTTAACTTGCCATCTTTTTCAACGATATCTCCACCAGTTAAAGTAAAGGATTTACGGATGCCTGCAGCATTCAATGCACTTTGGTTTGCCATTGCTGCATGTCCATCTATGCGCCTTAATAAGACTGGCCTATTGGGGAAAAGTTCATCTAACTTTTCTTTAGTTGGGAATTCCTTTTTGTGCCAGTCATTTTGGTCCCAGCCTCTTCCGGTGATCCATCCATCAGGATGTGTTTTTGCAAAATCAGCAACACGCGCTACAACTTCGTCCCAGCTTGTTGTTTCTCTTAGATCAACACTCTGCAGGCTTTCTCCATAGCCAAAGAAATGCGCATGAGCATCAATAAAACCAGGATAAATGGGCTTTCCATTTGCGTTAATTTCTTCATTAGCGCTAAATTTACTTTGTAGATCAGCACTTTTGCCAACGGCAAGTATTTTGCCGTCTTTTATTGCCATTGCTTCAACAATATCAAAATTGTCATTAACAGTATAAATTTTGGCGTTGTAAATAATTAAATCAACTTTGGGTTGGTTGCAACTACATAAAGTCAGTAATAATGCAAAAAAGCAACATATTCTTTTCATGTTTTAAAGATAGGATTCCGTTTTCAATTAGCCAATTAACGAGTAGATCAGTAGGTTCATTTGCTGTTGACAATTAGTTAGTTAAGCAATTTGACATTTTAACAATCATTATTTATCACTTGAATCAGCCTTATTTTCATTAAATTAGCGACCTTACTAAAGCATATAAATGTCTGATATTATACAACTTTTACCCGATAGTGTTGCCAATCAAATTGCAGCAGGAGAGGTGGTGCAGAGACCTGCATCTGCGGTAAAGGAATTACTAGAGAATGCCATAGATGCAGGGGCTGATAAGATACAATTGATTGTAAAGGATGCAGGTAAAGCACTTATCCAAGTGATAGACAATGGATGTGGGATGACAATAACAGACGCCCGTATGTGTTTTGAGCGTCATGCAACTTCTAAGGTTCGCAAAGCTGAAGATCTTTTTACCATTCGTACGATGGGCTTTAGGGGTGAAGCAATGGCTTCAATCGCAGCTATTGCTCAGGTAGAAATGAAGACAAAGCGACATGAAGATGAGGTTGGTACCTTGATTGAGATTGAAGGTGCAACATTTATTAAGCAAGAACCAATTGGTACGCCAAACGGGACAAGCATCTGTATCAAAAATTTATTTTACAATACGCCTGCCAGGAGAAATTTCTTAAAAAGTAATCCCGCAGAGATGCGCCACATTATAGATGAATTTCAACGGGTAGCCCTGGCGAAACCACATATCGCTTTTAGCCTACACCATGATGGTTTAGAGGTGTATCGCCTGCCTTCGGCTTCCATGAAGCAGCGGATTGTTCACTTATTCGGCAACAATTATAATGAACGCTTAATTCCCGTTGAAGAAGAAACAACCATTATCAACTTAAAGGGATTTATTGGTAAACCAGAATTCGCAAAGAAAACCCGCGGAGAGCAGTTCTTTTTTGTAAATGATCGTTTTATTAAAGATGCATATCTAAATCATGCGGTAAATAAAGCATATCAGGAATTATTGCCTGATGATAATTTTCCTTTATATGTGTTGTTTATTGATATAGATCCAGCTAAGATTGACGTAAATGTTCATCCAACAAAAACAGAGATCAAATACCTGGATGAAAGATCAATTTATGCCATTATCCATTCTGCCGTGAAAAGATCATTGGGCAGGTTTAATATCAGTCCAACCATAGATTTTGACCAAGAAACAGGGTTTAGCAACATGATCAGTCAAATGGCGCCAGAAGATATCGTGCCGCCAAGTATCGCATTCAATCCTGATTTTAATCCATTTAGCCAATCTAATAGCGGCTCAAAAGAAACACCTAGTTACTCCAGAAACGCTTATCAGCAAATGGCACCAAGCAAAAATTGGGGTTCTTTGTACGAAATTAATAACCATCAATTGCCAGAACAAAGTATGATGGAATTGGGGGGTGATGAAAAAGAAGAACAATATGAACCTTTGCAGAAACAATTTATGCAGGTTCATAACCGTTATATTGTTTCTCAGATTAAATCTGGTATAATGATGATTGATCAGCAAGCTGCACATGAAAGAATTTTGTATGAAAGATTTTTATTGCATCTTGAAGATCGTAAAGGTGCATCTCAACAAAGCTTGTTTCCGCAAACAGTAACCTTGAGCCCTAATGATTATGAATTGGCCAAAAGCCTATTGGATGATATTAAAAGCCTAGGTTTTGAAGTTAGAGAGTTTGGTAAAAATACATTGGTAATTGAAGGTATCCCAGTTGATTTGGGAAGTGCGAATATTAACGAAACTCAGTTGTTTGAACATCTTATCGAAGGTTTTAAAAATTCACAACAAGAACTTAAATTAGATAGGCGAGATGCATTGGCCAGAAGCATGGCTAGAAATAGCGCCATAAAAAGTGGAACAGTTTTGGGGCAACAAGAAATGAATACTTTAATAGAAGAACTTTTTGCTTGTAAAACACCTAATTTTAGCATCAGCGGAAAACCAGTAATCCAAACCATAACACTGGCAGAAATTGCTCAGAAGTTTGATAAAGGATAAGAATTGGTAAGAAAAGCGAACAAACGAAAGAATAAATTGTAATCATATACTATGAATAATATTACACCCGTAGTAAAAAACTTATTAATTATAAATGTTATCTTCTTTTTTGCAACATGGCTATTCCAACAGCAGGGCATTGCAATAGACGAATATTTAGCAGTTTTTTATTTTAATTCTCCGTTTTTTAAGGTTTGGCAACCCATTACCTATATGTTCATGCATGCAAACATTGCCCATATTTTCTTTAATATGTTTGCACTTTATTCGTTTGGAAGTATTTTAGAGGCACATTGGGGAGGTAAAAGATTTATTAACTTTTATTTAATTACTGGGTTGGGCGCATTAGCATTACAATGGGCGGTACAGGCTTTTGAAGTTTATCAAATCACGGGTTCACCAATCAATGACTTGTCGACACTGGTAGTTAACAATCCAGCACATATTGCAACCCTAAAGGGAATATATTTAAACCCAATGCTTGGAGCGTCTGGTGCTATATTTGGAGTGTTAGTGGCATTTGCCATGTTGTATCCTAATTTGGAAATGTACATTATGTTTATTCCGGTACCCGTTAAAGCGAAGTATATCATTCCCGTTTATATTGTGATTGAACTATTTTTAGGTGTAAGTAGGTTTGAGGGAGATTCAGTTGCTCACTTTGCCCATTTGGGAGGTGCCTTGATAGGTTATATATTGGTTAAGCTTTGGAGACGAAAAGGCAATTATTACGATTATTATGAATAGAGGTTTGTGGTATGATTTTAAAGTTAAATTTTTAAAGTCTGGTAATCCTGCCATGCTTTATATTGGCTTAAATGCACTTATTTTTGTTGTATTGACCCTGACCGTTCTACTTGGATCTATCGGTGGAACATTGATTGATGGTTATATCAGTTATTACCTCAAATTTAGTGCTAACCCAGCTTTATGGTTAACTCATTGCTACACTGTTTTAACATATCAATTCCTTCACGCTAATTTCTTTCATGTATTCTTTAACCTGCTTTTTCTATACTGGGTAGGACAGCTATTGCTTGATTTCGTTAAGCCACGTCAATTCCATCTTATTTATTTGGGTGGTGGAGTTTTAGGGGCCATTTGTTTCGCATTAATTTATAACCTAATTCCATTTTTTAATGCATCTGTACAAGGATCAACCCTCGAGGGAGCATCTGCGGCAGTAATGGCCGTATTTACGGCATTGGCAACATTGGTTCCTAATTATAATCTAAGATTAATGTTTTTGGGTAATGTTAAAATCAAATATCTGTTATTGGTTTATATCTTTCTAGATTTAATAGGAACAACTTCAACAAACGCAGGAGGGAGTATTTCTCATTTAGGTGGCGCATTATTCGGCTTTATTTACATAAAACTGCTTCAGAATGGAACGGATCTAAGTACTATTTTTAAAAGAAAACCCAAATTGAAAGTAGTTAAAAATGAGCATCCAAAAAAATCGACCAACATAATTAATCAAAGGGAAGTAGATGCAATTCTTGATAAAATATCCAAATCGGGATATGATAAATTGAGCAGGGAAGAAAAGGAAACACTATTTAAGGCTAGCAAAAATTAATGAAGAAGCGGAACACATCCTTTTTTGGAAAGGTAATAATCTTTATTGCAGTTATTGCTGCAATTGGATTGATTTGTGGTACGTTTGCAGGAAAAAACGACCCTAATAAACATATCCTGCTGGCATTTGCGGGCTTAGCCTATCCATTTCTATTTTGCGTAAACCTGCTATTTTTGGTATGGTGGTTATTAAGGAAAAAATGGATTTTCGCGCTAATTACCATTGTTATGATAGGCATGGGTTGGCATACCTTAGTGGCTACGTTTGGATTTTTTGGTAGCGCAGGAGAAAGTTCAAAATCAGAAGCTTCACTCATTAGAATAATGACTTATAATGTTCATGCCTTTAAACCCTATGGAGATAAAATCTCGAAAGAATCAAAGGGGAAAATGTTGGCGATAATACATGATCAAAATCCAGATATTGTTTGCTTTCAGGAATTTTATACCCGTTTTAGAGGTCCCTATGATACCATAGATAGTTTAAAAAAAATGTTGAACACTCAATATTTTTATTTTGTACCCAAAGTAAAAGAGCAATATTCTGCCATGGGATTTGCCATTTTTTCTAAATATCCAATTAAGGATAAAGGAGAAATTATATTTGAAAACAGTTTCGGGAACGGGAGTATATTTGTCGATTTGGAAGTGCAAAATCAACTGTTAAGAGTTTATAATATCCACCTTCAATCTATATCTTTTGAAAAAGAAGACTATTCTTACCTTGATAAAGTGAAGGCAATGGACACAGAGGTGGCACCAACTAAAAGAATTTTGCATATGCTTAAAAGTGCTTTTGAGAAACGTAGCATTCAGGTAGATATTATGAAAGCGCACATGAAAACCTGCACAACGTCCTATATTATTGCTGGCGATTTTAATGATACCCCAGCTTCTTATGCCGTAACAAGAATGACAGACTCACTAAATAATGCCTTCATCAAAAAAGGTCAGGGATTTGGAAAGACCTACAATGGTAAATTTCCGAATTTCCAAATAGATTACATCGCTACAACAAAGGACATAGAAGTTGTAAACTACCGGATTATCGAGGCAAGATTATCTGATCATTTCCCTGTTCGCAGCGACATTCGTTTCAAAACAAATCCAACTAATTAGCTTTTACAGCTAAACGCTTTTTATTTACATTTGCAACATGAATCAAGACATACAATTATACAACACCATTTCACGGAAAAAAGAACTGTTTAAGCCATTAAATTCGCCACATGTTGGCATGTATGTTTGCGGCCCAACAGTTTATAGTGATGTGCATTTGGGTAATTGTAGAACCTTTATATCATTTGATCTTATTTTTAGATATTTGAAATACAGTGGCTATAAAGTTAGATATGTGAGAAATATTACTGATGCGGGGCATTTAGAGGGAGATCGTGACGAAGGTGATGATAAATTTGCAAAAAGGGCGAAACTAGAACAGTTGGAACCTATGGAAATTGTTCAAAAATATACCTTGGGCTTTCATGAGGTGATGAGGATGTTCAATACGTTGCCACCAAGTATCGAACCAACAGCTACAGGGCATATCCTTGAGCAGATAGAAATGGTTAAAACGATTATAGACAATGGCTATGGTTACGAGGTTGATGGCACAATTTATTTTGATGTTGAGAAATATAGTAAAACTTACAACTATACCATACTCACCAATCGTAATTTAGAAGATATGTTAGCCAATACGAGAGAATTGGGCGGACAAAATGATAAACATGGAAGATTGGATTTTGCACTTTGGATTAAAGCAAAACCAGAAACACTAATGCAATGGCCATCACCATGGGGACCCGGTTTTCCAGGATGGCATATTGAATGTTCTGCAATGAGTGCAAAATATTTAGGTCAGGAATTTGATATTCATGGAGGGGGAATGGATTTGGCGGCAACTCACCATACCAATGAAATTGCCCAATCAGAGGCTTGTAGTCATCATCAACCAGCAAGATACTGGATGCATACCAACATGTTGACGGTTAACGGTGCCAGAATGTCCAAATCAGCAGGAAATGGCTTCCTGCCAGGAGAACTGTTTACTGGTGACCATCCATTGCTTAAAAAAGGATATAGTCCAATGACGGTTAAATTCTTTATGCTGCAGGCACATTATCGCAGTACATTGGATTTTTCTAATGAAGCATTAGATGCTTCCGAAAAAGGATTTAGAAGATTGATGAATGCGGTAAATCTTCTGCCAAAATTAACAGCAAATGAAAAAGGAGAGGTTACCGTTGATCATCTTAGAGACAACTGTTTAAAAGCTATGAATGATGATTTTAATAGCCCAATTGTAATCGCTGAATTATTTGAGGCAACAAGAATTATCAATTCCATATATGATGGCGCACAACAAATTTCTTCTTCGGAACTAGAAAAACTTAAAACGTTAATGCACGATTTTATTGATGATATTTTTGGCTTAAAGGACGAAGAAACCAGCAACACAGAATTCAATGATATTTTAGATATGGTTATCGCATTGAGAAAAGAAGCTAAAGAAAATAAAGATTACGCTACTTCTGACATGATTCGTGTTGGGCTACAAAATATAGGTATCCAATTAAAAGACAGTAAAGACGGAACTACTTGGAGTAAGAATTAATATTCGATCTAATAGTTTTGGCATATTTAAATGCTGATTTCAATTAAAGAATTCAAAATGAATAGAAAAGTAATTATTCTTTCCCTGCTAACGTTATTTTTATTTCAGGCATGTAATAATGATAAAAAGCCGAGCGAAAGTACTACTGAGGCTGTAAAATTAGCCTCACCAGATTTTGATGCAGATAGTGCATTTAGCTATACTAAAGCACAGGTTGATTTTGGGCCTAGAATTCCTTCCACAACTGCACATGCTAAGTGTGCTGCTTATTTAGAAGAAAAATTTAGATCTTTTGGTGCACAAGTATTTGTTCAACAAGCTGCCGCACAAACTTACGATGGTAAAAAGCATCAGCTGAAAAATATTATCGTCGCCCTTTATCCAGAGAAAACGCAAAGGATTTTAATCAGTGCACATTGGGATGCAAGACCATTCTCTGATCAGGATCCAGATCCAAAAATGAAAAACCAATCTTTCGATGCCGCCAATGATGGGGCAAGTGGAGTTGCCGTAATGCTAGAAATGGCACGTCAATTACAAAAGAAGCAACCTAATGTTGGTGTAGATTTCATCTTATGGGACATTGAAGATTATGGTAAAGCAAATGATGAATCGCCAAATGAAACCACATGGTGTATTGGGTCTCAATATTGGGCTAAAAATCAACCAGTAAAAGGATATAAGCCATTATATGCCATAAATTTAGATATGGTTGGCGGTGGAAATGCACAGTTCGCTCAAGACGAAATTTCCAGGAAATATGCAGCTAATATTGTCTCTAAAGTTTGGAGTATTGGAAATGAAATTGGTTATGGTGCCTATTTCATCAATATGCCATCAGGTAGCTTAATTGATGATCATTTTTGGGTTAATCAGGCTGGTATTCCTTGCATTGATGTTATCCATTATACAGATAATACAGGTTTCTATATGAATTGGCACACCCAATTGGATAACTTAAATAACATTGACAGAAATACACTAAAGGCAGTGGGGCAGACGATGTTAGAGACAATCTATCGCGAAAAACCATTAGTGAATTAATAAATTAAAGAATTAGGAATGTTTAATTGTTAATTACTTTTTGCCAAGTCTTTGCATTCAAATCTTATATTCGCATCACTATTTTTATTTCGAACATGAAGAAAATATTTTATACCCTTTTAATTACTACTTTTAGTATAAGTGCTTTCGGTCAAAAATCTGATGGCTCAACTAAATCTCTTTTAAATACAGAAAAGGCTTTTGTGGATGATGCTGTTAAAAACGGAACAAATGCTGCCTTTTTAAAATATACTGCTGGCGATGCGCTTGTTTTTAGACCAAATCCAGTAAATGCAAAAAAGTTCTATGCTACTGCAACTGACATGAAAAACTTAACATGGACGCCAACGTTCGCAAGGGTTTCAAGAAGTGGAGATTTAGGATTTACAAGTGGTAATTATGTAGTTGATGGTGCGCAAAAGAGCTATGGCCATTTTCTATCCGTATGGAGAGTGAATGATGGTGTTTGGCAGTTGATTTTGGATATTGGTGCAGAGACAAACAAACCATTGAAAAAACAAGCACCAAGTTTTGTAGAACCAAAAGATCATTACATGCCAAAATTCGCCAAAGAAAAAGAATTGAAAGCAAGTAGAGAAGTAATAAATACCACAGAAAAAACTTTAAATGCGACATTGAAATCCTATGGACCAAGTGCTTTCGCTGGATTTCTGAATAAGGATGCACAGTTGATGTTTCCTGGAACAGAGCTGATCGTTGGGAAAGAAAGTATCCAGGCTTTTAACAATAGGATGATTGATAAAATTAACCTCAAAACTACTTCATTTGATAAAGCTTTAGGGGCAGATTTAGCCTATACCTATGGTGTTGCAACAATTGATTATAAAACTGATTTACGTGAAACCTTTCACTATCTATTTGTATGGGAACGCCAGGCAGATGGAAACTGGAATATCATGAGCCAAATATTTACTTTGGCAGAACGTTAAACCAAAAACCAAATATAAATCCAAGGATTTCGGCACTGCTGAAATCCTTTTTTTTTGCATCAAAATCCTTTTTCTAAAGGATTGGCGTTATTATTGAAATAAAAAAGGTCATGAAGAAACAATTACTCATCTTACTTATCCTTTCTGTAACATACACTGCCTTCGGACAAAAGAAGTTCGACGTTCAGGGTCACCGTGGAGCGAGGGGAATTATGCCAGAAAATACAATTCCAGCAATGATCAAAGGGATTGAATTAGGTGTTACTACCTTAGAAATGGATATAGTAATCTCTAAAGATAAACAAGCAGTAGTTTCGCAGGAACCTTATTTTAACCATGAGTTTAGCTTAACCCCAAGTGGGAAACCCATTACCCTTAAGGATGAAAAAAAATATAATATCTATAAAATGAACTATGAAGAAATCAAGAAATTTGATGTTGGTAGCAAGGTTCATCCAAGGTTTCCGGGACAACAGAAATTTAAAGCCTACAAGCCATTATTAGCCGAACTCATTGATTCTGTTGAGAATTACGTTAAGGTAAAAAAGTTAGCAAAGCCAGATTATAACATAGAAACTAAATTGATTAGGAAAGGTGATGGTGAATTCCAGCCCTCACCGGAAGAATTTGTTGAAACGATAATGGCAATTGTAAAAGCAAAAAGAATAGAAAAAAGAGTGATTATTCAGTCATTTGATATTCGAACTTTACAATATTTACATCAAAAATATCCTAAAATCCGTACTTCTTTAGGTATAGATGAAAAGGAAGATTTTGAAAATAATATTAAAGAGCTAGGTTTTAAGCCAACCATTTATAGCCCATACACTGTCCTTGTTGGGAAAAACCTGGTGGATAAATGTCATGCAGCTGGTGTTAAGATTATTCCTTGGACAGTAAATTCGTTAACTGAGCTGCAATATCTCATTAATCTTGGTGTTGATGGGGTAATTACTGATTATCCTAATCTCATGGGTCAATTAAAAAAGGGTAATTGATTGCTCAATTACCCTCTTGATAGGCGTAAACCATTTGTTGGGCTGACTTTTGTTTGTCGGCAATTCTTATCAAATGGTCTTTAAATAAATTATGATCACTTTGACTTGAAGTACTCAGTGTCGCTTTTTTATACTGAATCGCTGCGGCCTCGAAATGTTGTTGCTTTTCTTCATATAGGCCTAAACTTTCGTGGATACTCGCTTTACAGACCCCAGGAACTCTAATTGCTTTATCAGCAATGATATTGATCAACTTGTGCATTTCAAGTGTAACTACAAGTTTTAAATAGTGTTCGTAAACATCTGGGAAAGTTGGTTCAAGATCAATACACTTTTTGTAGTGATAACCTGCTGTTTGATAGTCCTTAAATTGGTAGTGATAAAAACACCCTAACTGATAATAGGCCCTCGCATATGTGGGGTCTGCATTAATTATTTCATTAAATAAGTGGAGTGCTTTTGGTAGCTCACCATAGTTTAATTCTTCTATTGCCTGTAAATATTTCTCTTCTACAGTATATAAAATGTCCATTTTGGATATACTTTTAGTACTAAGGGTTAAATACCTAGTAACGAATGATTAAAAATTGATTTTTGTAATTTAGATTTAGAAGAAATCTAGTGCGCAGGCAAGAAACTCAAATCTATACCCGAGCTCATCGGCCAATAAGACTGGCTGAAGCTAAAATTTCGGATATGTTGTAGCTGGAACATTGGTATTTTTTTTACAAAGATATAGAATAAATTGAAAACAGAAAAGAATCCTAACTGATCCATTGGAAATGGATATGTTGATGAGGAATTCTTGGTAGTTCTTAGAGCTGAGTATTGCTAAACCGGTTTATATTTTTCAATGATCAATTGGATAAACTTAATTTTCTCTCCATCAAAGGCATATTCTGCTAACAGCTCATTAATTTCTTCTTCAGCATCTTTGGGATATTGCTCCCACTCCTTTAAAATCTGTTCTAAGAATAACAATTGATAGTCAAAACGATACTTGCCAGCAAGTAAAATTGCCCCAATTTCTCCCCCAATCTCGTAAACATTTTCTTTCAGAAACATTCCCTTAATAAATAGGGGGGCGTAAATTTCTTCATCAGAAATGACCGATTTCAAGTTGGCATCAGCAGCAGCAAATAACAATCTGGCATCATTGGGGTAAAGTAATTGGATAGCAAACCAGAATTTAGCTTCACTACCGGGTGCAACTTCTAATGCATGCCCGTCAGGGCCATAACTGCCCCTAATTCCTCTTTTCAGGAAGATAAAGGTATCATGCTCCAGTTCTTCTTCATCTTTGAAAAAAGCAATGGTTTGATCCAGTTTCTCTTGATCAGCTAGGTCTTGTGAAAAGAAAATGGAACGAACCGTTTTACATTGCTCACAAACACTATTTTCTTTTGCAAATGCGCCTAAATAGTGCCTGAAAAGAGTCTCATTCATTAGCTTATGAATTTGATTAAATTTTAGTCAAAGAATTCAACTTAGAAATTGACCTTGGATATCACTAGTTATAAAACTATTTCTTTTAGGATAAACTAGAACAGTCCCTTTATAATTTCTTCAATTGATAGGCCTTCAGCTTCGGCTCTATAATTACGCACAATACGGTGACGTAAAATAGCTTCAGCTACTGCTTGTACATCTTCAATGTCTGGTGCGTATTTGCCAGTAACTGCAGCGTGGCATTTAGCACCTAGCACTAAGAATTGGGACGCTCTTGGACCTGCACCCCAAGAAACATAGTTATTAATGGTTTGAGAAGCTAATGTTGTATTAGGACGGGTTTTAGCTGCCAATCCTACTGCATATTCCAATACATTATCAGTGACTGGAATATTTCTGATTAATTTCTGAAAATATTGAATTTCATCTGCGCTAATGATCTTTTCCAATTTAACATCTCTATTGCTAGTGGTATTTTTTACAATAGTTAATTCATCAGCAAATGCAGGATAATTTAATTGAATGTTAAACATGAAACGATCCAATTGGGCCTCAGGTAAAGGATAAGTTCCTTCTTGTTCAATTGGATTTTGAGTAGCCAAAACAAAAAAAGGCTTAGGCAAAACATGTGTATAACCTGCTGCGGTAACTGCCTTTTCTTGCATTGCTTCTAAAAGTGCAGCTTGTGTTTTTGGTGGGGTTCTATTGATCTCATCAGCCAAAATAATGTTAGAGAATATTGGCCCTTTGATAAACTTAAAATGACGATCTTCTGCTAAGATTTCTGCTCCAATAATATCACTGGGCATTAAATCAGGAGTAAACTGGATACGGTTAAAGTTCAGATCAAGTACATTCGCAACCGTTTGTACCAACAAAGTTTTAGCTAGACCAGGTACACCAACCAATAGACAATGGCCATTGCTGAAAATAGCAATCAATACAGATTTTATAATTTCTTCCTGCCCAATTACTACTTTGCCTATTTCGGCCTTGATGTTCTTAAAAGATTGGTGTAAAGCGTCTACGGCTTCTACTTCGTTGTTAAACTGCATTTATTGTTTCTTGTCTTTGTTAACCCAAAGTTTCATCTCATCGCAAGTTGAAAACTCATCATCGATCCTAATATAGGTAGTTTCTTTGCGTTTTTCAAACCATTCGCTCATTACACGTGCTTCTTTTTCTTTTTGTGCGCGCTCTTTGAATTTTGGGAAATCTTGATCAAGGTTACCTTTATGTGGTGGAATTTTTGATTTTAAGAAGAAGATCTTATATCCTTCTTTTCCATCTTGTTGACTACTAAATGCAACTGGTTTAGAGATATTACCAACTTTCATGGTATCGATAACCACAAAAACAGCTGGATCTAATTTTTCTACTGGAATAAAAGTAGTTCTTGCAGTTACGTTATCAGCATACAACATCATTCCACCATTGTATTGCGTTTCTTTATTATCTGAATATAAAGAGGCAGCGCTAGCGAATGGTAATTTCTTGTCGATAACGTCTTTGTATATACTGTCAGCCTTTAATTTAACCCTATCCAAACTTGCCTGTGTAGTTTCTGGTTTGATCAATATATGCCTAACATGTGCCTGTTCTCCACGTCGTTCCAAAACCTGAACGATATGATAACCAAAATCTGTTTCAAATACAGGTGACATTTCACCTGCTCTTAATTTAAATGCCCAAGCTGTAAATTCTTTAACCATTGTGGTTCTGTCAATGAAACCGTAATCTCCACCTTCAGGTGCAGAACCTGGATCTTCAGAATATGTTTTTGCTAGGAAACTGAAATCTTCACCACTTTTGATCCTTAACCTAATCGCTTCAAGCTTATCATAGAACTTTTGTTTTTCTGCTTTGGTTAGTTTTGGATAAAGTGTAATTTCTCCAACCTCAACCTCAGTTCCTATGTCGGGTAAACTATCCTTCTTATACGTTTCAAAATACTTTTTAACCTCTAAAGGGGTAACCGTTGTATTCTCGGTGATTTTATTTTGCATCTTTTGAGCAATCAGACCTTCCTTAACATCTGGTCTCATTTCATCCTTATATTGAAGTACTGATTTCTGCAAGAATTGCTCTAAACGCTCTTGTCCGCCCATTCTTTGAATTTGGTAACGCATACGTTTGTCTAATTCATCATCAACTTGAGTATCCTCAACCATAATTGAATCGATCTCGGCTTGTTGTTTCAAAAGCTTTTGTACCAACATTTGTTGTAGAAAGTAACATTTTGCTTTTTCATCTGCAGGATTACCTTGATTAAGGTAAATGGCATATTGTTGATTCAAATCAGACAATAGAATGATATTGCTTCCAACCACCGCAACTATCTTGTCTAAAACGGGTTTTTGAGCTTTAACATTTATAAACAGACACATTAAACTGCCTGCTATCAAAAGAAATTTCTTCATTATTTAATTTTTGTTTGTATTCTGAATGCAAAGTTAATATTTATAGCTAAATACCTCTTGTTAAGGTTTTGCCAGCTTTTTTAATTCTTCTTCGTTTATTTTAACTGTGTATTTTGTTCTTAGGGCTTTTATCCAATCTCGTTCGAGTTCTTGCTGATAATCTGCAATTACCTGACCCTGTACATCCTCAAAGCTCTTGCCGTTATAACTTAAGGCGTATCTGTTATAATATTGACGGACTTCATTTTCGTTTTCCAGTACTTTACTCCAGATCTTCTTTTCTGAGATATTAAACATCAAGACACCTTCACGGTATTCGTTCATGATAAAATCGTATTCAATTTTTTTGGGATCTGTTTTCTTCTGTGCCTTCAATGTACGCTCATAACCACTAATCTCTTTTTTGTAAGCAGTATCGGCATCTAAATTCATTGCTTTTGCATCAATAACTTTTAATTTAAAGTTAATGTATAATGCTAGATAGTTAGAAAGCTCCTCATATGAAGCACTTGTAGTACCTGCATGGTTCTTTTTATATACCCATATAAATTCCTTACTACTAATGGATTTTCCATTAACAGTAGCTACATTCTGCGAAAACGTAGCTTTGGTGAAAAAACATAAAATAAAAATGCAACAGACTTTTCTCACTAAAGACAACAGCTATATAATTTTAATGGATAAAAGTAACAATTTAAGGCGCTATAATAAGATATTTAACTAATTTTAACAGAAAATAATTTCATTAAAATAACATGGGCAATCAACTAACAAGTAACGCTGAAGCTTTGCGTTTATTTTTTACCGAAGATGTTTATTTGGTGAAAAGTGAATCCAATGTGGTCTTAGCTGCTCCTGTTGCTGAAAATCCAATTCAAGTTGCCAAGCCTATCACTGCCATAGCAACAGAAAAGATAGTAGTAGAAAATCTACCGATCTCGGTTCCCTCCATTGTGGAAACCAAACCATTGCAGAAAAAATGGCATTTTGAACACTTGGGCAAAAATCAAAAGGGCATTTTGATTTTGGTAAACGATAATGTCAACAAAGTAAGCTCACCACAGGGGACAGAGCTTTTAAGGAAACTTGTAAAAGCAATAGCGCTAACAAATAATGATTTTGCACTGGTTAATTTTGCTAATTATCAGGGCGCAAAATTTGAAGATCTATCCACCTTTTTTAATTGTCAATTGGTGCTGTCTTTTGGTGTAGATGCGCAGCAATTGGGATTAACAGCACAACCTCTTCATCAATTGAATGCGCTGGGAGAAATAAAATTAATATTTACATCCAATTTACATGATCTCGATAGTGATACAACGAGTAAAAAGATTTTGTGGGCAACCTTACAACGTTTGAAATAATCATGAATAAATTGGTCTTTGCAACTAATAATTTCCATAAAACACAAGAAGTCCGTGAACTTTTAATGCCAGAATACGAAGTGTTAAATCTCACAGACATTGGTTGCGATGTTGATATTCCTGAAACAGGATCTACTTTTGAAGCAAATGCGATGTTGAAAAGTTCATACGTAACACAACATTACCAATTGGATTGTTTTGCAGATGATAGTGGTTTGGAGGTCGAAGCACTTGGTAATGAACCAGGGATTTTTTCAGCAAGATACAGCGGAGAAAGGGGAGATGTAGTAAACATGAATTATCTGTTAAAGAAGATGGAAGGGGTTGCTAATCGGAATGCTCGTTTTAAAACAGTAATATCATTGGCCAAAAATGGAGATAACTATTTTTTTGAAGGAGTGATTGAGGGGGTAATTCTAACCGAACCAAAAGGTAACCAAGGGTTTGGATACGACCCCATATTTCAGCCTAATGGCTACAATATAACTTTTGCCGAAATGGAAATTGGAGAGAAAAATAAGATTAGTCATCGCGCTATCGCCATGCAAAAACTAATCGAATTCTTAAAAACATCAGTTTAAAGCAATTAGGGGTGAAACATGTTGTTGGATGATCATGATTAAAGATTTCTTTTATGGTTTGCATTGCTAGATTGGGACAATATTTCTAGCAAAAAACCATGTCATCTAAATGGTAAATAATCTCTAAGCCCTTGTTTTGTATCCTTTGGTAAAACTAATTAACTACTTTAATCGGTGGTTTTGTTTTACTACTGTCGGTTACCAAAGGTGGCCCGGCTGAAGTATTAGGTTTTACGATGTTTTGTGGGGTCACTTTTTTAGGGACAATTGCCTTTCCTGCAGGTAAGCTGGTTTTAGTTTTAGGTTGGTTTTTTGGCGCAGTCTTAGGCGTCGCTTTAATGACCGCTTTTGTTGTTTTTGTTGTCTTTCCCTTAATGATATCAGCTTTGCTCGTTGGTCTTAATTCAGGTTTCCAGATAAAACCAGTAAGAACAGTTTCTTTGGGTAAACTATCGATCGGATAAACAGCGCCATCATTACCCTTGATGGTAAGCACGTCAGTAAGCTCCTTATTCAAAAAGTTAAATTTAATCCTGCTGCTTACCGTCTGAGTTAAATTATCATACTCACCTTTTCCGTTTTTATTGTAATACATGCTTTCGGCATTGCCATCTACGTACATATTTGTCAAATCTCCATTTTTATTGAAAAATCCTGTAATTATCTTCCCTTTCACCTGATTAAACTTCGTGGAATCTGTTTCAACATTTACTATAAATCCATTTTGTAAAACTTGAAAGCTATTGATTTTATCGTTTTTAAAGAAAACATGAATAGTGTCTCCAGTTTGTTGGTTTCCTTGCGACCATAAAATCGGATTTTTATACCATCGTAAAACAGAATCTGCGGCGGTATAAAAAAGAGAATCAGCTTTAGCCTGCATATTTGATTTAAATACCCTAACGTTGTGGTATGCCCTAATTACCCGTGTTCTAACCGTGTCTGCAGGATTAAAAGCAGTGGTGTCTTTTGGTATAATATTAGTAACGGGCGCTTTTGTCTTAGCACTTGTTGTAACAGCGGTAGTTCCTTTTTTATCCGTTCCGGGTTTCGCTAGACTTTTAGCATTGTTTTTAATGCTGTCTGTTTTACCTGCTACAACCTTATTCGAACTGACGATAATCACAGATTTTTTTAAACTATCAGTTTTAATACTGTCTAATTTCAAACGTTCACGTGCCAAATTAATGCTATCGAGAGTTTTTGTACTGTCTGTTGGCAGTGCAGGAGGTGGATTTTTCTTGTCCTCTTCTTCCTTCTTCTTCGCTAACTTTTGTTCCTTCTTACTTAATTTTTTACCCGCTTGGTTACCTTTTTTACCTTCGGGAGCACCGCTATTGATTGATGGATTTGCCAATAGTTTCTTGGCTTCCGCCTTTTCTTTTGCCCTGAGTTCCTTTTTTTCTACATCTTCTGAACCAACCTCATTGTCTTTTTTAATGATTGGTTTGGGTAGAACTTTTAATGTTTTCTGCAATACTTTTTGAGATTCTAAGGTGTCTGCTCCAAGGAATAAGCTGTCGGGAATTTTCTTTCTATTTACCAGTATCGAATCTTTTGTGCCCATTGCAAACCATGCATGTTGGGTTACCACCACTTTTTCATCAGCTTTATAATACTCTCCAAGCTGCCCCCTTAACAAGAGTTTATCTGAGGTATCCATGAAAATGATGTTCTTAACCGCTCTACCATATCCAGTTTTACCATTGTAGTACAAACTATCTCCTTTTAAGGATTTACTTCCCTGAGTATATAGATTTTTCTTTCCGAAATTGGCATTTTCCGTTTTAGTATTGTAAGCACCATCTTCGGTATATAAATTGTCATCTTTACCTTTGATATTTGTTGGCCCGTAAAAATAAGTCCAGTTGCTAAGTGTATTGTAACGCAGTGTATCTGATTTAATCACGCTTTGCGGAGTTACCACAACAACATTATATTTAAAAAAGGCATCTTTTGTGCCGGCAAAGTAATAGCCCCTTTTACTGGTTAAGGTAACATCCTTGTTTACAATTTTACCACCTTCAACGTAAGTTCCTATTTTGAGGCCCATGTCATAATCAAGCACATTGGTCGTCAATGTAGAAGTTGGATCTCTCAAGATTACATGATCAGATAAATGTGCTTTTTTTGTGTTACCATCGTAAGTTAAAAAGTCAGAAAAAATATTAACAGTATCACTTTGGTTGATATGTACGTTTCTGAAAGCCTCGAAATAATTCCTCTTTGGATAAAAGTTGGCACTATCACAGGTTAAAACTGCATTATCATGTAAGAAAACTGGGTTTTTTACATGTGTAACATCTGCTTTTGTGTCAACATCGGCAACGGTAGAACTCTGCAAGATGATCTTAGTCCGCTGTTGCGCGAACAAAATACTTGGGAGCATGAATAGAAGTAAAAAAAGGCGTAATTTATGCACTTTACAAAGTTAGGGTTTTATTTTAAAATCAATTGTGTATTGTTTATTCCTCAACAAACTTGATGGTATCAAACATGCTTATCTTTTAAAGATATTATGGTTTATGCTAGTTTAAATTAATATTTTTGAACTATGTTACCATTAGAGCAGTTTGTCGATTATATCAAAAAAAATGCCCTTTTTACAAAACAGGATAAAATCTTATTGGCCGTAAGTGGAGGTAAAGATTCTGTTTTAATGGCTCAGCTATTTAAACTCGCTGGATATCAATTTAGTATAGCGCATTGTAATTTTAATTTGCGAGGGGAAGAATCCCAGCGAGATGAAGCATTTGTAAAGCTCTTGTCTGCGAATTTAGCGGTTCAATTTCATATTGCCCACTTTGATACTAAAGCCTATGCTTCAAAATATCAGGTCTCCACGCAAATGGCTGCCCGTGATTTAAGATATCAATGGTTTGATAACATTAGCAAAGAACACGGTTATCAATTTATTGCACTGGCACACCATCAAAATGATTCGATTGAAACACTGTTGCTTAATTTAACAAGGGGAACAGGAATTAGTGGTATGCATGGTATTTTGCCAAAAAAGGATAAATTGGTAAGGCCACTATTATTTTTATCTCGTCAAGAAATAGATGATCTAATCGAAGAAAATAATATCGATTTTGTAACAGATAGTTCAAATGAAAGCACAAAGTATGCGCGCAACAAAATTCGGTTAAATGTTATTCCTCAGCTTTTAGCGATCAACCCTAATTTGGCACATACTTTTGAACAGAATATCAAACGGTTTTCGGAAACTGAGGAGCTAGTGAAATCAGTAATTGAGCAGATCAGGAAGGATCTAGTTGTAGAGCGTAATGGAATCAACACTATGTCTATCACAAAGATTAGAACGCTTAAACCTCAGCAACTGATCTTATTTGAGCTGTTAAGACCTTTTGATTTCACTAATTTTGTGGTTGATGAAATCATTGGATCACTTGATAAAAAAAGTGGAACTTCTTTTTATAGCCAAACACATCGGGCAACAATAGGTAGGGGCCAACTCCTAATTTCCGCTTTGCAAAAAAAGCCATTTCAAGATCATTTTTTTATGCACCCAAAAGATCAGTTTATATCAATTGGAGACCAGAAAATTTCACTCTTTTATACCGAATCAAACTTTGTTGAAGCTAATTCTGATAAGGCGTTTGTAGATTTAGAAAAATTGATTTTCCCTTTAATTATTAGATTTAAACAGGATGGGGATAGATTTATGCCTCTTGGAATGAAGCAATATAAAAAGCTCAGCGATTTTTTTATAGATCAAAAAGTCGCTATTCCGCAGAAGGAAAAAACACTCCTCTTAATTAATGGAAACGGAGAAATAATCTGGGTTGCCGGATTAAGACAAGACAATAGATATAAAGTAAATGCAACAACAAAAAAAGTTGCTATATTCGAATTGTCAAATCAATAATTGAGCTTTAAGCTCTTTGATACCGTTAAGCATAAAATGGGCTAGAGTTTATAATGGATCAGAAACATATCTATATCGAGAAGCAGTATATCGGACGCGATTATATTCGAATTGCCATAAGATTAATTATGGCCGCATTCTGTTTTGCAGCCTATGTCTATGAACGCGATCGTGACAATACCGTAGACCTATTTTTGGTTGTAGGTTTTGGAATTATCGGTGTTTCCATCATCTTGTTGTTTTTAATCCAGTACAGTATTCGTATAGAAAATAAGAACGTAATCATAGATGGATTGTGGACGGCAAAAAAGGTCAAAATAGACTTAAATAGCATCATTCAAGTTCGTAAGGCAACCTATAGCAATTATATTTTTAATAATCCTGTTTATAATCTCCATAGAAATGGAAGCATCCGCTTTTACTCATCTGGTAAAGATGCAATTGTACTTACCGATAGAGATGGCTTGGAATATTTTATAGGTACCCAGCGCCCAAACGAAATGTATCTGGTAATTAAGGATGAAATGAAGTTCTGAATTAATTAAAGGATACAAATTAGCTGATTTTATTACCAACAGATAACACAAATTAAATAAGATATAGGTTAATTTGCTATGCTAATGAATTTTCATAAAATATGTTGTTAGCACTAATTGAACCCGTTAAATGAAAATAGGAATTGTTTGTTATCCTACCTTTGGTGGTAGTGGTGTTGTAGCTACAGAATTAGGTAAAGCTTTAGCCAATGAAGGTCATCAGGTCCACTTTATCACCTATAGCCAGCCCGCACGATTAGATTTTTTTTCTGCTAATCTTTTTTATCATGAGGTTTCAGTAAGGGATTATCCATTATTTGATTATGCACCTTACGAATCGGCCTTAGCCAGTAAATTGGTAGATGTGGTCCGTTTTGAGCAGTTGGATATTTTACATGTACATTATGCCATTCCACATGCCTCTGCAGCATTTATGGCCAAACAAATTTTAGCTACCTATGGCATTAATATCCCGTTCGTAACTACGTTGCATGGTACAGACATCACTTTAGTAGGTAAAGATGCAACATATAAACCAGTAGTTACCTTTTCAATTAATCAGAGCGATGGGGTAACTACCGTTTCACAGGATCTAAAAGAAGATACCTATAAACATTTCGATATTCAGAAAGATATCAAGGTAATTCCAAACTTCATAGATTTTAGTCGTTTTAGTTTACAGCCTAAAGATCACTTTAAAAAGGCAATTGCCCCTAATAACGAAAGGATCTTAATCCATACTTCCAACTTTAGAAAAGTAAAACGTACGGAAGATGTGATTAAGATGTTTCAAAAAGTACAAGAACGCATTCCTTCTAAATTGTTAATGGTTGGAGATGGACCAGAACGTACTGCTAATGAACAGCTTTGCAGAACACTGAATATTTGCGATCATGTTCGTTTCTTAGGGAAACAAGATGCAGTAGAAGAGATCCTATCTGTTTCAGATCTATTTATTATGCCATCAGAGTCCGAAAGTTTTGGATTGGCAGCTTTAGAAGCCCTGGCCTGCAAAGTACCTGTTATCACTTCTAATGCAGGGGGATTGCCAGAGTTGAATATCGATGATTTCTGTGGTTACATGTGTAATGTTGGTGATATTGAAGATATGGCCAATAAAGCAATTACCATTCTGAGTAATGAGGATACCCTGAAATATTTCAAAGAAAACGCATTGAAAAGAGCACAAGATTTTGATCTAAAGAAAATCTTACCAATTTATATAGATTTTTATAACGAGATTTTGCAACAGTCTTTAGTTACAAGATAATTTGATGGTATAAGTTTTCCTAAGTTTCTTAAAAAAGCAAACGGGAACCAGTGGAGTGGGATTTTACTAATAGATTCCTCCTTCGTCGAAAAAAAAAGGCGTATAATCAAGCGAAACTTCCTTAAATAATACCTTGCCAAACGGATGCCTTTGGCAAGGATTTTCCGACTTTCAAACTAGTAAAAAACCAAACAAACAGGTGCACCAACCTTAATTCTTTTGCCACTATCTGTTAGCTTTCCAGTATTTACGTCCCTGTTAAAAATAACAACATCGTTGGTATATTGATGTGCAACCAGTAAGAATTTCCCACTTGGATCTATAGTGAAATTGCGTGGCCCTTTTCCTAAGGTACTGATGGTTTCTACAAATTTCAGTGTGCCGTTTGGAAGGATAGCAAATGTAGAAATAGCATTTGCATCCCCTCGGTTGGTTTCGTATAAGAATTTGCCATCAGCGGAGACATGGATATCTGCGCCATCAATTGCACCAGTAAAATCTTTTGTGGTACTATTTATTTCTTGAAGTTTGGTCAAATTGCCATTAGCATAGGCATAGGTGCTAACTACGCCGCTAAATTCATGGGCTAAATAAGCAAATTTGCCATTGGGCGAAAATGCCAAATGTCTGGGTCCAAACCCTGGAGTAGTTTTAAAGCTATTTTTAAGGGTTAATACTTTGTCAGCACTTGCTGGATTGTAATGATAGATATAAACCTGGTCTTCGCCCAGATCATTTACTATCACGTATTTTTTGTCTGGAGTAAACTCTACTTGATGAACGTGTGCACTTTCCTGCCTCTTCTTCGGGTCAATGCTTTTTCCAGAATGCTGGATGATCTGTTTCGCAGCAGTTAATGAACCATCCGCATTGCGTCCAAAAACGGCAATACTTCCTCCTGTGTAATTGGCCAACAATACATTTTTCTGATCAACAGCAATGAAACAGGGATCTGCACCTTCACTTGATTTTGTATTTAAGAAAGATAGTGTTCCATCTTTAGCGTTAAATCCGAAGGCACTAACCGCACTTGTTTTACCTGTTTCATTCACTGCGTAAACGAATTTTCTATCCTTACTTAAGGCTAAATAACTTGGATTTAAAGCTTTGGTAGTACTTTTAAGTTTGGTTTCGGCAGTTTTGCCATTGTAATCATAAACATAAATTCCTTCACTGGTGCCTTTATTGGTGTAGGTGCCAACAATTAGATTGTAGTGCTGGGCATGAAGTTGCATAATGGTTAAAAGTGCTATAAGGAATAGGAAATACTTTTTCATGTTGTTCTTAAATAAATTGCAATTAAGCAAAAATTAAATGAAGCCAATAAAAAAAGGTCGCAAGTACAATAAGTAGAGCGACCTTTTAGTTTTTTTATTTTTGTTATATTATTTTATCAGATGTTTGATCTGAATAAGTTCATGTTCTTCTAAAAATCTCCATTTACCTCTAGGTAGATCTTTTTTGGTTAAGTTACCGTATACTACACGATCCAATTTAACAACATCATAACCAAGATGTTCGAATATCCTACGTACGATACGGTTTTTTCCACTATGAATCTGAATGCCGATTTCCTTTTTGCTTGCACCTGCAACATAAGAAATGTTATCAGGTTTGATTAAACCATCTTCAAGTTCTAAACCAAATTGGATCTTGTTGAAATCACCCTGACTTAAGTTTTTGCTTAGTTCAACATGATAGATTTTGGTAATGCCGTTTTTAGGATGGGATAATTTATCGGCAAGGTCGCCATCATTTGTCATTAACAACAAACCGGTAGTGTTTCTGTCCAATCGGCCAACAGGATAAATGCGTTCACGACTTGCTTTCTCTACCAATTGCATTACCGTTTTGCGCTCTTGAGGATCATCAGTGGTGGTAATATAATCTTTTGGTTTATTAAGGATGACGTAAACTTTCTTCTCACGTTTTAATAATTCTCCATTATAGCGAACTTCGTCTTTGTAGGGATCTATTTTCTGGCCAAGTTCTGAAACAGGAACACCATTTACAGAAATTACGCCAGCTTCGATTAACTCATCAGCTTTACGACGTGAGCATATTCCTGAGTTGGCTATGTAACGATTTAAACGGATTAATCCGTCATCTTTAGGTTCAGCAGCTTTTCTGGCTCTTGTAACTGGTGCAACTCTTTCACCACGATCAGGACGTTTGAAATCTCCGTCTTCTCTTTTTCTATATGGACGGCTGTCAGTGCTTCTTGCCGTGCCGCCTTTTTTATCTGCAAAATTTGGTTTATCACCTCCGGTTGCATAATTGTCTTTTTTAACGTAACTGCGCTTTTTATCTGAAGATTCGTCTGATGAGCTACCTTCTTTAAAAGCTCTAGGTTTATAATTCGAATTACCACTATCTTTTTTCTCCCAAGGTTTAAAGCCGCCTTTTTCGCCACTTTCTGTTTTAGGTTTGAAATCTCTACCTGTTGAAGGTCTTGATGAATATGGTTTAGAATCTGTATCTCTTGGTGTTCTAGGCTTGAAGTCTTTGCCTGAAGGTTTAGCGGAGTATGGCTTAGAGTCGCCATCTTTTGATGCTCTGGGTTTGTATTCTCTTTTGTCGCTAGCCCCAAAACCAGCTTTTCTTTTATCATCCTTTTTATCAAATCCGGATTGATCTTTTCCTTCTTTGCTAAATCGATTATTAGGCTTGTCTGTGTCAGCAGTTCTTCTGGTTCTGCTCTTATCGCCCGATTTGGACTTGTCATCCCGACTGTTCCGATTGTTGTTTTTTATCATGATACGCTTTTATTCGCATAAAAAAATATGCGGGTGCAAAGTTAGACATAATTGCCGTGATTCGCAATTTTACTATAAACCTCATTTCTACTCCTATTTATAAAACAATTTGACCGATAAAAATGTTTATAAAAATACAATTTAACTGCCAGATTTTTTGGTAAGAAATTGGAAGTTCAGCACGTCCATTTTTGTTGAATTTATCGATGTTGAATTCTGGCAGGCTGTTGGAAAGTAATTCCTAAAAACGCTAAAAATTGGTGTAAAATGACCAAAATAAAAACTGCGTTTAACTGCATTTAAACCGTGATTATTGAAAAAAAATACGTAACTATTTGATAATTAGATAAATGTATTGTATGTTTGCAAAACCAATTATATTTGTTCACCAAAAAAAGGAGGAAGATGATAAAGAAACACCTCATCCCATTCGCAGTAATTTTAACCTTACTCGTGATGGCCAAAGTGTTTGCTTATACACTGCCAGCAGTTAAAAAAAATCTAAAAAATAACACCCTCACCACACCGGTAAAAGAAGCTGAAGAAGCAGAATTTACCCTAGCTCAATTAGAATTTGCAGATGAAACATTGCCGCTGGGCGATGCTCGGATTAATGGCAAGATGAAGAAGATTTTAGCTTCTTATGCTTACCGAAATTTGCAAACCAATCGCTTACATCGCAAAGCAGCAGAATGGTTCCCGATTATCGAACCGATCTTAGCAGCCTACGGAATTCCCAACGATTTCAAGTATGTTCCTCTTGTTGAATCAGGTCTTCAAGGTGGTACTTCTCCAAAAGGAGCATCAGGTTTTTGGCAGTTTATGCCAGGGACGGCTCGTACCTACGGATTAAAAGTAAACAGTAATGTAGACGAACGTAAAAATTTAAAGAAATCTACAATCGCAGCCTGCAGGTACATTAAAGAATTGTACGGCATCTTCGAAAGCTGGACTTTAGTTGCCGCAGCCTACAATGTTGGAGATGTACATATGAAAAGACAGATCAACAGACAAAATCAGGACAACTATTTCAAAATGAAACTGAACAGAGAAACAGGAGGATATGTTTACAAGTTAATTTCGATGAAAGAAATTATGGAAAACCCAGTTCGTAATGGCTATACCAATCAAAAAGCGATGATCGCTTACACTGGTCATACCGAAAAAACAATCGAATAGATTTTGTAGCAATTTAAAATCATTTAGCCATGCAATACCTTGCATGGCTTTTTTTGTATCGGCATTTGTTCATTGGCTCATTTGTTCATCTTTGTTTAATTTGTTAAACATCAATGGAGAGGTAAGATAGAAGTGATCATCCTTCGTTAAAGTGATGGTATATCTTTAAGTGTGTATGATAGTTCATAGATTATATCGCCCTGTTACCAATGAGCTATTGAACTCTTATCATTCTGAATCTCTCTTCCTAATTATTGAAATCCATAAATCAATTCCTATTTTAGCCCTTATATGTCGTTTCAGAAACTAAAAGTTATTGCGGTAGAAAAACAGGTAACAGAAGTGTTGACCATTAAGTTTGATACGCTAAATGGTGAGCAATTAAGCTATAAGGCGGGTCAGTTTCTAACTTTGGTTTTTCATGTTAATGGTAAAGAACTGAGAAGGTCTTATTCTTTATGTAGCTCGCCTGTTAATAATGAGCCTATAACTATTGCGGTTAAATTGGTTGAGAATGGTGAAATATCTAGATTTATTCATCACCAACTTTCTGTTAATGATATTGTTGAAATAGCTAAACCAAATGGGCAATTTATTTATGAACCATCATCAATAGAAAGAACGGTTTTCCTATTTGGCGCAGGTGTGGGGATTACTCCTTTATTGTCGATCTTAAAAACTGCATTGATTAGCGAAACTAATTCAATTGTTGTATTGATCTATAGTAGCCGTTCTGCTGAAGATACTTTATTTAGTGAAGAGATCGCACAGTGGCAGATTGATTATCCCAACAGATTTAAAGTAATCCACCTATTTAGCAATGCTAAGAATCTGCTAAGGGCAAGGCTTAATGGTTGGCTTATCAACCAGTTGGTTAAAGAATATATGCAGTTTAATCGTGAAGATGCACTTTTCTATACCTGTGGTCCAGTTGATTACATGGATGTTTGTAGAATTACCTTATTAGGGGCGGGATTCAAGCCAGAAAAGGTAAAACGTGAAACTTTTGTGCTGCCCGAAGATGAGGCGGATGAAGATGATGCGACCGAAAAAGTAAGGGATACCAATACGTATAGTGTGAACCTACATTTCAGGGGTAATGTTCACCATTTGTTAATTCCTTACCCTAAAAGGATTTTGGAAGTAGCCTTGGCAAACCATATCAATTTGCCCTATAGTTGTAGCGGTGGTGTTTGTAGCACCTGCGCTGCAACTTGCATTTCGGGAGGGGTTAAAATGGATTACAATGAGGTTTTAACTGATGATGAAATTGCGAGAGGTAGGGTGCTGGTCTGTACAGGCCATCCAATAATGAATGACACTACCATTACCTGGGATGAACAACCTAATTAGAACGATTGCGTGCCAAGTTTATCTAGGTGTTGGTAACGGCACAAAGTCAACTTCGCCTGGAACGGCACCAAATTCCTGTTTCAGCCATTTTTCTTTTGCGGCTTCAATTAATTCCTTGCTTGAGGCTACAAAATTCCAATAGATCAAACGTTCTTCGGGAAAAGGTTCTCCGCCGAAAATATAGATTGTGGTGTCAGCCAGCATTTTAAACGCGCACAATGAGCTTTCTTTGGCAACCAGCAATTGCTTTGGTCCGAAGGTATTTCCCTCGCTTTCTATTCCTCCTGATAGTATATATATAGCACTTTCTCCAAAAAGCTGATCTCCTATTTTTACAGTGGTTTCGGTCTTGCTTTTTAGCTCTAACAGATACAATGGACTATATACAGGAATTGGCGATTGATAACCAAAGGCGTTCCCTGCAATCAGTTTATATGATATGTTGTCTTTTTCCCAAACTGGTAGTTCATTGGCATCAGCATGAAAAAACTCGGGATCCATCTGTTCTAAATCTTTGGGTAAAGCAACCCAGATCTGGAGGCCATGTAACATTTTGTCAGTATGTCGCAGGTATTCGGGAGTTCGCTCAGAGTGGGCAATGCCTTTACCGGCTGTCATCCAGTTTACCTGGCCAGGCTTAATTTCAACTTCGGTTCCCAAGCTGTCTTTGTGCATAACACTTCCTTCAAAAAGATAGGTTAAGGTAGATAATCCAATATGGGGATGAGGGGGGATATCCAAATTAACATGGTCGTTCATCGCCACTGGGCCCATGTGGTCAATAAATGAAAAAGGTCCAACCATTCTTTTCTCACGGAAAGGTAATAGTCTTCCAACCAGGAAATTGCCAATGTCACTTGGCCTTTCTTCAATAATGAGCTTGATATTTGACATTTGGAGTTTTTTTTAAAGATAATAATTTGTGGAGGTAATTTTTAAATGTTGGCCACAGATTGAGGGGTTAACGGTTCATTTGTCATTAGTTCATTTGTAATGAAGCTATTATTCCTAAGTGGAAATGGCTTGGGGGGCTTGAATGGTCATTTGATTGGTTATAAAGGGAGCTGGCTCCAATGTTCTCCAATGCTGCTGTAGTGCGGCTATAGTGTTTCTCCAGTGTAGCTGTAGTCTAGCTCCAATGTACCTCCAATGTAGCTGTAGTGTGCTCCAATCTTAGGCCGTTGTTTTGGTTGGTTCACTTGTCTGCATGTTGATTAGGGTTTACCACAAAGGGCACCAAGGACACGAAGTTGGGCTTTAAGGTTTTTTTAACGCAAAGGAATATAGAATTGTGCGTACTTTTGAACAAAATCATTTCTGCTAATGAAGCAACACTTTCAACTATTCGATTTTTCACAAAAGGTAAATTATAAAACTGAAATCCTAGCCGGATTAACCGTAGCGATGACGATGATCCCAGAATCGCTTTCGTTTGCCATATTAGCCGGCTTTCCTCCATTAACTGGGTTGTATGCGGCATTTATTATGGGCTTGGTAACGGCTATATTTGGCGGTAGGCCTGGGTTAGTTTCGGGAGGAGCAGGTGCTACGGTTATTGTTTTAATTGCTTTGATGAAATCGAATGGATTAGAATATGTGTTCGCCGCGGTTGCATTGGCTGGTGTGCTACAGATTTTAGTAGGCATTTTTAAGTTAGGCAAATTCATCAGGTTAGTGCCACAGCCGGTCATGTTCGGATTTGTTAATGGCTTGGCCATTGTTATTTTCATGTCGCAGTTAAGCCAGTTTAAAATTCAGGGTACTGATGTTTGGTTAAGTGGGAGTACGCTTTATACTATGGTTGGACTAGTTACTTTAACGGTGTTGATTGTTATCGGGTTCCCCAAACTTACAAAAGCTGTCCCGGCGTCATTAGTTGCCATTATCATTGTGTTTGCTGTGGTGTTAGGCTTTAATATCCATACCAAAACAGTAGCAGATATTGCATCGGTTGCAGGTGGCTTTCCTCCTTTCCATATTCCGAATATTCCGTTTAACCTAGAAACATTGACTATCATTTTTCCCTATGCTTTAATTATGGCGGCAGTTGGATTAACAGAGGGTTTATTGACTTTAAACCTTGTTGATGAGATCACTAACACCAAGGGGAACGGAAATAGGGAAAGTATTGCCCAGGGAGGTGCCAACATCCTTAATGGCTTTTTTTATGGGATGGGTGGCTGTCCAATGATAGCGCAAACATTGATTAACCTTTCTGCGGGCTCAAGAGCAAGGCTATCGGGCATTGTTGCAGCAATTACCATTTTATTAATCATCTTACTTGGAGCTCCAATTATAGGGAAATTGCCCATGGCGGCTTTAGTAGGGGTAATGATGATGGTTGCGATCGGCACCTTCGAGTGGGCCAGTTTCCGGATTATCAATAAAATGCCAAAACATGATATCTTTATTGGAATATTAGTTGCTGCGATAACCGTATTGCTGCATAACCTAGCCTTAGCAGTTTTAATCGGCGTAGTAATTTCGGCATTGGTATTTGCCTGGGAAAGTGCCAAACGGATTAGGGCAAAAAAGTATGTTGATGAGAATGGGGTAAAATATTACGAGATCTTTGGACCGTTATTTTTTGGTTCAACCACAGCTTTTATCGAGAAATTTGATGTTCAGAATGACCCCAGTCAAGTGATCATCGATTTTAAAGAAAGTAGGATCAACGACATGAGTGCAATTGATGCCGTTAATAAAATTACCGAGCGTTATGCGAAATTAGATAAAAAGGTACTTCTAAAGCATCTTAGTCCGGATTGTAAAATCCTGTTAAAAAATGCGGAAGGCATTATTGAAGTAAATATTTTGGAAGATCCGACTTATAAAATTGCTAATCAATAAGTATGGCTAATGGTCAATAGCTAATGGTCGATAGGCTAAATGATTAAGAGACGCCATAGACTTGGCAAACTCCTCTTTCAATTGCTTGATCGTATATGTATCCTTTTCGGGGGGTAGATAACAAGCGTTGGTTTATATCAATGTAGTGTTTGTAATTTAAGGTATTTAATTAGCTTCAGGTTTGATGTTCGTTTGATGGCTTTAAAAAATAAACCCTCATTCAATTAATTTTGAATGAGGGTTATTGATATGATAATCGTTATTATTCTCCTTTTGGTTCAACCAATCCAGGTACTGCTACCATTTCATTGGCATCAGCTTGATAGTCAACACCAGCAACATCAAAACCGAACAAGTTCAAGAAATCTGTTTTATAACCTGCTAAATCACCAATAGAGGGTAGGCTTTCTGTTGTTGCTTCTTTCCATAAAGCGGCTACTCTTTCTTGTACATCTTCACGCATCTCCCAATCATCAATTCTAATTCTTCCTTTTTCGTCTACCGGAATTGCATCGCCTGTATATAATCTATTTTGAAACAAACGTTGGATTTGTTCGATACAGCCTTCATGGATCCCTTCTTCCTTCATTATTTTATATAATAAAGAGATATACAATGGAATTACCGGAATTGCAGAGCTGGCCTGTGTAACCAATGCTTTGTTTACAGAAACATAAGCTTTTCCGTTCAAATCACTTAATTTATCAGTAATTGTGAATGCCGTAGCTTCTAAATGATCTTTTGCACGGCCAATTGTACCTTTGCGGTAAACAGCTTCTGTAACTGCAGGGCCAATGTAAGAATAGGCAACAGTAGTAAACCCGTCAGCTAATAAGTTTTCTGCTTTTAAGGCATCAATCCACATTTCCCAATCTTCACCACCCATTACGGCGATTGTATTTTCAATTTCTTCCTCATTTGCAGGCTCTATTGATACTTCAGAAACAATGCCTGTATGGAAATCAACTGTTTTATCACTAAACGTTCCACCAATTGGTTTTAAGGTAGAACGATGGGTAACTCCAGTTTTTGGATTTGTCCTCACTGGTGATGCCAAACTATAGATGACCAGGTCAATTTGGCCTAGATCAGCTTTGATCAAATCAATTGTTTGTTGTTTTACTTCATTTGAGAAGGCATCGCCATTGATGCTTTTTGCATATAGGCCTGCCTTTCCTGCCTCGGTTTCAAAGGCTGCGGTATTGTACCAGCCTGGTGAAGCAGTTTTTCCTTCTTTGGGAGGTTTTTCAAAATATACACCAATTGTTGCTGCTTCAGATCCAAAAGCACTGGTAATTCTTGAAGCCAAGCCAAAGCCTGTTGAAGCCCCAATAACCAAAACTTTCTTCGGACCGTCAATAGCTCCTTTTGATTTGATATAGTTAATTTGATTAATTATGTTTTGCTCACAACCTTTTGGATGTGCAGTTAAACATATAAATCCTCGCATTCTAGGTTCAATAATCATAATTTTTATTAAGCTAATCCTTAAATATTCCTAACAGTTTAATGTAACTGTATTATCTTTCAAAACTATCCTTAATTTTCTTTCGTTCCAAATATACCTTGAAGCTTTTTAAAAGCTGGAACATATGTCTGTCGTTTATCGTGTGCGCCCTGTTAAAATACCTAAAAGATGTCAAGATTTTTCAACCATTTTGTTTTTTAGCTGTTTGGTTTAAATGGTTCGAAAATATTTGGAATTTATGACAAACAAAAGCATTTTAACAGCTTGTAAATCTTAGCTTTTTTGCTTAAAAATCCTTATTTTTGCAGGCTGTTTTTTAATAAGAGAACTGATAAATTTATGAGCGAAAAGAACATTGATCTAGGCGAGCAAAAAGATGTAGAAGTGTATGGTGCCAGGGTACATAATCTTAAAAATATCGATGTTAGTTTTCCGCGGAACAAACTAGTTGTAATTACCGGCTTGAGTGGGAGTGGTAAGTCTTCATTAGCTTTTGATACCATTTATGCCGAAGGACAACGCCGTTACATGGAGACTTTTAGTGCCTATTCACGTCAGTTTATGGGTGGTATGGAACGCCCTGACGTTGATAAGGTTTCAGGGCTTAGTCCTGTAATTGCCATCGAGCAAAAAACCACCAGTAAAAATCCACGTTCTACTGTGGGTACCATTACCGAGATCTACGATTTTATGCGCTTGCTCTATGCACGTGCTGCAGATGCTTTTTCTTACAATACCGGAGAGCGAATGGAGCGCATGACTGAGGATCAAATTTTAAAAAATATCTATAATAAATTTGAAAACCTGCCTGTAAATATTCTTGCGCCTGTTGTTAAGGGTCGGAAAGGCCATTACCGTGAGTTGTTTGAGCAGATTAGAAAGCAGGGCTTTGTTAAAGTACGTATCGACGGTGAAATCAAGGATATTGTTGCAAAGATGCAGGTTGATCGCTATAAAATCCACGATATAGAGATTGTTGTTGATCGTTTAATCGTTGATCACAAAGACCATAAACGATTATTAGAAAGCATCCAAACTGCAATGCGCTTAGGAAAGGGCGTGATTAAGATCAGCGACAAAGAAAACAACGTTGCACATTTTAGTAAGTTTTTGATGTGCCCAACTACAGGGATCTCTTATGATGAACCACAACCAAATAGTTTTTCTTTCAACTCTCCCTATGGTGCTTGTGAGCGATGTGATGGCTTAGGTTACATCTTTGTAGTTGATAAAGAATCGGTAATGCCAAACATGAAGCTGAGTATCATTAATGGTGGTTTAGCACCCCTTGGTGAATACCGCGATGTTTGGATGTTCCAGGTTTTGAAAGCCCTTGGTAAAAAATATAACTTTTCTCTTTCCACACCGCTGGAAAAATTGGGTGATGAAAACATCGATATCATTTTAAACGGTACCCACGAGTTGTTGAGCGTTTCAGTAGAATACAACAAATGGAACGTTCAAAATTATCAGATTACCTTTGATGGAATTATTAAACTTTTAGAAGAGCAACAAGAGAAAAGAAGTGATACGGCAAATGCCGATGATATGGATACATTCCGCAAGCTAAAAACTTGTCCTGAATGTGCTGGTGCACGCTTAAAGAAAGAAAGTCTACATTTTAAGATAGATGGTAAGAATATCTTTGAACTCGCTGAAATGGATATTCTTAGCTTTAAGACTTGGTTTGCCGATTTAGAGACTCGATTAACTGATAGGCAAAATACCATCGCAAAAGAAATATTAAAAGAAATTAGGGCACGTGCCGGTTTCTTAACCGATGTAGGGTTAAATTATTTGTCTTTAGATAGAACTTCACGGACACTTTCTGGGGGAGAGGCACAACGCATTCGTTTGGCTACCCAAATTGGTTCACAGCTGATGAATGTGATGTATATCTTGGATGAGCCAAGTATTGGTTTGCACCAACGCGACAATGAACGTTTAATTGGTGCATTAAAAAATCTTCGCGATTTAGGTAATACCGTTTTGGTTGTAGAACACGATAAGGATATGATCTTAGAAGCAGATCATGTAATTGATATCGGTCCGGCAGCAGGTGTACATGGAGGCCAGGTAGTTGCACAGGGAACACCAGATGAGATTTTGAAATCGGGTACTTTAACGGCAGCTTATCTAAACGGGAAAAAGGGAATTGAAGTTCCAAAAAAACGTAGAAAAGGTAACGGGCATAAACTGTCAATTATAAAGGCTACTGGTCATAATCTAAAAAGCGTTTCTGTAGATTTTCCACTGGGAAAATTTATTGCGGTAACAGGAGTTTCTGGAAGCGGAAAGTCTAGTTTGATCACAGAGACTTTATATCCAATATTGAACCATCATTTCTTTAGGGCTAAAAAGCATCCATTGCCTTACGAGAAAATAAATGGATTAAAGGAAATTGATAAGGTAATTGAAATTGATCAGGCGCCAATTGGACGTACTCCAAGGTCAAATCCTTCAACTTATACAGGCGTATTCTCTGATATCAGAAATCTTTTTGTCTTATTGCCAGAAGCCAAGATTAGGGGTTATAAACCTGGTCGTTTTTCTTTCAACGTAAAGGGTGGCCGTTGCGAAACTTGTCAGGGTGCCGGTATGAAGGTAATCGAGATGAATTTCTTACCAGATGTGGCCGTTCCTTGCGAAGAATGTGGTGGTAGAAGATATAACAGAGAAACATTAGAAGTTCGTTATCGTGGTAAATCCATTAGTGATGTATTGGATATGAGCATAGAAGAGGCATGTGATTTCTTTGAGCACATGCCAGCCATTTATCGTAAAATTAAAACTTTACATGATGTTGGCTTGGGGTATATCAGGTTAGGCCAATCTTCTACAACCTTGTCAGGAGGTGAGGCACAACGGGTAAAATTAGCTACTGAACTTTCTAAAAAAGATACAGGAAGAACATTCTATATTCTGGATGAACCTACTACTGGATTGCATTTTGAAGATATCAATGTATTGCTTGGCGTGCTTAATGAGCTGGTAGAAAAGGGGAATACCGTTTTGGTAATTGAACATAATCTTGACGTTGTAAAAGTGGCAGATTGGGTAATTGATTTGGGTGAAGAAGGCGGAGCAGGAGGTGGTAGAATTCTTTTTGAGGGAACCCCAGAAGGATTAATCCAAAATCCAATTAGTTTGACCGGTAAATTCTTGAAAAAAGAAATGGCTCAGTAGCTCTACATAAAATAAAAAGCTTGGATGTATGCTTATAAAAACATCCAAGCTTTTACTATCCACATAAGATTTCTTAAATAGGCTACTTTCCTTCTTTTAGCCCTAATCCTTTCAAATAGCCATCGTTGGTGCTGCAGTTTTCGAACTTGCATTGTTCCAATAAGTTTTGAAGTGCCAGTTCAATCAGTGTACGATCAGTTGATGCATACTTTCTTAAGTCGGCAAAACTTGTCTTTGGCTGATCAGCATATTTAATAACCAGGTTGTAATTTTCTGGAATGGGAAAGGTAACAACCCCACTTTTGGCATCCATCTTTTTATATGGCCAGAAATGCCAGCTGATCTTGTGTTTTTCCATTAGCGATCTAAATTCTAAAATCCATTGGTCGTTGTTTTCACCCGTTTCACCAACATAAATCGGAACATTGTACTTATTGCTGAAATCGAGATAATCCTGAATAACATCTTGTGTTGTTGCCGTCCAATACTTGTGGAAGGTATAGACTAATTTATGATCAAATGGAGCATTAAAAACTTTAAAATTCGAATCCCATTGCGCACCTCCTAAAAAGATAATATGGTTTTTATCCACTTTTCTTATGGCTGTGGTAATGCTTTTGTACAATGGTTCCAGATAGGGGTTTAGTTTTTTGGTGTCGAAATAATGAGCAATAGGTTCATTTAGCAAATCATATCCTATCACTGTCGTTTCATCTTTATAATGAGCTGCAATCTTGCTCCAAATATTTATCGTTAGTGTTTTACTTTTTTCATTTTCGAATAAGAATGGATAGCCATCACTGTCATCAATATTATCTCCAGTTTGGCCTCCCGGGGCACAATGCATATCTAAGATTACGGGCAAGTTTTCTTCTTTGCACCATTTAATTACGCGATCCAGTAATTTAAATCCTCGGTTAGGATCATTTGAGCCCAAATAGCTTTCTGTAGTAAACATTTTATAATGAAAAGGTATTCGGATCGAGTTCATTCCCGAACTTTTTAGGTAATGGATGTCAGCCTTGGTGATATAGTTATTTAAATACTTCTCCCAAAAATCAGCTGTTTTGTCTGGACCTATAAGTTCAGTTAAAACTTGATTGATCATTCTCGGTGAGCTGGCATCTTTAAATTTGAACATGTAGCCCTCCGGAATAAGCCAGTTGCCGAGGTTAGTTCCAGTTAATACAATTGCCTTGCCATTTGGGGCGATGATGTCCTTGCCTTTGACATCGAAAAAACGATTGTTCTGCGCTTGTACAAAAAATGGTATCAAGAGAATAAGGAGGAGTTTTAGTGGTTTCATTTGGTTCTTTATTAGTTTTTTTGAATTCGAAGATATCAAGATTTGTAGGTTACAATGGCATATCTATCTTTTCGTATAGGTTTTGTTGTGGTGCCTGCACTAATTTTTTTTGATTTCACCGGTAATACTTACCTCCGTTGTGTCCAAATCTTCTGGCAAAGAGTTAATGAAAGTTTCGTTTTTGCGAGCTTTTCGCGAAGATAACCGATCCCGTAACAGCGGGAGAGCTCATGAACACCATTAAAAAAATAGAAACAGGTGAATAATCTCCTTGCTGTTACAAGAGTCAAAACCGGCAAGAAGACTGCTTCGTGCCTCGCAGAAACGTGGAAAGTTATGCCCAAAGTTATGCCTTTGGCACATCTTCTATTTCCCCTCTTCCCTCATTTCTCTTAACTTAGTAAAATGCAAACCTTATTGACTTCAGCTCAAATGCGTGAAACTGATGCTTACACTATTGAGCAATTAAAAATTTCTTCCCTTAAACTAATGGAAAAAGCGGCAAAGGCTTTTGTTAAATCTTTTAAGAAAGAGGTTGAAGACAAAACCATTCGCATTGCCGTTTTATGTGGTCCAGGAAATAATGGAGGTGATGGTTTGGCCATTGCTCGTCTTTTGGCAGATGAACAGTATGAAGATATCAAAGTTTATGTGATTGACTTTTCTGCTCAGCAGAGCGATGATTTTAAAGAGAACCTTATTCGTTTATCAAAAACTAAAACCCCAATTGTTAAGATTACCGATGTTGGGCAACTTGAATTGCAGGCAGATCTAATTATTGATGCCATATTTGGCTCAGGACTAGACAGGCCCTTAAGTGGCAAATACCTAGATGTAATCACAACGGTTAACGAACTTAATTTAAAGGTTATCGCTGTTGATGTTCCCTCCGGTTTCAATGCAGAAGGAGCAATTTTAAAGGATTACAAAGGAATTAGGGCTGATTTGGTAATTTCATTTCAACGACCAAAGATTAATTTCTTCTTTCCAGAATCGAGCAAGGCATTAGATAGGTTTAAAGTTATAGATATCAATTTGGATGAAGGTTTTATTGAAGGACAGAAAAGCAATTGGAAACTAACAGACAAAAATGATGTAGAAAATATCCTTAAAAAAAGGAAGAACTTCAGCCATAAGGGAACCTATGGCCATGTGTTAATGGTTGCTGGGAATATAACAACAATGGGAGCAGCGCTGTTATCAGCAAGTGCTTGTTTACATGCTGGTGCTGGTTTAACAACAGTTTGTTTGCCTCAGAGCGGTTTAATTGCTTTAAACGCTACCCTTCCTGAGGTAATGGCACTGCCACGAAGTCAAGATTTAACTCCTGAAATATTGGAGCGGTTTAATGTAATAGCAATTGGCTCTGGATTGGGAGTAGATGAAGAGGAGATCTTGACTAAGGTAATCCATCTTAACAAACCCTTGGTAATAGATGCTGATGCGCTGACCATGCTGAGCAAAAGGAGAGATCTATTGGATCAATTGCCTGTTGAAAGTATTTTAACCCCTCACATGAAAGAATTCGATCGGATTTTTGGAAACCATGAGTATTGGTGGGATCGGGTTGAAACCGCTAGAAAAGAAGCGATGGCTAGGCAGCTCATCATTGTACTTAAAAATCAATATACTTTTATCTGTTTGACAACTGGTGAAGTAAGGATCAATCAAACTGGTAATCCGGCAATGGCCTCTGGCGGAATGGGGGATGTTTTAACCGGAATAATTGCTGCTTTGCTAGCACAATCTTATACTGCACAAGAAGCGGTGATTTTAGCAACCTATTTACATGGAAAAGCTGGTGATCAACTGGCGAAAGAAAATTTTGTAGTTACTGCTTCACAGGTTGCGGCTGAAATTCCCAAAGTAATGAAGAAGCTTAGCGATTGATCAATTATTAAAATTGAGAATTAAACTATACTAAATAGCACCCATTACCACCATCTTATCCATAGTTGGATTTACACTTCCCCCCATAGGTTCGATAGTTACGGCAAATGCCTGTGCTTTTTCTATAGTATCCATTTGCTTAATGGCGGTTGTAGCTGTTTCATCGCCACCAAATACACCTAAACTAACAGGTTTGCCATCTACCAAGGCCCATAGCTGGTATTCGTGTGATTTATCAGTTTTAGGAAGATCTATCGCTTTATAGTTAATTAAGATATTTTTATTGATTTTATTCCAATAAACTAACATTTCTGCTTTTGGAGAATCTTTAACGCCAGCTAATTTTACAGTAGACCATTCGTCACTTTTGGTCATTGCAATTTGGTTTTCCATTCCTGCATTATCGAATTTCAATTTAGAAACGGTACGTACAAATTGCGCTTTCTCAGTGCTCAGATTTGCAATCTGCTCATGAGCTGTATTGAGTTTATTATTTAGGGTATATAAAGAAACTGCACTCACTACCAATAAGGCAATGCAAGCAACTAAGGCATAACGTAGCGTTTTTATTTTGCGATCATCATTAGCACCTTCATATAAGGGGATGATCTTTGGTTTATCTTCATTGGCAACAGTTTCATTTGTGGCTGTAAACCTTGCCATTATTTTATCGCCAAGTTCATCTGATGGTTCAATAGCATTTTCAAGAGCATAGGCTTCCATAGCAATTTCAATAGCCGAAATCTCTGCGCTTACCAAAGGGTACTGAGCAGCCATTGCTTCAACCGCTATGTTTTCTTCAGCAGATAACTGCCCTAAAACATAAAGTTCAAGTATGCCAGATTCGATATATGATTTTACTTCTTCCACCTCAATTAAATTTTTTCCTCAATGCTAATATTGCCATCCGAACACGCGTTTTCACAGTTCCTAAAGGTAAATTCAATTCTTCTGCTGCTTCAACATGTGTATAACCCTTAAAGTAAACCATGTCTAGTACATCTTTAAAATCTGGCTTGAGATTAGTAACCAAGTCCTTAATTCCCAATGTATCAGCATTAAAATTGACCTTTCTTTGTTCGTCAATGAAATCTACGTTATTTTCTATGTCTTGGTTTTTATTCGAGTTCTTAAAATCTTTAGAACGTAATTTGTCAATTGCCAAATTGCGGGCAACATTCATCATCCAGGTAAACAAACGACCTTTAGATGAGTCGTAACTGCTCCCAGAGTTCCATATTTTAACGAAAGTTTCTTGTAAAAGGTCTTCGGCAACTTCAGTTTGAAGTACAATACGGGAGATCACACCAAGTAAGGCGCCAGAATACATATCGTATAGCGCTTTGATCGCTATTGTATCCTGCCTTTTTAGTGCATTTACCAAGTCCTCTTCAGAGAGAGATATTTTTTTAGTCGTTGCCAAGTTTACTAATATACAGATTTCATGATAACCTAAAAGAAAAATTTATTCTTAAAGCGTATAACTCTAAAAATCAAATAAATGTTTTTCGGCATGATAAGAAGAACGTACCAATGGGCCGCTTTCTACGTATCTTAAACCTTTAGCTAAACCAATTTCTTTATATTTTGCAAATTGGTCTGGATGAATCCAGTCGACTACCGGATGATGGTTTCTTGTAGGTTGTAAATATTGACCTAATGTTAAAATGTGTACGCCATTGGCAACAAGATCATCCATTGCTTCTAACACATCATCTTCAGTTTCCCCTAATCCAAGCATGATCCCCGTTTTAGTTCTTAGGCCGAATTCAGAAATTCTTTTCAAAGCTTCCAAGCTTCTATCATATTTTGCCTGTATGCGTACTTGTTTGGTTAATCGCCTAACAGTTTCCACATTGTGCGACATTACTTCAGGTCTTTCTTCTAAAACGCGATAAAGATTATCCCACTGTCCTTTGAAATCCGGAATTAATGTTTCTAAAGTTGTTTGTGGGCTTTCACGTCTGATTGCCTGTAAAGTCTCTGCCCAAATAATTGATCCGCCATCTTTTAAATCATCACGATCTACTGAAGTGATCACGCAATGTTTTACATTCATTAATTTAACAGAATTGGCAATCCGGTTTGGTTCATCAGTATCAACCGCCAGTGGTCTTCCGGTGGCAACAGCACAGAAAGAGCAAGAACGTGTGCAGATATTGCCCAAAATCATAAAGGTAGCAGTACCTGCTCCCCAGCATTCGCCCATATTAGGACAATTACCACTTTCACAAATGGTATGCAACTTATGCGTGTCAACAAGACTTCGCACTTGTGCATATTCCTTACCAACAGGTAATTTAACTCTTAACCAATCAGGTTTACGAGGCTTTTCGGTAACCGCAGGAACTACAGGAAGTTCAATCATGCTACAAAGTTACGGATTAGGATTGAAAAGTTGGAATAGTGAAATGTTGTAACGTTGTAAAAATTGAAATGTTGGAAGATTGAAAGGTTGAAATGTTGGAAGGTTGAAATGTTGGAAAGTTGAAATGTTTTGGAGGCACCCCTTTAGACAATGTCATTAGCTTAACGTGAACTCGATACCTGTTCCGCATTTGCGGAAAGAAACGCCTTAATTATGTTGCTGTAAATGAACAATGGTGCCCTGCTGACTCCCTAAATCTATATCATACACCTGTGTTTCCCAAGTTCATGAACGTCTTTTTAAATAGCTAATCAATTGACCATCAGCTATTGACCCATAAATTGACCATCAACCATGCGCCCAATCCATGAACCATGATCCATGAACCATGATCCATGAACCATGATCTATGAACTATTAACCAACATTAATTTTCATCTTACATCGAACTCACGTTAAACTGCGATAATTCAAATACCTTTTGTTCTTTATCTAATGTAAATCCCAAAGCCTCATAAAATTTATGGCTTTCTGTTCTGATAACATTACACCTTACTTTAATAACTGGGATTTCTAAATCGTTAACCCAGTCTTTTACAGCCTCGATCAGTTTTTGTCCAACTTTCTTACCCCTAAAATTTTCATCTACAACTAGACCTGTTATCTCTACAAATATCGGAGACTCAACTCTCACTGCTACTAAGGCATGTACCCACCCTATAACCTGATCATCACTTTGTGCTATAAAAACGCAATCATAATTGCTCTCCAAAATAAATTCAAGTCTCCTGGATAGTTCTTTGATCCTATTTTGGTAGCCAAGTTGAAGAGCCAATGTTGTGATTTCCTTGGCCATTTTTTGATTGGCAGACGTTAATTTGCTGATTTTTATTTCCACTTTTTAAATTTTTAATGATGAAGATAATTTAGCGTAAATTTTTCTTAAAAATATTATATTTTATTGACCTTTTTTAACCCATTTTGGCACTGATTATGCTCTGAAAAACTTAAATTTGCAGTTAAATGAGCAGAAAAAGAAAGACGGTTGTGGAAACCGACGCAGATGTAATATTGATTGGCGCTGGGATCATGAGTGCCACACTTGGGTTGCTTTTAAAAGAGCTAGAGCCTAATTTAAGCATAGAAATTTATGAACGTTTAGATATCGCTGCCGCAGAAAGTTCCGATGCCTGGAATAATGCTGGGACTGGACATTCCGCATTTTGCGAATTGAATTATACCCCACAAAAGAAAGACGGTTCTGTAGATGTCAAAAAGGCCGTTCAGATTGCAGAAGCTTTTGAGGTTTCCAAACAGTTTTGGACTTACCTGGTCGAGAAGGAAATCGTTTCTGATCCACAATTGTTCATTAAGAATATTCCTCATCTTAGTTTCGTATGGGGCGAACAAAATATAAAATTTTTAAAGACACGTTTTCTTGCAATGCAAAAATGCAATCTTTTTAAAGACATGCATTATAGCGAAGACCCAGAAACGATAAAAGAGTGGGTGCCATTGATCATGAATGATCGACCGGCAGATGAAGTCGTGGCCGCCACAAAAATGGATTTGGGAACCGATGTGAATTTTGGTTCTTTAACCCGTGAAATGTTCAGCTATTTGAGCAAACAAAAAAATGTTAGCCTTTATTTCGACCATGAAATTCGTGAACTCGATAAAATGGAAGATGGTAGCTGGGAAGTAAAGGTTAAAAACCTAGAGTCGAAAAAGAAACGTAAACGCATTGCAAAATTTGTATTTATTGGTGCAGGTGGAGGCTCATTGCCATTGTTAGAGAAGTCGAATATCCGTGAAGGTAAAGGCTTTGGTGGATTCCCAGTAAGTGGTCAATGGTTAAAGTGTACCAATGAGGCTGTAATTGCCCAACACCACGCTAAGGTATATGGAAAAGCTGCTGTTGGTGCTCCACCAATGTCAGTTCCGCACCTCGATACCCGTATCATAAATGGTAAACAAGCTTTATTATTTGGCCCTTATGCAGGTTTTTCAACTAAATTCTTAAAGAATGGCTCATTTTTAGATTTACCATTATCTATTAAGTTTAACAATATCAGACCAATGATTTCTGCTGGTCTTCATAACCTAGATCTAACAAAATATCTAATAGAACAGGTTAGACAATCGCCTGAGGATCGTTTTGCCGCCTTAAAAGAATATCTTCCAAGTGCCAATATTAACGATTGGGAATTAGAGACCGCAGGACAAAGGGTTCAGGTAATTAAAAAGGATGCTAAAGGAGGAGGAGTTTTAGAATTCGGTACAGAGGTAGTAAGTGCTGCAGATGGATCTATTGCTGCTTTGTTGGGCGCTTCACCAGGTGCATCTACTGCAGTTTCAATTATGCTAGACCTGCTTAAACGTTGTTTTAAATCTAAGTTGAAAACTTCAGAATGGCAAGAGAAAATTAGGACCATGATTCCTACCTATGGTAAGCAATTGGCTGAAAATGAAGAGCTATTACAAGAAACAAGAGAGAAAACTTCGGCAGTTTTGAAGTTAAATAGCTTGGTTAAGGTTTAAGTTAGTTTATTGGTTCACTTGCTCATTAGTTCATTAGGGCAAGGTGTATACCTACTAGGTGAAAGGTGGGGTTGGTTTTCCTGTTTAAGGTTTTATTTGGCAACTGATTATTAGTCTTTGAGGAGATCAACAATTGTACACTAAGTGCCCTAGAAGGCGCGCCTTTGTCTACACTTTACCTACAGTACGGCTACACTATACCTACACTACGCCTATTTTTCGATAAAATTGAGGCATTTGATATCATATACTGTACACTAAGCCGCTTACAGTTGTTATAATAATACTTAGTTCATCTTCATTGGCTCAATGAACCAATGAAAATGAACTACATTAAAAATTAGTACGAATACGAATTTGTTATTTGCGTTAAGCAACAATCGATTCTGCTACTTCATCAGCAGAGATTTCTCCATGAGAAGAGTCTAAAATACATTCGCCATCTTTAACTAGTAAAACTTGAGGTGATTCATGGTGAACCTGAAATGTTTCGGCAATTAATGCAGAAAGGTCACGATGGTTAATCAAATCCAGAAAGTATAGTGGTGTTTCTGCTGGTATGGTATCCCAGTTCAGCTCAAAATTTCTTTTGGCCATTGAACTGATAGAGCAGCGTGTACTGTGTTTAAAGATCACCGCATAACCTGGTGCATTCTTGATGTCAGCGATTTGTTTAGAATCACTTAAATTTATCCATTGCATTTATCTTATCTCCTTCTTTTTCCTTCTGGATAAGAGCTATAGGCAGGGCATAAACGAGAAGCACATGATTCTAATAACGCAATTGCGCAGAACATAAATAATATTAGAATAGCTACTTTTTTCATCGTTTATTTATTTAAAGACCTTTTATTAAAGCTCTAATTTACAAATTTTTATCAATAACAAATAACTTATTAAATTGTTGCGGAAAAATGCGACATTTTTAAAGCAGTGATGGCAGCCTCATCACCCTTGTTTCCATGTTTGCCGCCAGCTCTATCAATAGCCTGTTGTTCATCGTTAGTGGTTAAGACCCCGAAAATTACTGGTTTGCTATGCTTAATGCTAACATTGGTAATGCCATTTGCAACAGCGTCACAAATAAAATCGAAGTGTTTCGTATCTCCCTGAATAACACACCCAATGCAAATTACCGCATCCAAACCAACATTTTTAGTTAATAAAATCTCTGCTGCAGACGGAAGCTCGAAACTTCCAGGAACAGGCATAGAAATGATGTTTTCTGCATTTACACCATGTTTGATCAAAGTGTCATAAGCTCCCTGATATAGGGCACCTGTAATTTTAGCATTCCATTCCGCTACAACGATTGCTATTTTATAAGCCTCGCCGTTTGGTATGGTAGTATGAGAAAAATCTGATAGGTTTTTAAGATGTGTTGCCATGCTGCAAAGATACAGGTATAAGTTAAATCTGTTAAACTTAAAATGTTGAAATGGTGTAAAGTTTAACTGCCCTTAAAAAGAAAAGCCTCCGGTGTTTACCGAAGGCCTTCTAGCTATTGATTAGATTAAGCTAAATTATTTTTCTAATGCTTGTACACGAGCAAGGTATTCATCAATCATTGATGCTTCTTGACTTTCTGGATAATCAGTTTTTATTTTCGCGTAAGCTTCTTCAGCTGCTTTAAAATCTTTAAGTGTTTCATTTACCAAACCTAATTTCTTTAAGAACATTGGAGAAGTAAATTTATTGCTCGCTTTATCAGCTGCTTTTTTATAATAGGTTGCTGCTTGTTTATAATCTTTCAATTCGCTGTAAGCATCACCCAATAAACCTAATGCTAGAGGATCAGCAACAGGACTTCCAGTAGCTGCATATTTGCCTAGAGATTCTACTGCTTTTTGTGGTTCTCCTTTACGCAAATAAATACCGCCTAAATAAAGATTAGCTAGGTTTGCAGATTTAGTATTGTCATATTCTTCGGCAATCTTTGCAAGACCAACATAATTTTGATCTCCGTTTATTGCTTTATTAGCTAAAGAGTCTACACCTACATATTGCTCAGCTTGGTACATTTTACTAGCCGCTTCTTCAGCTCTGCTTTTTAGGTAAACATTTTGATACCAAAAATAGATGCCAATTAAAACCACTATTGCTCCAGCGATGAAAATTAGGCTTTTCGCATTTTCTTGTACAAAAGAACCCTTTCTTACGGGTTGGATTATTTCTTTCTCTGTTGTAGACATTTTATTTAAAAAAATTAAGGATTGCAAAAATACATTTTTCAATCAAAGTATCAACTCATTTTTTAACTATTTAATTAAGAGCCTGTTTAAAATAGGGGGAGTCCGTGCCAAAGGCATCCCTTTGGGAAAAGTCGGAAAGTCCGAAAGTCCGTTCCCCTCGATGGATTTATTGCTTAATGACTAAAGCTCAAAGCCGAGTCAATGTTAACTATGTGATTGCTTTTTATATTCCGAAAGCAGCTTTAGTCTTTAAGCTTTAATCTTTAGGCTATGGACGTGTTTTAAACATCCAAACCATGAACTATCAACCATGAACCATGAACCAACAACAATACCAATCTTTCAAACTCACGTTAAACTTTAATGGATTAAGAACGCTAAAAGAAGTAACTTTGGAGTGTAAAATATGTGGTTAAAAAATATTACACTTCTTAATTTTAAGAACTATGCTACCGCAGAAGTTGTGTTTGCTAAAACAGTGAATGCATTTGTGGGTAACAATGGTGCTGGTAAAACAAACTTATTGGATGCAATCCACTATTTATGCCTATGTAAAGGCTATTTTAATCCGATAGATAGCCAGCAGATCAAAGCCAATGAAGATCTATTTCTGATCCAGGGAGATTTTGAGCGGAAAGAAAAAAACGAGAAAATTACCTGCGGTTTAAAACGGAACCAAAAAAAACAAATTAAGCGGAACAAGAAAGAATACGATAAACTGGCACAGCACATTGGATTATTTCCCTTGGTAATGATCTCTCCATACGATACCAACTTAATTATGGATGGGAGCGAAGAGCGCCGGAGGTTTATCGATAATGTGATTTCTCAAACGGATGCCAGTTATTTGGACGAGCTGATCATTTATAATAAACACTTGTTGAACCGCAATGCGATGTTAAAACAGATTGCTGTTACCAGAAAAATGGATTTAACTTTATTGCAGATTTTAGATGAACAATTAGTAGTTTCTGGCAACAGGATTTTTGAGAAGAGAAAAGAATTCTTGTTAGACTTTATTCCGCTTTTTGATGCGCATTATAGTTATATCACAGATGATGCAGAACAGGTTTCCCTAACCTATCTATCACAGTTAAATGAGCATGATTTTTTAACATTATTAAGCCAATCTATAGAAAAAGATCGGATTTTGGAACGTACAACGGCTGGAATCCATAAAGATGAACTTTCATTTGCAATAGGAGATATGCCATTGAAGAAATTTGGTTCCCAAGGTCAGCAGAAGTCTTTCCTAATTGCGTTAAAACTTGCCCAATATAGTTACCTGCAAAAATTCAAGGGGTTTAAGCCCTTGTTGCTGTTAGATGATATTTTTGATAAATTAGATGATAGGAGGGTTCATAAATTAATGGAAATGGTATCTCATCATGATTTTGGACAAATTTTTATTACGGATACCGGGAGAGAAAGGGTAATGTCGGTTTTTGATAAGATCAATGTAGAAGTAAAATTGTTTGATGTAGATAATGGAGTAATTGATTATGCGTAAACCCAATGATATCACCTTAAAAGATGCCATCACTAAAATGCTTTCGGTTTATCGTTTGCGGGGCAGATTTGACGAAACTGGTATAGTTGCACATTGGCCTGAGTTGATGGGCACTGCTGTAGCAAACAGAACTACACAGATCTATGTAAGTCAGAAAAAATTGTTCGTTAGAATAGAATCATCCGTAATTAAGAATGAATTACTAATGGTAAGGACAGGAATTATTCAGAAATTGAATGAGCGTGCAGGAGCAGCAGTAATAACAGAGATTGTTTTTTTATAAGGAACATTAGCTAATCGGACATTTATCCGATTAGCTAATGTGTGACTAACTTTTGCCTCCAAAAACTTTGGAGATTAGCCAAATTATAATCGCTAATACAACTACAACGATAATTACGCCAGACCAAACGCCAGCTTTAAAGATCCCTTCTACCAATTCACAACTGGTTAGGGTGGTTAACATTAGGGCAACTATGGCCAGCGAACTATATTTTTTCATGATGGTTGTCTTTATTTTTGGGATAAAACATTAAAACATCATGAATAGTTTTGAAAGTCTGAAAGTTCATCTATTTCGATTAACTTTCAAAGGCTACAACATTATTTGATTATTGTACTACCTTGATCAATTCAACTTCAAAAATCAAAGCGCTATAAGGAGGGATCCCTGAGTTTCCACGAGCACCATAAGCCAAATTGTATGGGATGAAGAAACGATATTTTGAACCTTCCTGCATCAATTGTAGACCTTCTGTCCAACCAGTAATTACCTGGTTTAATTGGAATGTTGCAGGTGTACCACGGTCATATGAGCTATCAAACTGAGTTCCGTCTAATAATGTCCCTTTATAGTTAACTGTTACTTCATCTGTAGCTTTAGGTTTTGCACCACTGCCTTGGGTTATTACCTCGTATTGAAGACCGCTAGCAGTAGTTTTAATGCCTGCTTTGGTTTTGTTCTGCGTTAAGAAGTTTTTGCCAGCATCAACGTTAGGTTGATATTTTTTCATTTCTTCAGTCTCTCTTTGTTTGTTGAAGCTTTCGAACAGCCTGGTAATCGCTTCTTGCGCCTGTTGTTGCGTAAGCTGTGGATTTGCTTTTGTAAAGGCATCTTTTAGACCCTTGTTAAATAATTCATAATTGATGGTTTCCAATCCGCCAGACTGAAAGCTACTTGCTACGCTTAAACCAAGTGCATAACAGGCAGAGTCAAGATTGTTTTTAAAAACAGGAGCTTTAGCTACTGGCCTTGTAACAGTTGTAGTTTTTTTAGCAGGCAATTTTGTAGTGGTTTTCTTTGCAATTTGTGCGTTAGCGCCGAAACCTGTAATTGAGATTATAGCTGCAATAAATAGTGTTTTCATTGAATAAATTTAAAATCGAAATATACAAATAAAAAATAAGCACCTTAAATAAGGTGCTTAAATATCATTTAACTAAGGTATTGCTTAGAAACGCTCAGCAGCGGTAAAAAAGAAATCACCCTCAATCTGTGCGTTCTCATCAGAGTCTGATCCATGAACAGCATTTGCATCTATTGATTTTGCATATTTCTGACGGATGGTTCCTTCAGCAGCTTCAGCTGGATTAGTAGCACCAATTAGATTTCTAAAATCTTCAATCGCATTGTCTTTTTCTAATATTGCCGCAACGATTGGTCCTGAAGACATGAAAGTTACAAGGTCATTGTAAAATGGACGAGCTTTGTGAACGGCATAAAATTCGCCTGCACTTTCCGCTGTTAGCTTAGTATATTTTAAAGCAATGATTTTAAAACCTGCTTTTGTAATGTCATTTATAATTGCACCAATATGACCATTTTCAACGGCATCAGGCTTAATCATGGTAAATGTTCTGTTTGTACTCATCTTTATTTAATTCAATTTTTTTGCAAAAATACAATAGTTTATGTTAATATTAAAGCTTAGTTAATAAAAGCTATCTATTAAATCTAAAATTAATTAGCTTTGCAGGCGAAAATTATGATATCAATTTCAGAACTCAAAACATTGTTGGCATCGCCACAAAAGATTGTGATTACTACACATCACAAGCCAGATGGTGATGCAATGGGCTCATCTTTGGGTTTATATGCTTTTTTAATTCAAAAAGGCCATCATGTTACGGTAATTACACCGACAGATTATCCTGATTTTCTGCACTGGTTGCCCAATAATTCTGATGTGGTCATTTATACCGCAGAAGAAGAAAGATCTATCACACTTGTAAATGAGGCTGATTTGATTTTTTGCTGTGATTTTAATACGTTGAGCAGGATAAACGAGTTAGGTGAACATATTCGAAACGCAAGTGGACTAAAATTGATGATTGATCATCATTTGGAGCCGGAAGATTTTGATGATTATCGTCATTGGAACATCAATGCCTGTGCGGCTGCACAGTTGGTTTATGATTTCATCAGGAATGAACTTCATGAAGGAGAGCTAATCAATAAAGATGTTGCTACCTGTTTATATACGGGGATTATGACAGATTCAGGTTCTTTCCGTTTTCCTTCGGCAACTTCTGCAGTTTACCGTATTGCAGCAGATCTGATTGATCTGGGTGCTGAACATTGGCGGATCCACCAATTGGTATATGATAATGCTTCAGAAAATAGACTTCGCTTTTTGGGCTATTGTTTATCAAATAAGCTTGAAATATTAAGAGATTTTAATACTGCTATCATCACTGTTACCGCTGAAGAACTGAAAACTTATCAAATTGCGACAGGCGATACCGAAGGTATTGTTAATTATGCGCTTTCTATCAACGGCATCAAATTGGCAGCATTTATTATCGAAAGAACAGATAGAGTTAAGTTGTCTCTCCGTTCTACCGGAGATTTTCCAGCCAATGAGATCTGTAAAAAATATTTCGCAGGCGGCGGACACAGGAATGCTGCAGGTGGTGCTTCAGATAAAAATCTAGCGGATACAATTGATCAGTTCAAATCTATTTTACCAGAATATAAAACACAATTATTACAATAAAATCAAATAATAAAATCAATAATGAAAAAAAGTTTAGTAATTCTTTTAGCAGCAACTTTAGGGTTAGCCGCTTGTAACAGAGAAAAAAAAGGAGCGGGTGGTTTGTTATACACAATCCATAAAGATGGAGGAAATGCAAAGATCCAAGTTGGTGATGTAATCAAAATGAATTATAGTTTAAAAAACGATAAGGATTCTGTTTTGATGTCTACCTACGACAATGAAATGGCGCAAGTATTCCCAGTTCAGGCAAAAACTTATGCTGGTGACATCAACGATGTGTTATTGCTTTTTGGAGAAGGTGACAGTGCAACCTTCAAAATTAACTTAGACACAATGGCACATTACACTAAACAGCCAAAACAAGAGCAGTTCAAGAACGATAAGTACATGACTTTTACTGTTAAACTTGAAAAAGTGTTCAAAAAGAAACCGAATGAAGCAGATTCAACCTTCCAAAAAAGAGCAGGTGAGTTTTTCCAAGCAGACTATAAAACTACTATGGATAAAATGAAAGGTGCTGAAGATGCGAAAGTAAAAGCTTATGAGGCTGATAAAAACCTTAAAACAACTGTTACTGCAAGTGGATTACATTATGTAATTGCTGCACCTGGTGATTCTCAAAGAGCTGCTGTAGGAGATACAGTTTCTGTTAACTATACTGGTAACACAACTAAGTTGAATAAAGATAAAAAATATAAAGTTTTTGACACTAGCGATGAAAAAACCGCTAAAGCAAATAATGTTTTTCAAAACGGACGTCCTTATGGCCCTACTAAAATGGTGTTAGGTAATGTAATCCCAGGTTTTAATGAGGGTTTACAGCTGATCGGTAAAGGTGGTAAAATTACCATGATCATTCCATCTAAATTAGGTTATGGAGATCAAGGTAATCCTCAAGCAGGAATTACTCCATTTACACCAATTGCTTTTGATGTAGAAATTGTTGATATCATTAAAGGAAAGCCAGTAACAGCTGCTCCTCCTGTTCCAATGCCGGCACACTAATTAAATACGTTTAAAATTATAGCCCTGTTCGAGTAATTGAACAGGGTTTTTTTATGATTGGATTTTTTCTCCCATAAATAAAATAACTTTGCATATGGTTTTAACAGATACACATACCCATCTTTATTACGAAACTGATCCAGAAAAACTGAATTTGTTAATTGAACGTTGCAAAGCAAACCATATAGAGCGTTTGTTTCTGCCCAATGTTAACGTGGCTTCTATTGAGATGATTAATGGACTTGTAAACGCTTATCCCGACAAATGTTTTGCCATGGCAGGTTTACATCCATGTGATGTGAAAGAAGATTTCGAAAAAGAGCTTGGAGTGATATATGATAGCATTGCTGATCGAAAAATATATGCTATCGGTGAAATAGGCATTGATTTATATTGGGATAAAACCACGCTCTCCATTCAGCAAGATGCCTTTAAGCAACAGATCAATTGGGCAAAGGAACTCAATCTGCCCATTGTAATCCATTGCCGTGAAGCATTCGATGAGGTTTTCGAAATATTAGAGGAATTAAATGACGAGAAATTAAGAGGGATTTTTCATTGCTTTACAGGTAATTTAGATCAGGGCTTAAAAGCAATTGAGCTGGGTTTTTATCTAGGTATTGGTGGCGTGGTAACTTATAAAAAAGCTGGGTTGGATCTGGTACTGGCAAACATTCCACTAGCTGATTTGGTACTTGAAACAGATTCGCCCTATCTGGCACCCGTACCCTATCGTGGCAAACCAAATGAAAGTAGTTATCTAATTCATATCGCACAAAAGATAGCAGATATTTATGGAGTAAGTTTGGACGAGGTTGCCGAAATAACGACTGAAAACGCTAAAAGGGTATTTGGCATTTAATATTCCTTCGGCTTGATATTCTAAATTCCCATCTTTGTTAATCAATGACAAAAATCCTTATTATATATACCGGCGGAACCATCGGGATGGTTAATGACCCCAAAACAGGTACCTTAATCCCTTTTGATTTTGAACAGATTCAAGAAAATGTACCAGAATTGGCGAGGTTAGACTATCAACTGTCGGTTCATTCCTTTGATCCAATTTTGGATTCGTCCAATATGGATCCAGCAGTCTGGGCAGAACTGGCTTTCCTTATCGAACAAAAATATAATGACTTTGATGGATTTGTCATTTTACATGGTTCGGATACGATGTCTTTTACTGCATCAGCTTTGAGTTTTATGCTGCAAAATTTAGCCAAACCAGTTGTTTTAACAGGCTCTCAATTACCGATTGGAGAAATTAGAACTGACGCAAAGGAGAATTTAATTACGGCATTAGAAATAGCTGCTACAAAAAAGGATGGAAAAGCTATGGTGCCAGAAGTTTGTGTTTATTTTGATTACCAATTGTTTCGTGGAAACCGATCAATCAAAAACAATTCAGAAAAATTTGAAGCTTTTGCATCACCTAATTATCCCATCTTGGCAGAAGCTGGAGTTAATTTATCTTTCTTTCCGAACTATATTTTGCCTATTCCTACAAAGCCTTTCCAGATCCGTACCGAATTCAATCCCAATATTGCGATCCTAAAAATGTACCCGGGCATTACAGAAAACGCGGTTAAGGCAATCACTGAATCATCGGCCAAAGCCATTATCCTAGAGGCATTTGGTTCTGGAAATACCACTACTGCACCTTGGTTTATAGCCTGTTTGCAAAAGGCAACGAGCAACGATAAAATTATTGTTGATATTTCTCAATGTAAAGGTGGTTCCGTACAATTAGGTGTGTATGAAACTAGTAGAAAATTGCAGCAAATGGGCATTATCAGTGGCTACGATATGACTTTTGAAGCTACCGTTACAAAGCTGATGTATCTATTAGCCCAAGAAATAAGCATAGCTGAAATGAAGCGATTACTTGAAATTTCAATCGCTGGCGAATTGACCAATCCATAATTTAAAGTGAGTTTGATTGAAGGAACGTCTTCTAAGCTTTTAAGCATCTGGCTCATTGACCATTAACCATGGCCACAGTTATGCTCTTCGCAAAACCTTCCAACTTTTCAACCCATAAACTTCTTTAACCACCTTGCCTATTGACCATTATCCATTGACCATGGCCACAGTTATGCTCTTCGCAAAACCTTCCAACCTTCCAACCTTCAACCCATGAATGTCTTTAACCACCTTGCCTATTGACCATTATCCATTGACTATTGACCTCTGAATCCAGACCATGAACCATCAACCATGAACCATGAACCATCAACCAAAACCACCCCCTCCCCATCTAAAAAGTAAAACTTCTGCAATTATGAGCTAAATCATTCTACATATTAAATTTAAGCCCTATTTTTGATCAGTGTATTTTAAATCTTCGCTCTCGCTATAGAATATCAATACCCAAGATTAACAAAAATGAAAATAGAGCAAATTTATACAGGATGTTTGGCCGAGGCAGCTTATTACATTGAAAGCAATGGGGAAGCCGCAATTATTGATCCACTACGTGAAGTAGATCCTTATTTAAAAAAGGCAAAGCAAAATGGAGCAGTAATCAAATACATATTTGAAACTCATTTTCATGCAGATTTTGTTTCCGGACACGTAGATTTGGCTGAAAAGTCTGGTGCCACAATCGTTTATGGGCCTACTGCCAAAACGGATTTTGAGGCTCATATTGCTACAGATGGAGAAAAGTTTAAGATTGGTGACCTTACCATAACTGTACTTCATACCCCTGGTCATACCCCAGAATCAACTACTTATCTATTGACAACAGCAGCTGGTAAGGATCATTGTATTTTTAGTGGCGATACTTTATTCATCGGTGATGTTGGTAGACCTGATTTAGCGCAAAAGGGCGATTTGACCATGGAAGATATGGCTGCAACCTTGTATGAATCCCTGCACAATAAAATACTAACACTTGCTGATGATGTCATTGTCTACCCTGCACATGGAGCAGGCTCTGCTTGTGGAAAAAACATGAGCAAAGAAACTTTTGACACATTAGGACATCAAAAAGAAGTCAATTATGCGCTTAGGGCAAGTTCAAAAGAGCAGTTCATTAAAGAGGTAACAGATGGAATCTTACCGCCGCCACAATACTTCGCTAAGAACGCGGCAATGAATAAAGGTGTTTTCGACAGTATTGATGATATTTTTGAGAAAGGCTTGGTGGCACTTAGTCCACAAGAGTTTGAAGATAAAGCAAATCAGTTTAATGCGCTTATTATCGATACTAGAGAGCCGCAAACATTTGCGAAGGGTTTTATTCCAAATTCAATAAATATTGGCCTGAATGGGCAATTTGCACCCTGGGTTGGTGCGCTAGTTACCGATTTGAAACAAGAACTGTTATTGGTTACAGAAGAGGGGAAAGCAGAAGAAGCAATTACCCGTTTAGCAAGGGTCGGTTATGACCATACCATTGGGTTTTTAGATGGTGGTATAACAGCTTGGTTGGCAGCAGGAAAAGAGATTGATCAGATTAAGTCGATCAGTGCAACTGAATTCGAAACTATAATGAATAGCCAAGCCACAGTGAATGCGCTTGATGTACGAAAACCAGGAGAGTATGAGTCTGAACACCTTGAAGCAACTTTGGCTCGTCCTCTAGATTATATTAACGATTGGACTAACGAAATTAATCCAGAGGAAACATATTATATCCATTGTGCTGGCGGATATCGTTCTATGATTGCAGCATCAATTTTAAAGGCTCGTGGTATCAACAATGTGATTGATATTGCAGGTGGCTACGGTGCAATTAAAGATACAAACTTGAAAAGAACAGATTTTGCTTGCCCGAGTAAGGCGATGAATGTGTAAGAGGATTATTTAATTTAACTTGAGTTCGAAACTTGTCCCGCATGTGCGGGAAGAAATACCTTAACTATTTTACTGTGAATAAACCAATGATGGCTCTGCTGGCACCAAAATGCATGGCATACCGATAAGAAGCAATGAAAAAAGGAATTGCAAGGCTGTGAACGTATGTTAAACATCCAAACCATGAACCATGAACCATGAACCATCAACCAACAATAATATCCATCTTACATCGAACTCACGTTAATTTAATAATTTCATAATTGGAAAGAGCAATAACAAATTACGATATACTCATTATTGGCGCTGGACCAATTGGAATGGCCTGTGCTATAGAAGCCAAAAATGCAGGTTTAAGTTATGTTATTGTTGAAAAAGGGCCTTTGGTGAATAGTTTGTACCACTATCCTGTTTTCATGACTTTCTTTTCTACTTCTCAAAAGCTAGAAATAGGCGGGGTCCCATTTGTGAGCATCAGCAATAAGCCAAATAGGAATGAAGCTTTAGAATATTACCGTCGCGTTGCCGAAAAATTCCAGTTAAACATCAATTTGTTTGAAACGGTAACAAGTGTAAACAAAGAAGCTGATGATCTTTTCACTGTAAAAACCTCCAAGGCTTTATATCATGCCAAAAAGGTAATTATTGCTACTGGTTTTTATGATGTTCCGGTCATGATGAATATTCCGGGAGAAGATCTTCCAAAGGTAAAACACTATTATCAAGACCCGCACTTATACGCCTTTAGCAAAGTGTTGGTTATAGGGGCTAATAATTCTGCTATTGATGTTGCCTTGGAGACCTATAGAAAGGGAGCACAGGTTACTTTAGTGATCCGTAACAAGGAAATAGGTTCTTATGTTAAGTATTGGGTAAGGCCCGACATTGAAAATCGAATTAAAGAAGGAGAAATTAAGGCGTATTTCGAGAGCGAAGTCACAGAGATTAGCGAAAACGAAGTACAGATTAAAACCCCTGAAGGGGATCGTATTATCGAAAACGACTTTGTATTGGCCATGACCGGGTATCAACCTAACTTTGAACTGCTTAAAAATCTTGGTGTTCAACTTGAAAATAACTATCCATTGCACAATCCAGAAAGCATGGAAACTACTACTAAAGGGCTTTATTTGGCTGGTGTAGTTTGTGGGGGCATGGATACACACAAGTGGTTTATAGAGAACTCTAGGGTACATGCCGAGCAAATTTTAAAACATATTGTTGAGTCTGAAAGTCTAAAAGATAGAAAGTCCGATAACTAAAATCGAACTTTCTAGACTAGCTTAATTTAGCTTAAACGCGATAAGGAACGCTTTAATTAGGAAGCAAACTATTTTGTATAATTGAACCAATGTTGATTCACTTGTTATGGAACGTCCTTTAATCATCTAGCCCATTGACCATCAGCTATTGACCATCGACCCATCATCTCATATTAATTTAACTTGAGTTCGAGTTAACAAACCTTTGGCTATTTATTGCTGTAAATGATCCTATGCCTCCGCTATACCGAAATGTATGATATATACCGGTAAGAAGCAATGAAAGAAGGAATTGCCAAGGCTATGAACGTGTTTTAAACATCCAAACCATGAACTATCAACCATGAACCATCAACCACAATAAATATCCATCTTATCTCAAGCTCACCTCAATTTAACAATTCTCCTAATTTCTTTTTCAATGCATCTCCCCTCAGATTTTTTGCAATGATTTTCCCTTTTTCATCAATCAGGTAGTTTGTAGGGTAAGCACTTACCCCATAGATTAGCGCAGCTTCATTTTTATCGCCTTTTAGATCACTTACGTTTTCCCATGGCAGTTGATCTTTTTTTATAGCCTTTAGCCATAGGCTCTTATTATCGTCTGCAGAAACACCTAAAATAGCAAAACCCTTGTCTTTAAATTTTTTATAGGTTAGCACGAGCGATGGATTTTCTTCCAGACAGGGTCCACACCATGCAGCCCAAAAATCAAGCAGGATGTATTTTCCTTTAATAGCTGACAATTTAACTTTTTTTCCATTGGCATTCATCTGCTCAAAATCAACAAAATGATCGCCAACCTTAATGTTTCTATTGAGCTCGATAAATTGCTGTACATTTTTCCCGTAACTGGTATTTTGTAATTCCTTACTTAGATTTGCATACAAAGGTTTAATTTTTTCTTTGCCCCAAGTAGAGGAGTAAATCGCTAACAAATTAACTGAAATGATAGAATGTGGATGGTTTTGGATATAAGTAATATCCATTTCGTGATCTTGGCTTCGAGCTTTCTGATATTCGGCAGCAAGCGTCTTTTTTACTTCATCATTTTTTTCTAATCCTATTAATTTATTTAAACTGTCTAGTTGATCTCTAATTGGTTTTTTTATCAGCACTAGTTTTCTATCATCATCCTCAGTCTTTGAACCTGTGATGATAGCTTTTTTGAATTCACCAGCTTTTAATTTGATGTTAAGCGGAGTTTCTTCTAACCAAAAACTTAAATAGTTGCTATACTTATCCGTATGGAGATATACCCTAGAAATGGGCTCAGACATTTTACCAGCGATTGTAAATTTACCGTTGACCACCTGAGCTGAATCAAGTTTTTGATTAGCTTGCCCGACATATAGCCAGGTGCCATCACTTAAATCAACAGTGCCGGTAATTTTATAGTTTTGTGCAAAGGAGGATAAAGATAATGCAATGATAATTGCAAGAAAGGCTATTCTTTTCATGTTGTTTGAATTTAATTGATGCCCAAAAATAGGATTGTAAGACATCAGTTTTTTTCTATTTAGACCAGTCCAATAAATATTTCGGCTAATAGAAGAAACTTATTCTTTGTCGAAAAAAAGGCAGTATTAGTCGAAAAGCGAAAAGCTCAAGTTTTAGGATCCTTAAATAATTTTTACCTTGTTCCCATGTCATTGTATTCAAGTTTTAACCTTTCTAAATATACCAAAATAGAAATTCTTTTCTTTTTGATCTATTTCTATGGTGTTGGTTTGCTCTCTAGTTTTGAATATAATTTCTGGGAAAGAGACCTTGTCGGACTTGAACCCCAAGAGGTGGAATTTGCACTAGTTTATGGTACTTGTAACCTTATCGCTTTCGTAGCCTTTTATAAGGCATTACAATACTGTTTAAAAACAGATAAATTCTGGTATTTTTTAATCTTAATTGCTTCTTTTCTGGTGTTTAATTTTTTTTACAAAAAGGCAAGCTATTTATTGATTTCGAACTTAGGTTTTCTTTCTGATAAAACAAGAAGTGATGCCATAAAGTGGTATCATTTAAAGAGGTTGGGTTTTACACTGAATTATATGATCATACAGCTTTCTGGTGTTAGTTTTTTGGCTTATTTTATCCATTCTGCCAAACAAAACGAACAGTTAAAAATAGTTAAAGAACAACAATTGATCTCTGAGCTCACCTATCTGAAAGCACAGCTGCAACCGCACTTCTTTTTTAATACCTTAAATAATATCTATGGTCTGGCATTGAAACAATCACAACATACAGCGCCATTGGTTGCAAGATTGGCTGAGATGATGCGCTATATATTGTACAAAGCTGATGAAAAGGTAGTTCCTTTAAAAGATGAAATCGAATTCATTAAGAATTATGTAGCCGTAGAAAAAGTTCGGTATCGTGAGGCCATTCAAATTACATTCGAGGCACAAGGAATAGATGAATATAGTAAAATTAGTCCGTTGTTGCTGCTGCCGTTTATTGAAAATGCCTTTAAGCATGGCATTGAGGAAGAAAAGAATGAAGGTTTTTTAGACATCGTTATCTGTAAAACTGAAGATGAGCTTACTATGGAAATTAACAATAGCATTGCCGAAAAAATAGAAACTGCCAGTGGTGGAATTGGGCTGATCAATGTTGTAAAGCGTTTGGATATTTTATATGAAGGAAAATATAAGCTTCATAAACAAAGCGATGGAAAAGTATTTAGTGTAAGTTTAACATTGTTTACCAGATGATAAATTGCTTAATAGTAGATGATGAACCTTTGGCACAGGAAATCCTTGAAAACTACGTAAGGGAATCCAAAGAATTACAGCTAATTAAAAAATGTAATACTGCATTTGAAGCATTTGAGATTTTACATCATCAGCAAATTGATCTGTTATTTTTAGATGTAAAAATGCCAGGTTTAAGTGGAATCGATTTTATCAGATCATTGAAAACCCCACCAGCTGTCATCTTTACTACTGCGTATTCCGAGTATGCTGTTGCTAGTTATGATCTGGATGCGATAGATTATTTGCTGAAACCCATTACTTCCGAACGGTTTAATAAAAGCTTAAATAAATTTCTAAAGCAGAAATCTGCTGAGGTTACCGACCAAAAAGACTTTACCTATTTTAAAGTTTCTGGGAAGCTAATGAAGGTAATGCACAACGAGCTATTTTATGCACAATCAATTAAAGATTATGTTATTCTGTACACCAAAACAGGTAACCATATTGTGCACATGACCATGAAATATTTGTGCGAGCAATTGCCAAATAAGGATTTCTCCAGGGTCCACCGCTCTTATTTAGTTAATTTAGGTTTCATAACAATCGTAGGGAGAAATAAGATTTCCTTAAATGAAATTGAAATTCCTCTTGGCGAAAGTTATAAGCATGAGGTTTTGAGGCTGAAAGAGTTGTAGTAGCCCAGAAGTTCGAATCCCTCTGCTATCCCCAATATTATCAGATCTTAGAAGGGCAATGAGCGAATAAGCTTTAGCTACGCCTCCGTTATGCCTCAATCGAACAAACACTATAGAAACATCGCTATAAGGTCGCTATAACGTCGCTACAAGGTTATGAATAAAAGGATTTCTTACACTGAATTTTAACCGATTGGTAATTTTTTTTAGATACAATTAAATATACTAAATTTTAAAAAATCCTACCCAGAATTGAATAAAATATAAATTTGTTTGGGCTATCAGCTCATTTTACACCACCAAGCAAGCAAGAAATCTGCGCATCTGTGGCTATAAATTAAGCTCCATGCAATGCTAGTTAAATCCAACTCCCTCCCATCTGGGGAGGGTTGGGGGGCAACGAAGTGCATCTAAAGCCAAATTAGCGAGTTCATACTATCCCAATACATAATAAGCAAGTACATTTTGGACATCATATACATTCACAGATTTATTGAATTTCTTTTTAATACTTGGTATGGTTTCGCTAGAGATCCAAATTTTTAATTCTGCATCCAAATCAAATGTACCTGCAGTTTCGATGCTAAATTTAGAGATACTTTTATAGGCTACAGATAGGTATTCTGTTTTACTCCCCGTTAATCCTTGAACATCAACCAAAATCAGTCTTTTATTGGTAAAGATGAAAGTATCGCGAATAAGTTTGAAGCCTAATTGAATTTCTTCTCCCTGGATTAAAAGTTGTCCGTAATTTTTTTGAAGGTCTTCTTTTGTAACGGTGCTTGCATTACCTAATAATGATGAAAATAATCCCATTTGTTTGTATATAAGTTTATGTTAAATGTTGTTGTTTTGTGTACTTACCGACCAATAATTTCCGGCAAAATCTAAGAATGATCCTCTGGTATCTGGATCTCCATCTTTGTTAACTGGTTGTTCCATTACTTCACAGCCATTGGCTATGGCCAATTGAAAAGTCTTAAATACATCTGGCACATAAAGGTGCAAAATGGTTGTATTTGCAGGATATGCATCTGTACTATTACTAAGCATTAAGATGCTGTCATCTATTTTTAATTCTAAGTGAGCAATTTTCCCATCCTCATGGTTAAATCGTCTTAGCTCTTCAGCAGAAAATATTGTTTTCAACAGATCTACTAATTTTTCAGCATCATCTACAATTAAATATGGAGACAATGAGTTATAATCTTTTGGTTTAAACATAGTGGTAAATTGTTTACTTTAAGGCTAACCTTTTTTTAATGAAATCATCCATTGCATGTTCTACGCCTTCAATATCTTTAGATGTAATGGCAGATCCGATCACATGGTTCCCTGCATTTGGAACGGCAACTTTTTGTTTATCAGCTTCTGGTGTTCCCAGCTCATCAAACATTTTTAGCATAGCATCTACTCGAACAACTGGATCCTGCTCAGTTTCATTTTTGAAATAGTACAACATTAAAACGGGCTGTTTTACCTTTTTGAAAATCGGTTTGATCATTGTACTTTCAATTAGCTCTTCTAACTGTACAACAGATTCTAGTCTATAGTTGGTATACCAGAATTTTTTATAGATTGGACTTTTTCCTTCTACTTTTCTTTCTTCTCCCCCTGTTACTTTTCTCGCAATCTGTAGTCCCCAATGGTCATTTAATAACCAAGCATTGGGATCATTTATGGCAATATTGGGCGACATTAACACCAGGCTATTTATTTCTGGGTATGTAGCTGCTAATTGCAGCGCCAAGGTTCCGCCGGTTGAAGTTCCCAATAAGATTACTTTTTTGCCTAGTTTTTTACCAATTGCGTAGGCTTGTTTAGCACTTTCCCAGAGCCTGTCTGCTGTAAAATACTCCATTGGAGCTATGGTGTCTAAGCCGTGATCAGCTAGCCTGGCTAAATATAAATTAGCATGTAGGGCTTTTGCTAAATAATTATAGGCAGGATTTCCCTCTTCCTTAGAAGCGGAAAATCCATGAAGATATACAATGGCATATGGAGTTTGTTGGTGACTTGAGTCTGCCCAAACTATTTCTGCCTCATTACCAGCTTTAATTTTGTAGGTAGATTCTTGAAGGGCTACATATGCTGGCAAATCAGCTAAAGTAGGAACTTCAGGTAATTTCACATCATACTTAGGTTTAGCAGGTTTTGGTCCAATAAAATAAAGTATGCTGAGTAGCAATATGATGACAAATAAGACACTTAAGAATATTTTCATGTGAATAGTTTGATTAAAAATACGCTTTTAATGGAATTTAACTAAGTTTGCAAACACATTTTTAGCTGAATGCCAGGAATAAATAAGATAAAACTACCGATAGCTGCAGAGATTGATGCATTTGAAGCCAAGTTCAAAGATTCTATGCACAGCGATGCGCCCCTGTTAAATCGCATTACACATTATATTGTAAAGAGGAAGGGGAAACAAATGCGTCCGATGTTCGTTTTTTTTGCTGCAAAACTATGCGGTGGAATTATCGAGTCGACCCATCGTGGTGCTGCATTAGTTGAACTTTTGCATACGGCAACTTTGGTACATGATGATGTAGTGGATAATGCCTATGAACGTCGAGGGTTTTTCTCCATCAATGCTCTATGGAAGAATAAGATAGCAGTTTTGGTTGGCGATTATCTATTAGCGAAAGGCTTGTTACTTTCTGTAAACAATAATGAATTTGCTTTGTTGAAAATAGTATCTGAAGCGGTACAACAGATGAGCGAAGGTGAATTGCTGCAGATTGAAAAAGTGAGGAGAATGGATATCAGTGAGGAATTGTATTTTGATGTAATTAGACAAAAAACAGCTTCTTTGATTGCTTCATGCTGTGCTTGTGGTGCGGCGTCCGCAGGTGCTGATGCAGAAACAATAGAGAAGATGCGCCTTTTTGGAGAAAAAGTGGGAATAGCATTTCAAATTAAAGATGATACTTTTGATTTTGGAACTGATGACGTTGGCAAACCTCTCGGCATCGATATCAAAGAAAAAAAGGTAACCTTGCCATTGATATACGCCTTAAATGCAGTTGAAAAAACTGAACGTAAAAGAATAATTAACTTAGTGAAAAATCATCAGGATGATCCAAAAAAAATACAGGAGATCATAGATTTTGTAAACAGCAAGGATGGAGTTCATTACGCTAATCAGAAAATGCTGGAGTACCAAAAAGAAGCTTTTGATATATTATACCAATTCGAAGAAAGTGAAGCTAGAATTGGATTGGAACAGTTGGTAAGATACACTACAGAACGTAAGAAATAATGTCGAATGAACTTTTATTTATTGGCGGCTTTTTAATTTTTATCGTGCTAATATTAGCACTTGACTTAGGTTTATTCAGCAAAACTGACAAAATTGTTAGTCTAAAACACGCTGGTATCATGAGTTTTGTGATGGTAATGCTAGCCCTAGGTTTTTACTTTCTGTTAATTTTGGAAGGACAAGAACTGCATGGCATAGATAATTTCGAGAAACTGCAGCAAATAGTAAAGGCACATCAGCATCAGATTACATTAATACCAGGCAATTTTGAGGAGAGCTTAAAGATTTATAAACAAAACCTCGGCATTGAGTTTTTAACTGGTTATGTTATTGAATATGCACTTTCTGTAGACAATATTTTCGTTATCGTACTTATTTTTTCAGCATTTGCAGTTCCTGAGAAATACTATCACAGAGTGTTATTCTGGGGTATTTTGGGAGCAATCATTATGCGCTTCATCTTTATTTTTGCTGGTGCGGTATTGATTAACCAATTTTATTGGATCTTATATGTCTTTGGTGCCTTTTTGATTTTTACCGGTGTTAAAATGTTCTTCAATAAAGATGAAGAGGAAAGCATTGATCCTCAGAATCATAAAGTGGTGAAGTTTGCAGCTAAGTTTTTCCCGATACATCCGAAATACGAAGGCAAGAACTTTTTCTTTAAAATTAATGGAAAGCGACATTTAACGCCCCTGTTTTTGGTGTTGATGATTGTAGAATTTACAGATCTGATTTTTGCTGTAGATTCAATCCCCGCTATTTTTGCTGTTACTAAAGATGCCTATGTCGTTTTCTTCTCCAATATTTTCGCAATTATGGGGTTAAGGTCGATGTTTTTCTTACTGGTTAACATCATTCATAAATTTCATTATCTCAAAACCGGATTGGCAGTATTGCTCACCTTTATTGGGGTTAAAATGTTAGCGCATGACTATCTTAAATTTTGGGGATTTACAACAGAACATTCATTGTTGGTAATTCTTTTTATTTTAACAGCAAGCATTGTAGCTTCATTGGTTTTCCCGAAAAAAGGGGCTCAAAGCCCAAAGCATAAAGGCTAAGGCTTTTTTGCTATCATCGGCGCTAATCATTCAACACAAAGAGACACAAAAGACACGAAGCTGTGCTTATAAGGCTTTTTGCCACAGATGCACAGATTTTTGTTAGCTACGGATAATGGACCTTATACGATTAGAGATTAGGGCAAAGAATGCGTAGTTTATTGCTTTTCACCCATATTATATAATGTAATTAACATCCGCGTTACAAACGCATACTATATCAGAGTAGAACTTAGAGACACTTGCAGCTTTAAGCTTTGGTCTTTAAGCTTTCAGCTTAATCCTCAATTGTAAAATATTTAATTCCTAAGGTTGTGCACGGCAAAAAAATCTTAATTTCAACAAAAAATGATATTGATGAAAAAATTCCTTTTACTGGCGCTAACCAGCGTATGTTTAACAGCAAATGCACAAGATAATTTCGGTTCGGTTTTTAAACAGATTAACGATGAAGTTCAGTCGAACTCAAAGGCCTATCAAACTTTAAAAGATGCTTCAACCACTATAGGGCACCGTTTAACTGGGTCCGCTAATGGTGCAAAAGCAGAAGCGTATGCATACAACTTATTGAAATCTTATGGTTGCGATGTAAAATATCAGCCATTTGAAGTTGAAAGCTGGGATAGGAAAACGATTGATGTTAAAGTAGGAAAAGACGCAAATAGTTTAACCCCTTTAAAAGCGGTAACTTTGGCCCATTCTCCAGTTTCTGCAAATGTAACCGCTGATATCATTGATGTTGGCAATGGCTTGGAAGCAGACTATCAGCCATTAAGAGATAAAGTAAAAGGGAAGATAGTATTAATTTATCTGGGTGTTTTGCCAGGTTCTCCAGCTGGAACTAGGTCATTGCATAGATCGGAAAAAACTGCCATTGCTACCAAATACGGTGCTGTTGGTGTGGTTATTATCAATACCGTAAAAAATGGGGTATTATTAACTGGTACCGCTTCTGTTACCGGAAAGTTAATTTCAATTCCAGCTATTTGCATCGGCTTGGAAAGCGGGATGGAATTAAAGGAAAAATTGAAAGCTACAAATCAGATTGCTAGCATTTCAATGACAAACTTTTCAGGTTTAATTAAGGCCAGGAATGTAATCGCAACCTTTAAAGGGACAGAATTTCCAAAAGAGAAAATTGTAGTGGGTGGTCACTTAGATAGTTGGGATCTTGCTACTGGTGCAATAGATAATGGAATAGGTTCCTTTTCAATCATAGACATGGCCCGAACCTTCAAAAAATTAAAGTTAAGCAACAAAAGAACAGTAGAATTTGTGCTTTTTATGGGTGAAGAACAAGGTCTGTTGGGTTCAAAAGCATATGTAGAGAAAGCAAAAAAAGAGGGTACAATTGATCAGATCAGTTATATGTTAAACTATGATATGACCAATGATCCAAAAGGTTTTGCAACAAGCAGAAAAGAAATGGAACCATTGCTTAAAGGTTGGGGTTCAGAAATCGTAAAGATAGATACAGGGTTTAAAAATCTTTTTCAGGCGGGTGCAGGATTACACAGTGATCATCAGCCATTTTTATTGGAAGGAATTACAACTGGCGGGGGTGCAGGTGGCAAACTACCCAACAATTCAGGCCCATATTACCATTCTGACGGTGATGTATTCAATTTAGTTGATGAACAGGGAATGAAAAACACGGTACGTTATTCTACCATGCAAACTTATGCTTTGGCAAATACCCCACTTATTCCCGTTAAAAAGCAGAATGAAAAAGATTTGGAAATTTTCTTGGAAAGCCAGAAGTTAAAGGAACCATTGAAAATTGCAGGTGAATGGAGGTGGAAGGATTAATTAGTTCATTTGCTCACTAGTGTCATTGGTTCATTAGTAGGATTGGTTGGTTAGTATCAATAGTTCACTTGTTTAGCACAACTAGTTCATTAGTAAGATTGTCTCACTTTTTCGGCAATATATTTAGGGAATATTAGCTGTTGATATAACTTTCTAATTGAGAGATGGTCTGCTGTTGGTCGGCTATGATAAATTTAACTACATCGCCAATAGAAACCATCCCAATTACTTTATCAGCTACTGCTATTGGTAAATGTCTAATGTGTTTATCTGTGATGAGTTGCATGCAAAGCTCAATACTGTCTGTTGGTGCCAAGGTTATGGGATTTGCCGTCATAGCCTCGCTAATGCTGGTGTCTTTTGACGATTTGCCATGTAATACGATTTTACGGGCATAATCTCGTTCGGTAAAAATGCCTTGTAGGTGTTCGTTGTTCATGATCAGTACAGCACTGATATTTTTTTCAGTCATGAGTTGTAACGCGGCCAAAACGGAAGTTTCTGGTGTTACACTAAAAATTTGTACAGACTTGCTATTTAGAATTTGTTGAACAGTTTTCATATTTGGTTGTGAATTAGCTAATTGAATTTACTAATTAATTAGCTAACTCACAAATCATTCAATTCTGAGCAACTTCCAAGCTTGGTACTTTTCAATTTCTTTAGCTACCTTTTTAAAAACATAACCTAAGATAAAGGCATCGTCTATGAAGCCAAGTCCGAATATAAAATCTGGTATCACATCTATCGGTGATATGAAGTACAATAGACTCCCGATAATAGCCACAATAGCACTTCTGGAAACATTATTGTAACTACCATTTGAATAATCTTTGGCCAAAGAAAAAAGCAACTGCATTTTCTCCCACACATTACCTAAGCTTCCTTCATTTTCGGCAGCTTTTTTAAGACCTACTTGTACTCTTTTAAGTACTTTACTTTTATCATTGCTTAATTGCTCTGCAATTTTGGTGAATTTCTTGAAGCTACTTTTTACATCTCGCTGATTCATATCGATAGATTTATGAATAGCTATCAATAAGCATACCTAATTATCTCCCGAAGGTATCGTAATTATCGGCGGCATATTTTTCAAACCTGACTAAAAGCTTGATGTTATCTTTTTCGATTGTGGTAAGCTCTGTATCTACATTATCTGTTACCGGTACATACCAATCTACATAGTCGAAGAACTGGCGGTAAGCTCTCTTTTTAAAGGTATAACCATGTCTTGCAAAAATGGTATTCCTTAAGATTTCAAGATCTAGCTTTTTCAGGTTTTTTAGCTCTTCTTCCGTAAATTTGTGCGTGGAAGAATTTATTTCATATACGCTTTCACTTGCTGCCCTGTAGTATTTTTCTACATAAGTTTCCGTTTCATTATCAATAGTATCGGTTATGGTACTATCCTGTCCTGAATATTGATCTAGATATTGGTTTTCTGGTAACATCACCTCAGCATTGTAAACGAATTCTTTACGTTCAAGCTTAAATGTTCTTTTGGTAACCGTAAGGGATTGATCATAGGCCGTCCAAGTACCTGTCAATGTATTATCGATCAGTTCAAATTCGAATTTACCATCATATTTGTCGTCACCAGGTTCTGATAAGATAAATGTTAATCTATTATTGGCCGTATCAATTTCTCCAGTTAATGGTCTTTTGTTACCTGCTACTATACTTTGCGCAATAACCTTTTTGCCAATGATGGATTTAATGGCAATATTTAATTTATTGTTTGAAATTGTACTGCCTTCTTTGTAAACATCGGCTACGAATTCTCCGACCCAGAAACCGTAGAGGTTCTTATATTTTCCGGAATCTTCAACAATGGAAGAATCATCGTTAACTTTTTTATTGTCGTTACAAGAGAATAGTAGGGAAATAATGCTAAATAAAATGAGTTTCTTCACGATTTATACTTTTTTCTGATTAGATATTCTATGACTAATAAATTTGGTATCCAGCCCAGCCATGCAATGATCTGATATACATCCATTGGTGCTGGATGAAATAAATATACTAAAATAACTTTCCACAACCGTAGTGTAATTGCTGAAAAGGCCAAGGCGAAACTGCGTAACATGAATTCACGGTGTAATTTAATGTGCCTATTTTTTAGTGCAGTCATTGCCTGTATGGTAAAAAGAAGCCATAATGTTCCAAGTAACATGAATGAAAGTTGGGCAAGCCATCCGCCATTTGCGTAATAGCCAATATAAATTCCTGATGGGGCGGCTAAAAAAACTACTGTTAACACGTAAACATAACCCATGTACTTGTGCAGCTTTTTATACTTGCTGAGTATAAAACTATTGAACTGCGTAAAACCCGGAATTAAACAACAGATTGCACTATAGACATGAATATAAAAGATGCTGAGATAGGGCCCTAGCGTGTCTACTTCTGTTTGTTTAATTTGCAGAAATGAAGCTTCGGCACTAAAGGGAATATACCGCAGCGTAATTTGCAACATCAATAAAAAGAAAAATGAAAAGAAGAGGAGCCATGCTATACTCAAATAATCAAATTTCTTGAGCATGGCCTAAAGCAATTCTAAGATCTCATCCACATATTTACGCTCATTTGCTAAACGTGGAACTTTGTGCTGTCCGCCTAATTTACCACGTGCTTTTAGCCACTTGTAAAATGTATCAACAGGGGCATTATGAATTTTTGGTCTGCGAAGTGCCATGTCTTTGAAACGTTTGGCATCATAATCAGAATTGATTTCACGGAGTGTTTCGTCTAAAACATCAATAAAACGTTCAAAATCATTTGGCTGTGTCTCAAATTCTATAATCCATTCATGGCCACCGGCCTCTTCTCCTTTAAAATAAATAGGGCATGCGGTGTAGTCCTTGACTTTGGCAGTTGTTGCCGCACAGGCTCTGGTTAGGGCGTTCTCAGCGTTGTCAATAATCAGCTCTTCTCCAAAGGCATTGATAAAATGTTTTGTTCTTCCGGTGATCTTAATCCTGAAAGGTGATAAAGAGGTAAACTGAACAGTATCACCAATTAAATATCGCCATAAACCTGCATTCGTAGAGATGATAATTGCATAGTTTTTATGGAGTTCAACCTGTTCTAGTGATAATGTTTTGGGGTGTTCATCTTCAAGGTTTTCAAGTGGTAAGAATTCATAGAAAATCCCATAATCTAACATCAGCAAGAGTTCTTCTGAATGGTCTTGATCTTGAATTCCAAAAAAGCCTTCAGAAGCATTATAAGTTTCGAGATAATACATTTCCTTCGATGGAATGAGCTCTTTGAATTGCTCCCGATAAGGTGTGAAATTTACGGCTCCATGAAAGTAGAGCTCCAAATTTGGCCAGACTTCCAAAAGGTTGTTTTTACCTGTAATTTCTAATACCTTTTTTGCAAGTACAATTGTCCAAGTGGGTACGCCAGAAATATTGGTTACGTTTTCTTTTATGGTGGCTTCTGCCATTTTATTCATCTTCTCTTCAAAGTTTTCCATTAGGGCGATGGAAATATCCGGTGTGCGATAATACTCTGCCCACATGGGAAGATTTTTGATCAGTACCGCAGAAAGATCGCCATAATGAATGTCTTCACAAAGTTGATTGATTTGATGACTACCACCCAGCACAAGTCCTTTGCCAGTAAACATTTGCGTATCAGGGCGGTTGTTGCAATAGATAGAGATCATATCTTTTCCACCTTTGAAGTGACATTCTTCAAGGGCTTCGGTAGATACCGGGATAAATTTGCTCCTATCGCTAGTAGTACCGGACGATTTGGCAAACCATTTGATTTCTGATGGCCAAAGTACATTTTGCTCTCCTTTGAGCATACGCTCGATGTAGGGCTTTAATGTATCATAATTTTGTATGGGTACACGTTCTTTAAATTGACTTAAAGTTAAAATTGATTTATAGTCATACAACTTTCCCCATTCTGTATTTTCAGCGCTAGAGATTAAGGTATGTAACCATTCATCCTGAACGTCCAAAGGGTATTTCATGAAAAGCTCAATCTGATGGATGCGCTTTTTCATGTACCAAGTAAAAATCGAATTTACAATTGCCATTACTATGAAAGTTATAAATTTTTTCTACGCAGTACAAAGTTCGAACCCAGATATACTTTACGTACCATTTCATTGGATGCAAGTACTTCGGGTGTTCCTGATTCTAATATTTTACCTTCAAAAAGTAAATATGCCCTATCGGTAATCGATAAAGTTTCTTGCACATTATGGTCGGTAATTAGAATGCCAATATTTTTTTTCTTCAGTTTTGCTACAATAGTTTGAATTTCTTCTACCGCAATCGGATCCACACCAGCAAAGGGTTCATCTAAAAGAATGAAATTTGGATTTGCTGCCAATGCCCTGGCTATTTCTGTTCTTCTACGTTCGCCCCCAGAAAGTAGATCTCCACGGTTTTTTCTTACTTTATGTAAGCTGAACTCATTGATCAATTCTTCCAGTTTCTCTAGCCTTTCTTCTTTGGTTAGTTTTGTCATTTCCAAAATGGCCATGATGTTGTCTTCCACTGTAAGCTTCCTGAACACACTTGCTTCTTGTGCCAAATAGCCGATTCCCTTTTGCGCCCTTCTAAACATCGGATCCTTGGTAATGTCTAGCCCATCAAGTAAAATAGTACCTTCATTTGGTTTAATTAAACCAACGATCATGTAGAAAGAAGTCGTTTTTCCTGCTCCATTTGGGCCTAAAAGACCAACAATTTCTCCTTGGCTTACTTCAAAGGATACATTGTTTACAACAGTGCGTTGCTTATATTTTTTAACAAGATTTTCGGCTTTTAAAATCATTTAGTGTTAGAGTTATGATTGTAGACTGATATATTAAATATCAATCAATTTTAATTCCTTTTATACTTAATTGCAAGCGTTTTTTATTTCGCCAAACATTTTCTTCAATGGTATAGCAGATAGAGAACCGTGAACTACTAGTTAATGTTTTTTCAAATTCACCTAATCCAAATCCAATACATTCAAAAATAGCTGAATTTTGTTGGTTTATATTCAACTTTAAGTGATTTGTACCCACAAGGTGAGGATATCCCACTAAACTAACGCCTTTGCTAATAAAAACGGGAGCCATATTCTGTGGACCAAATGGAGACATTTGAAGTAATATGCGATAAAATTTTGCATCAATCTGCGCAAGTTCTATCTCGCAGTCAATCGAAATTTCTGGAATGAGCAGGTTAGGGGTAATTGTTGAAGCAACTACATCTTCGAACTTTTCTGAAAATGAATTAAGATTTTCTGGTTTGATAGTGAGGCCAGCTGCATATTTATGGCCGCCAAACTGCTCCAATAAATGGCTACATGATAATAGTGCTTCGTATAAATCGTAACCAGCTACCGAACGGGCAGAGCCAGTATAGTTTCCATTTGATTCGGTGAGTACAATTGTTGGCCTATAATATTTCTCTGTTAAGCGGGAAGCTACAATTCCAATTACTCCCTTGTTCCAGCTAGACTGATAAACAACGGTTGTTTTGCGATTGATGAGAACTTCACTTTCCTCGATAATTGCCAATGCTTCTAGGGTAATGCTTTGATCAAAGGTTCTGCGTTCAGTATTCTGCGCATTGATGAACGTGCTCTGCTCATCGGCTAAAATTACTTCATCGCTCAAGAGCATTTTTACGGCATCTTTTGCATGTCCCATCCTGCCTGCGGCATTGATTCTAGGAGCGAGCTGAAAGACAACATCAGTAATGGTATAAGTATCTGTTTTGCCCGAGATCTGCATCAGTGCTTTTAAGCCAGTACATGGATCTGTATTTAGTTTTGCCAGTCCAAAATGCGCCATCACCCTATTTTCGTCTACAATGGGCACAATGTCAGCAGCAATGCTTACCATACATAGATCCAAATATTGTTCATAATTTGAATCGGGCAAATCATTTATCTGGCAATAAGCTTGAGCCAATTTCAATCCAATGCCACAGCCAGAGAGTTCTTTAAAGGGATAATCACAATCTGCTCTTTTAGGGTCGAGTACTGCGACCGCAGCAGGAAGTGTTTCTCCTGGCAAATGATGGTCGCAAATGATAAAATCTATGCCTAGAGAATTCGCATAGTCGATTTTATCAATAGATCTGATACCACAATCTAAGGCAATGATTAAAGTAAAGCCATTTGCTTTGGCAAAATCAATCCCTATGGTAGAAATTCCATAACCTTCTTTATGGCGATCGGGAATATAGTAGGCAATTTCAGCTGTAAATCTGCTGAAGAAGCTATAGGTTAATGCTACAGCTGTTGTTCCATCTACATCATAATCACCATAGATCAATATTCTTTCGTTGGCATTTAAAGCAGTGGTGATCCTGATCATTGCCTGTTCCATATCCTTCATTAAAAAAGGATCATGGAGTTGTGATAGTGTTGGTCTGAAGAAGTATCTTGCCTCTTCAAAGTTGGTGATACCACGTTGTACCAAAATTTTGGCTAAACATGGGTCTATATTTAGTTCACGGGCAAGTTTTTCAATTGTTTCCTTTTCACCCTGCTCAACCTGTGCCCACCTTTTTTCCATTTATTTTATATTGTTAATTTCTAATTAAGCCTTTTGGCTTATCACGGTTTGATGACCGTAAATTGGCACATGTTCTTTATATTTGCGCCATTGCTGGTAAATATATCATTTAAATTCCTTTTCAAAAAATAGCTATGTCTTTGCAAGTTTTTACATTACACGAAGGTTCTTATTCTGTTGATGCCACTAAGAAATTTGTTCCTTTTGATCCGGAAATACACAATCCAAAAGACAGGCCTGCTTCTCTTTTTATCAATGTGCAACCATTCTTGGTAAAGCTTAATGATCAATTGATTTTAATTGATACTGGTTTGGGCTATAGCGATGAGGAAGGGAACCTGAATCTTCATAATCACATCAGAAAAGCTGGTTTTGCACCAGCAGATGTAAATTTAGTTTTAATGTCACATCTTCATTTTGATCATTCTGGCGGAATGGTTCATCACTATAATGATAAAATGGAGCTCAGTTTCCCAGATGCAACTTATGTTATTCAGCGCGGGGAATGGGAGAGTGCCTTTACGAGTTCATCTTCATCTTACCATACAGAGATTTTTGAGTTTTTACAGCGAAATGCCCAAATTGAATTTGTGGAA
>Ga0247810_10000260_pt1 | contig 74701 bp, 70 predicted proteins | sample UWRJL119311C1_FD_179918 | JGI IMG/M metagenome (GOLD analysis project Ga0247810, IMG submission 179918) | Plant litter microbial communities from Arlington Agricultural Research Station in Wisconsin, United States - UWRJ-L119-311C-1 | ecosystem: Environmental > Terrestrial > Plant litter >...
TAGTATTTTGAGTTGTGGCATTGATGATGATTAAACCTGGTTTTTGGCAGCCACCCTTCATGGGTACTAGGCTCGGGATGACTAATCCCACTATGTGCTCTACATTCACCTGGTGCAGCGCACCCAGGGTCCAATAGCGTCCGCGAAGCTACACCTCTAATAAGGATACCCTCAATGGATCATGGCCATTCATTCTTCCAACCAACAGATCAAGATCCAGATTAATTAATGCCTCGCCAAATAAAAATCAAAATAAACCTGTGTTTCAGGCCTATTCGTCCCATCCATTCGCGCCACTATCCGTTTGATCAATCCGGTCCTATCCATCTTGTGTGGTGGGCGTGCAACCTCACTTCCCCAACACAATCAATCTCCCGTGATCCTACCGCACTTGGGGGCGATACACAGCAAGGTCCCGCACAAATCTAGTAACACCTGCGAGCCAGAAGAACAGCGGTCGCCGACAGCATCACCAGAAAATGCGAGTGCATGATCTTGCAGGAGCAGCTCTCTGGGAGGGCGGCCGCCGGTGGCCAGCGAAAAGACCGCCCGAGATCATGCTCATGGTACGAGAGACGAGAGACAACAGTTGGTGCAACCACATTAACCTTTATCCTCCATCCGTCGTCCTCGCACCATAACACCGTAGCATGGTCTCGAATGGTGTCACGCGTGGACACGTCGCGGTGGCTTTCATTCAACCCCCCAGTTCACCGATCTGCTTCAGGCAGTTGAATGGGCGAGACGGATCTCAGAGTCTCAGCCTTATCCTCACCGTCCACTTATAGCGCTGCGCGTCTTGGGTTGAGCCTCATGTTTTGTTTTTACCACCTGCTTGGCGTGCATTATACATTCCTCTGTTCACCACGTCGCCCTTGGCAGCATAGGGCGTTGCTTGCATGTCGGCTTCATGCAGCCAGCCATGGCCCAACCCCATATAATCTCTGCTCGCCTCCGTTGAGATAAACCTCCATCCTTCCCTAATTAATGACCTGATCTTGCTTAGCAACTTTTGGGATTCGGTGTCAGCATGGTTCTAGAAGTGCCCAACGTATCCGAACGTAGCTGGGGAGAGCGCCTGATACCTTTTTTCTCCGTTCAAAAATTTGAGAGTCGATACGATATCCTCTGCGCTGACGCTTCCATACAAGCTCTGAGAGCCAAGATATGGAGCCAACTTGTAAGTAATTTAGGTATTGGTAGAGTTCTGGGCCCAGATGTTAATGATACTTTCCAGATTGAAGAAGAATCCGATGAAGATTCGGTAAATTCACTGCTTAGTCGGCACGATATCAGATCGACAGTCACCCTGGTCATGAAAAGAATCTCTAGTCTCTTGTTGGAAATCAAGGCAACCGAGCATAAATATCGACCTGAGCGAGTGATACCAACGCAGACTTGCGACCATGACATCAAGTGCTCGCGGTCCTCGAAAGCAGTCCAGACTCTTTCCCTCATCCGATCCTCCTCATTGCGTCAACGTAGCCGAACGAGGAAGAAGCACCGGTTGCTAATAGGGCTCGCCAGATGGGCGATTTGTGATAAGTCGAAATTCGAGGAGAAACTGAGGCAGGTGAAGGGTTTAATTGATGGATTGGAAGATATTTTGCGAGCAGCTGGTACTGTGTTGCCCAGCGAGAGCCATCATCCCTCCTCAGAGAGCGGCTCGATCTTCAGCATAGAGAACCCGCCTCCCTATTCGTCAATTTTATCAATTCGCCCGTGGCGTTCTTCAAATACTCAACAGGTTACTGCTCTGGATACTCGTCAATCTGTGGTCAGTAGGCTATCCGACAACTCGATATTTGATATGTTGGAGCACCATGCCGGAATGAAACAATACTTGATTGGGGTTCAAGTCGATCGCGGTCATGTCTGCTCCTTAAATCAGGATCTTATCAGCAGACTGACAACGCAAAAGTTCAAGGAACTTCGAATGGATGTCTTCGATGAGCTGCAACGCAGACAAGAAAGTGACGGCACAACACCTCAACGGCTACCAGATATTCAAACCTACCCTCCTAGACGAAACGAAGCTCGCAGGAAACTTTCAACGATCATCCCGAAGAAGTTTAATCAGCTTCTGTTTGACATTGTATGGGAGCTAGAACGCAGGTTTCCGCACCTTAAGGATCCCACACTTCGACCAACCTCAGTGATTTCAGTATCAGAATCTCTGCCAGCTACCCTTTCCACAGTGCGATACAGCCAGACCCGTCGATGGGGACATGTTGAACCCCGAAATAGGAGTCATTCTCCACCGCCGTATCTCCGTTATCGTCCTGCTCATCATGCCACCGTAAGATCCAGCTCATCACGTCGTCGTCCACATCCTCCTGCTCACGTGATCGGAACCTCCGAGAGGTTATCAAATCAGACTACTGTAGTTACACTTCCAACTTCTCGAGAGGCAATAAAAATCCGCAAGAGTTTCAGGGTTTCCGTAAATGATCCAACAAACAAGGTTCTACCAGCCATTTTGCGGAAGTACAACATTCGAGGACCGTCGCAGCAATACTCTTTGCACATCGTCTACAACGGTCATGAGCAGATGCTGGAGCTAGAAGAGAAACCGATGCTGATATTCAAACAACTTGATAGAGAAGGGAAACGGCCGATGTTTATGTTGAGGCTTCAGCAGGCTCTTCCTCCTGGGGAGGAAGATGCATCTCAATGCCTAACCGTTTGAAGGCACCACGAGCAAAAAAGAGTCTAGCTTCACAAGGGATTGTCACTTCGCAAGAAAGGAACTGTGTGGTCTTTCCGGATACCCAGCTGGAGAGTACCATTGAGCACTGATTAACGTTGCCAACGAAAGTCCTCCATGGATTGAGCGTTCTTGCTACACATTATTATTGTTGTCCTTACATCAATCATCCGCGCAGGACTCACGGATGATCCCCTTTTTCAACAGCCCCCATCCAAAATTGTTTTCAAGCTAGCGGATAGCTTTTAGCGCAGGAGTCGAGGTGGTGTTATGGTGGATACAAAGCAATTAATCCTGCCCATAGGGCAAGGCGAGACTACAATTGATTATGCTAGCGGTAGCCACTACTTTATGATAGGGTAATTACACCTAGATCAACAGCCTCCATCTTCCTCGCAACTTCTTATTGAACTTGTTCTATTCGGCACATGCCCTGCTTCTGTTCGTCACATGCTTCAAGATAAAGCGATTCATCACGTGATAACTTGTCGCTTAAGCCCCTGACTCTCTTACTTGGTTTTTCATGCCGCAAATTTTCATCAATTCAAACAAACCAGTACCACTCAAATAGATAGATATCTCAAAGTATCTTCTCCATATTTCCTTGTTTTGCTTGCTTGTTAATCTCGGGTTTGCATCTCGATTTTGGAAAGCAGCGGTATTTCTAGAAAAGTCATCTGGTTACTCTCTTTCTTCAGAGCCATTTTTGATTCATACGAGCGTGAGATGTGTGCTGAGAGTGGGTTTTTATGAAATTATGATTGGGTAGGAGAGAAGGAGATGGATGTTGCGCTAGCGATAGTGCGAGAGCGTGTGTGGTTTATGCACCCGGAACATATACAGAGAGAGTGATAGATGGGTGCTCTTCAACAGAATCGAGCAGTTGGGTCAAAAGCCAGCACAGTACATATAACCACGCCGAAATCGAAACTCCAAAACTCTAGCGGTCTGGCTCAATGGCTTTTTCCACTGTGTCTGCTGGAGAAAGTAATTCTGGTGATATGAGGTAGCCAGATCGAAAACAGAGCTAGTCGGCGACTATTTCGGCCCCCTTAAATATTTCGCTTAATTGCTTGGCATTTGTTATTTTCTCAAATCCGCTGTCACCCCATGCCAGCGAAGGCAACCACATCCAACAGTCTCTCCTCATTGTTCGTCATCGTCATCCTCATCCTCAGAGCCTAGCGTCTCTATATTTGCAGGGTTGGGCTTTTTCAACTGCACTTTCCGTCTTATTCTTGTTGTAGTTCAGCTTTCGTCAGGCAGGGTCGAAACGCTTCCTATCGTTCCTGTGAACCTTGGATCGTTCGGACTTGTCTATAGCATGCTAAAAATAGTTTGCCTTTATAGCCGAGTTCATAGTTGATATACATGTCGCTACTCTGATATTTGGAGCTATATGCTATTGAACTTGTATATATGCTAGACGGTCTGATATGCTACTTATAGCATATACCAGGGTGAAAGGCCGGATACTGAAAAGCGTTTGTAAAGCCGTATATAATAATTTTGTTATATAAATGAGATTAAGAGTCTAAGCTATTAAGATTTATGCTATCCTCGTATTTAAGCCAGCTTAGCATGATCTCACTTTCTTTACTTAACCCTACTAAAAATAGATCATAGCTCAAAGGTCAGTCATATGTACGTAAAGAGGAAAAACGCCTTGTGATATGCCCAGAGACGGTGATCACGGCGCTTTTCCAGTGTTTGTTTTCTCACGTATTTCGTCGATGCTGATTGGACAGGTCGGAAAATGATGATATAGCCGGGCACGCTATTCTAGCGCCACGTCGCTAAGCAAGTGTGGGGGAAACAATGCTCGCTTGGCGGTGACATCATTCATCGCTAGTTAAAGGAGCTGTCTCCCCCCGCCCATCTGTTCCTTATTCACTCATTTCGTTGGGCGAGTGAATCCGAATTAAGACCTGACCAAGTGTTGGTGGAGGAAACGATTGGTGGTTGGAAGACTGGCCAAAGCGGTGTGCTAAATGCAGATGATGGACCGAGCAAATGTAACTACACATACAGATACGACTCCATACGATTGTTCCTGTCCCAGATACTTTTGGACTGTTGCGGTGTTGACGCACATTCGTTGAAAGTCTTCGCTCAGCCTCAATTGCTGTCTTTATACTTGATATCGTACTTCCCTCCATATTTCACACTCACCTGCTCGCGTACACTGCTTTACCCACATAATTGTCACAATCCTATAGTCACACAATACTCGGTTGACTCCCTATACTAACTTGATACTCACTTGATTCAATACAGTTACTCGCCATAAACAAACAACACGCCAAAACGAAAACTACTAGCATACACATCCACCTACACAGTAGCGTTCATCTTTGCAGTCTTCATTGTCAGGGTTGTCACTTATTTTGTCGGCGGCTGAGAACTCGTAGGAGTTTTCAAAAGAACTAACGGCCAACAACCATCACCAAAAGCAACACAGTTTGCCATCTGGTATTGACTCTTCTGGCAACGGCGTCTTGCGGTCACATATAGACGTGCAACCTTTTCTCCCTCAGGGCTTGACAGAGTAAAGAACAATGCACCAGGTCACTTGGTGGGCGGTGGTGGCTATTGCCGCTGGCAACCTCAGCGTCACCAATGCGGCCCTCAACCTTACGGACCGTGGATGTAATTCAAATGACACGCTTGTGCATCCCAGTGACGTGAGCTACCGGACACACAATGCGACCGGCTCGGTACGGACGCCTGGCTTCTTCAACAGCTCCGAGCAGTGGACATGGTCAACCGCCGTGCAGGTGTTGCCTGGCGACAGCTTTATCTACCAGCCCGTGTGGGTCGATACCGCAGGTACCGACCTGACCACCCCTGGGCGGGACCTTGATCTCTGCTACGTCGTCCTTGAGGGGCATTCCCAAGCGGCGCAGAAGCGTGGGCAGGGGGACAAGGGCGACTGCATGAAGTTCTTGGGCGCCGAATGTGTAGCAGACTGGCGTAGTATGCTCATGTCGCAGGCCAGCAGTTTTCGGAGCAGCAGCAGCTTTCGCTCAAACAACACCAGAGATTCGCCCTGCGGAAGACTTTCCATACCGACCTCTTGCAAGGAAAACCAGGGCAGTTTTCGTTCGTTCGGGAGTAAGATGCCCCTGGTTTCTTGACGATGATTTTCTTTTCACGTTGGATTCTTTTTTCACTTTTGCTATTTTCTCTTTTCTAACAGCCACAATCTAGAAATCCCGTACTCCCGCAGCTCAAGTAGCACAAGAAATTGTTCACTGGGGGGAGGAGATCCTGATTATGATGCCGTAGCTGTACTCGCGAACACTTTGCCAGAGAGTGAGGGGGCGCCAGGAGCGACCAAATTTAATACATATGACGAAATGATCACGCGGATTGTTCCGTTCTTCGTGATGGGATATCCAGCTGCAAATGCGACTGGTTTTCCATGGCCAGAGTCTCGAATTATGTGCTTGAGCACGCCAGATGTGGTCGAGGGGAGTAGAAAACCAGCCGGGGTGCCCAGCGTGGCTACTACCGCAAGCCTGGCTAGTTATAGCATGGTATCAAGTTTAGTGGCGGCTATGGTTTGGATTTTGTTGTAGACTGCAGACTCTAGAATATAATAATCGTCACCTTACCAGAGGGTTTTGAAAGAGATGATAACTGTAAGAAACTCTGACTTGAAACTAGAATTTGGAAGCGAATCAACCCACGAAGCTGAAGAATGAACTCTACAATCAGGTTCACTAACATAACATATTAGCTGATGGGTTCCTGTAGCATCATTCTTGTTAACTCTAGTTGAAAACGTTCTTGGAGCTCTCACTTTTTATATGCCTGTCTTTATTTATGATAAATCAACGTATACACTTTCTCACTTGAACTCGTGGGTATTTTAATTCGAAGGTTTGTCCATGTGGTTGATAGATTAGCATATAAGGGATGGATTTGAAAGATCATGTACATTTTGATTCTGGTAGAAAATCGTGTTCTTTCATATCCATTCCATATCTGCCAATCACAAGTCTAGCAAGTTAGACAAAGCGTACTCTGTGCTTATTGTTTTTTTTTCTGTATTAGACATGAATTGGTTTGAGTCATTATCTACGAAATGTAATGGCGAGCTGAATCTAAAAAGAAAATAAAGCACAGGCACTCAGTCGCAAGGTGAGATCTGAAACTTGAACAAATTGGGTTTTAAAATATTCTGCAACCAGACTGATTAATGTCTTTAGTTATTGGGCCTGTCAAAAAGAGCAATATTTGATAGTTTTCCCAACTTAGATTGATAGTATAGAAAGTGAATCTTTACTTGCAGTTCCAGAAGTAGCAAGGGTAATGCCTCGAAGGTACTGCTTGTGGAACACATGACCGCGGCCTACAACCGCCAGTATCCCTCCATGATCCGACCAGATTATTTGCCAACAAACAATAGCTTGTCGACACGACTCAAGGTTAAGTATCAGAAATTTGGGTGGTGCATATAATTTTCAAAGTCATTCCTCCGCCTTTTCGCGTCATCCCATACGCTGGTAGTTGGCGGCTGCTCCCTAAATTGAAGCTTTGAGCCGAATTCACCGAAGAATATCTCGTTGAAGCGGCCAAGTCTTTGCTGAGGGTGTATATACGTGTCAACACTGCTAATGCTTTCCTCTGTTTGACTTTGGTTGTTGGTGGGACTACTTCATAGTTCATTTGAGCCATCAATGCAATGCCGGCGGAAATTTGGTGTCTGATAACTGGGAGTGGGTGGGTGGATGGTGCCAATGTTCTTTTGCTTTCGAGTGTTAGCCTCTGGGCTGGCACCGGGTCGAGGATATAGCTCAGGTTGACAGGCTGTCGGTAAGACTGAAGGATAGGCTTTGTAAGCAGTAGGTGCTGGTACTGGTTGAGTAACTGCCAGATAAGGTTTGATCTCCCCTTCGGATCGGTTTTTGACCCCAGTCTTCTTTTCTCGTAGATATGCTCTTCGGGCAGTGGTCCAATCTTTCTTGGTTCCTTTGTCCAGTGTATGATCATATCTAGCTTTTGACCCCTGTCTTCTCAACTTGTCGAGCATTGCGTGCCAGTGCGGATTGGAAGCATCCTTGGTGCCTTTGTTGTTCTTCTTGCCTTTGGGCCGACCTGCTCCATTTGGGTTCGTCCCAGTCTTTGTGTGAGACTTTATGGTGGGCTTTGGCATGCTTCGTTGAGTTATCCATGTATATGGATCATCATGAGTATAAACCGAGCTATCAGAGGTCTTGGTGGACATATGTTGGGAGGGAGGAAACAAAAAAGTGCCTTGGGATAGAGCATTACATGGGAGGTCAGGTTGGGACCAACCATTGCTGAGAGGGGTTTGATAATCTTTCATCACAGCGTGTGCTTTGGATAGGAAGCGATTTGGAAGGGAGGCGTGCCGGTTTTGCCGAATATTTACTCCAGATCGGATATCTGCGACTGGCTGTGAGAAGAGCCCAAATAAGTTCGCTTCACACATGTTATGGTAACTAGGCCCTGAATAAGGAACAAACAGGCTTGGAGGTTTGGCCAAGGTTGCATGATGCGAAAAATTGATGCTCGTTGGTCGCTGTTGATGCGATGGAAGTTGATTTTTGACCGCTACCCTGCTTGTATTGGAAGCAGAGTATAGCACTGAAAATTCGTCAATGTTCTCGTCGTAGTTGTAGTTGAACATTCGCAAGGAGGTGTTGCCTGCATTTTGTTGGGCGTTTGAATTCGCCATATCGTGCTATTGGGATTGTATGACCCTTCGCGATCGCCGTGCCTGTTGGACAGTTAGATACGAGCAAACCAAGCTAAGCGAAGGAAATAGGGGCTGAATAGATGGTAAGTAATAAGCAGGTATTACTTGGTTCGAGTAAGACTTAAATTATTAGTGTCTATATTTTGAGGTCATCCGACGATGAAGTATTTGTGTAGATAGTTCGTATTGTTGTTTGAAAAGAAGGCAATGCTGTTGTTGGATGAGGAGAGTTTGAAGTAGGTATGTACTGCCATTTCTGGCTTAACATGTGATCACATCTAAGCCCAATGCCGTATTTAGTTCTAGCCTTGCTCTTGGTTGCCTATTGCCCCATCTCAGTACTCTCCTTAGTTGTTCATACTCCGGCTACTTTATTCAGATTTGGGGGAATCTCTCTGTTTGTTTTTGCATGTTGGCATTTTTCATACTACAAGAAGTAGCAACGAGGAATGCAGTACATTGATGAGATATGTAAGTCCCATCCAGGGAATGTTAATGCTCATTGAAAGAGAGGTTATGGTGTACACATTATAAATCGTCTCTAATAGCCTGTCACTCATGTGATGATATGTTTGCGTAGATTAGATAAAGAGAACTGTGAGCAAAAGACCGTCATAAAATGTAAATAGCTGTAGTTTTGTATTGAGATCTGATATAACTCTATCAAGTGGAAGGAACTAAGTGCCACCCCAATGTACTCTAGAAAAGGGCGAATCTGCTTGTTTATTGATCGCCAGCTACATTATAAGAATTCAAAGATGCAAGTATAATTGGTAAAGTATCACCTAACGAAGCTGCTTGTTGTTGATCTTATTCCGGGTGAAGCTCTCTGATTATGCTTTCGTCAGAGGAAAGCATACAGGTTCGGTACTGGCAAGTGAGCCTAGCAACAAATCTCTGATGTAGCTATTATGTCTCAAGATGTTTCGAAAAGTCCCCTGTTCATTACAAATAAGCTTTAAAGCTTGCAAGAGTACTCTCAATACTCACAGTCAATGTTGTTATGTGCTGAATATATGGCTTAGTTGTTGAATTGGGTAGGATCGGGATACTTAGATTCTATGGTGACAGTATCTTCACCATCATCCTCTTGTTGGTGTACCGGCAGATAGCTAGCTAGTCCCTCGCTTTGAGATGAAACAGGAGTGGTCAGATCATGACTAGAAATGCCGTAGCTGTGATTGGGGGATACACTGGTAGTCTGACTATTGACAGCATTAAGAGAAGAAAGATCTGCTTCAAATCTCAGAGGATGATGTGAGGACTCAACGCCGCTACAATCGTCGCTACTCGGCGGTTGATCCTGGAAACTACTGGAGAGCAGAATTCTAGGGTCTATCATGTGTTCATGTGGTCGGAATGGTTGATTAGGCAAGGTGGCATTAGTGTGGCAATCTTTATAATCTAGAAGCGGCCCATAGATTTCTGGAATGTTTGCCATTGTTGTTCGTCCTTGTAGAACCAAGTTGGGAGAATATTCGATATCTTGCCGAATTCTAAAACCATCGTAATTTCCATAACCCTGGCCGGCAAGCTCAAAACCAATCTGTGAAGGGCAATAGGGTTGGATATGCGGACGGTTCATATCAACTCCTGGACGTGCACCGTACCCTTGATCATATCTTGGCAAAATTCCACGACCATGATCGCCATTGTGTCTGGCAGCTGGGACTACTCGTGGTCTAGAGTCAGAGTCCTCCGGATTGAAAGAAGTCATAATTATATTGACTGAGCCCAAATATGGGTCCAGAGGCGGACAGAATCGATCTTGGGAGGCGCTTGTTTGTGAAGAAGCCATTCGAATCCCATGTGCCACATCTCTGCTTGGTTGAAGCATGGCATTGGCAAGAGGATGGCTAAATTCCGGTAGAGATCTTTGTGGTGTGGGAGTTCCTTTGCTCTTGCTTGCATCTTTTTGAGCTGCTGCTCTTCTGGCTGCTTTTCTAGCTGCTCCGGCTGCTCTTCTAGCTGCTCTATCTGCCAGTACCTGACGTATCATCTCCTCCTTTTTCGCACGACTAGCTTCTGATTTTACACCCTTTTTCGGGTTCGCATGGTCTTTGAGTGAACGGAACTCGTTGTTGGGAAAATTTTCTCCTCTATCATTCTTTCGGCCTCGGAAGTCTGCCATCTTCGGGTTGCCACCATTCGCAAACATCTCCACACAATCATCATGAAGTTCCCAATATCTCGGCTTCTGAAGCCGACGTTCGGATATGCTACCAGTGCCTCCAAAGTTCTCAGCTTGCTTCTTGCGACCAGCATTTGACTTTTTCTTAGCCTTCGTCTGTGTGTTGTCCCTTTCCACCTCACTATTGTCGTGTGATTCAACAACAGATGGTGCTATGTCGCTGGTCGAGAGGGGTGTATTCGAAAAGATACATCTATTATCTGATGAAGTACTGCGGGGTCCAGTGGACGTAGACTCCCGTAATCTTCTGGTATTGTCGCCGAACAATCCAAAACTGTTCCGAGCAGGTTGATTTGCCATTGGACTCGAGGAACTAGAGTGAAGAGAGCTGCCATCATAAATAGCATGCAAGAAATCAGGTTGATTGTTGGTATTGTCATCAGTTGTGAGATGTAAAGATCTGGGTTGAGAGCTCGATACTCCAATTTCCTCTTCATAATCACTTAGATCCGGTGGATAACTGCTATAATTTGGACTAATCGATTGATTCTGTCTATCACTTGCGTTTCTCCGGTGATTCATCGTAGCAGTCGTGGATCTGGATGACACAGCTGCAGCATAAGATCGAAGCTGTTCAGATGTGCTATGAGATTGAAATTCAGGCATCCCGAAGGTAGTTTGTGTAATTTGCGGACTACTACTCAGCTCATTCGGAGAGAAAACTCATGATGAATTTAGTAACTTTATATGAGAGTTTTTAGATATTCTCACCTTGATTATTCTGGCCAACTGCGTAACCGTTACTACCGCATACTGTTGCTCGTACAATTACTACAGGATCCTTCGCATTTTCCTCACATTGGGAATTTATTGTGGCATTTCTATCCTCCTCTTGGGTAGCTGTAGCTGTAGATAATTTGGCGTTGCAGGATGCCATTTTTCAGTGGGAAGGCGTACTAGACTTTCGTTACTTGTATTTCTGTCAGTCCAACCACCATACCGTAAAACATCTTGACAGTGCCATTGCTACTCCAAGAAATAATCAACTCAGTAGTAAGCAATTATGGTCTGCTGTAAGAAATTTAAGTGATTGTTGAGGGAAATGTGGTGTGAGAAGAATGCAAATCTTGGATTTTTTTAAGGTAACCACCAAGTCTGCAGGATGGTTTGCAACGGAGTCTTGGATTCATGATCAAGAAGCTTGGAGGCCCGTAATGTCTGGTGTAATTCCAGTATTCATCATTGAAGAGACCAGGATTTGAACCAGTCAAGTAGGATATCAAGCATGCTATGTAACATTGCGTCCTTCTTTCAGGGGAAGCGAATTTCCAGAAGTTGCCTTAGAGACATTGCATCTTCTCAATATCAAAAGGAATGGAGCAATGAACAGAAAGATATAGAAAATTATAGATAAGGCTTACCAGAGGTGCTTCATTCACTAAGGATCTGTAGTTAAAGGATGTGGTGGGAATGTAAGATGGATAGAATGCGTGTGGTAAGAAAGAGCTCAATGTTGATAAGTCAGAACTCTCTGTGATGTTGGATACCTTTACTTCTTTCATAAAGAATGATCCATAGTTTTGTAAAGACTCGATACCAAGTGAGTATACATGAATCAGCTGGAACAAGCGGAACAAAGGCTGTTCAGATTATTGAAGGCCGTGGAAGCGCGTGATTGAACAGCCAACAGGCGCTAGAATTAGCTGCAGCCTAGAAACCCTCCGCTTCAAATATCCACATCCATTAAGCCCAACAAAGAAGGTATTTCTTCTGCAGTAATAGCAAAGGCTAATCCTTTTCTAGTCACTTCTAAGCTGTACCAAAGCGATAGATATATGTTCATTTTTTAGCGACATCTCTTGTTGCCTTAGATAGAAATCATGATACAATATCCCATATCTGAAGCTTAATTTCCTCTTTGTTCGCTGAAAATATAGTCATTGCATCTAAATTATTTTGGGGGCCAATCTACATACTTCAGGTTCGTATAAGGTGACAAGTTCCTTTGATCAGTACAATAATTACCTGTATATATAATATAGGAGACGACTCACATACATTTTTTGCACTGTTGTTTCAAATTCAAACATTCTCAAAATTCAGTTTCACGTAAAAGATAATAAGGTTGTTCGTATTAACAAGGTGGACAGAGCACCTAGGATAGCAAATGGGTAGTAGCTCAGCCGCTACCATGTGATTCAGCCAAGACAACTTCTCCTCAATATCGTATGAGCGCGAGATTATACTCTGAATATTGAATATTTCTACATTTTAAGATATCGTTTTCTACTTGAGGCCTCGTTTGGGCTTTTTTCTTCTACACATGTAGGAGAGAATGGATAATATTCAATGCTCGGTTAATTCAGGGGTATTATGCCTAAAATTGCAGGCATCAACTGGAGTTCGCAAGTGATGAGGGTAAAATGCTAAGTGAAAATAATGCTTACATTTACATTCTTTTGAAACTTGGGTAATGTTTATGTGGTGTGCTAAGTTCTTTAGCTCCCCGAAGAGTTCAGTCTTTATTCGCTGGCTATTTTCAACTACGTATTAGGTGAGACTTATGTATGTGCTCAGGCAATATGACAACGCTTGAAGGGTCAGACATGTAGTCACAATTCATTAACGAGTGGCCATGAATGATCTAGCATAGCGTGTTTCATTTTTTAAGCTAATTTTCTAGGATTATTCAGTTCACATGTGAAGTATTGTTAATGCAGTCGTCAATCTCGACCAAATATCATCCAGCCAAAAGTTGGCCAAAGTATGGTTGGTATACGGTAAATACGCAATGAAACAGAATTGAGTTTACACTGTGTTCTTGATTTAGTCATTCAATTTCGCGGCGATCTCAAAGCACGTATATAGTTATACGCCATCGTGATATTGTTGATTGCCAAACTGGATTTTATTCTGTGAGCCACCGTGAGACGTGTGGCACTTGCTTTTAGGGTGAGACAGACAAGAAGGGTGTGTTAGCTATGTAGTAGCCCGATTTTAGGAGAGGAATTGATTTTAACTAGCTTTCATAACGTATTGATACTTCATGTAGAATACATGTAATCCGTGACCAAGAAGCAATTAGTATATTGTGTGAATTAATAAGCTGAATTAACACCTGTGTTTTTACATTATAAATGAGGAGAAAACAAGATATTTTGCACTGTAAGACACGATTCTTATACAAACCAAGAATGAAAACATTCCAGACTAGTTAATGATATAGACCTGATCACGAAAATGAGTAGCAATTGTGCTTTTCACATAATTCAGAGCACAATGTGTTTGAATTATAGCTCAAATCATCTAATTTAGTAAATGCTTAAGTAACGCCCCTGAATTTCTTGCTTAGGAGATCACATTGTATTTCCCTCATTCAATCGTGTATTTAACCCTCCGCCCTCGTCACTAATATGAGTGGGAGGAAGAAGGGGCACATGTGTGCCTTCCAGGAATTGAATTGAAAACTGCCGAGATATCCAGGTGCTATACTCCAAAGACTACGAGAGAAGCTATAGCCCGGCTTGCTTCATTCTCGAACCAAAATAGCACATCTTCATAAAGTGCTAGCTAGGCTTACAACAATACTTCCCGAGCTTCTTGTCGTTGATCTTCCACGAATCACCAGCCGAAAACCCGGCTCGGGTGACTCTCACACCCTCTGTGATGGTCAGAACCACCTCGTCGTATAACCAGATGGGATCGAAAGGATACACGACACAGTTCAAAATCGGAGCAAAGGTTCGTTTGTGCTTGTGATTTGGATTGGTGAGATGGAGTGGAAGTGCAGTTGGTTTGGTAAAAAAGGCATCCCACGCGGAGATTCGAGTTGGGGAGGCTGGCGTTCTATTTTCAGCAATAATGGTGGGTTTGGGAAAGAGACGGAAATGGCTTGAACTTTTAGTCGGGAACATAATTGGCTCTTCCTTTCGTGCCTGCTTGTCTCGCAAGCGTTTGGCCAGGTTTTTTGCTCTGGAGTGGTGTTTGGTTTTTTGTTGGCGAGCCTTCTCTTGCGAAATTTTGGCGCACTGCATCACCGGGTCTGAATTCAAAGCTTTTAGCCTTCTGCTTTTATCTGTTTTTATCTGTTTTAATGGAGATCTCACTACGAGAACTGATGCTAGTGACTAACTCCTCACTAGAATTCGTGGAGGAAGTAGACTTGACTAGCTTGGTGGGGTTCAAGTCTCGTTCTTTATTCTCCTTCGCAATAAGGCAATTCTCGTCATCTTGCTGCTCGTTGGTTTGCTTGGTCTTTTTAGTAATTGCCATATCTCTCTGGCATTCTCTCTTCCTCTCCATACCATAGCTCCACTCTAGCGTCCAGACAGGAAAAGGTCCCGCGGTTGTCATTTTATAAAGCGTTGCACTTTCTCTATCAAGGAGAAGAGGGTATTGACTTGAAGTGATACAAAAATTCTACCATGGGTTGCATATTCACTCGGTGAAAGATTCAATAGATGCCCTAGCCATTTAATAAGAAAACAACTAAGCCGGTGATTAGTTTGAACGTGCCAGATATTGACCGAGCACTACTCAAACTTATGAACAGCTGAATTGAATATCATATCAAGGGTGATTGGATTGAATATTCACCCAAGGCAAGGGTCTCTATATAAACTTGAAAGTTTCTTATGAAGAGCAAATTTGGATTGGACACCTATCATCAGTTAGTATTTTCAAAAGCCCTGAGGCTCTTCGCTTTTTGTCTGTCCGTTTATGAGATATAACCTGATTTGGCCTGTCTAGGATCACTACCATTGACAATTCATAGCACGATAAAAAGAAGACTTGGAAGTCAACGATGATGGATTAGAGCAAGCTCAGAAATGAAACTACCTCGACCTGCTGGTATCTCAATGATTTTTATATTTTATCTTGTGAATTACCTATACCGCGTGTCCTCGCTCCCAAATGCAAGTTGCCGAAAGCCTCGCTAAACCACCGATTTCATAAAATTGCAGCCTTTGACATGCCCAGATAACGCCGCACCTTACCACCGTTCCATGGTATTTCATTTTCATAAGATCGTCAGATCATGCTGCATTTTCCATTTATTTCCTCTCCGTATATCCATCCATCGCGTGATGTCGATTTGCACAATCTAATCCACACAAGATAAGTTGGCGCCCTCGCCTCCCTACTGACAATCAATATCCTGATGGTATTACTCATGCAACGATCTTTCTCGCAACTCCCCCCCATCGCAATTTCCTCAAACCTGATCCAGACCTTACTACCTCTCTTCCACAGCCGGCCGCACTCGCACTCCCATTCAAGGCACTCAGTCCCTCACTACGACCAACCTCCCGACCAATGACATAGCCCGCGCCAAAGCCGACAACTGAGACCAGAACCACCACACTAGCACTCATGACCCATGTCAGCATCGTCGGTGAAATCATAGCCTCTTCTACTAATTGAACCTTCTTCTTCTTCGCCACACGCGCCTTCTCATTAGAAGTTTTCGCTTTCCGCTTGGTGGAGTCGAGAGTCAAAAGATCGGAGGAAGTGACGCTGGGAGTGCTATGGGCACGAGTACTAGGTGATAAAGGCCGAGAAGAGTTTGGTGCATTAGTGGCGTGAATTTCCAATTCGGAAACGAGACCTAACGTCATAGGTTGATTAGACGTATTGTGCGACTGTTCACGCTTTGGTAGACCTCGAGCTGCAGCAGCTCCGATTGAGAGGAGAGTTGTAAGGGAGGCGCGAAGAGCCGCATCGTGGTCGACCTGATTATAGGATTGATATTGACCTCGAGAAGAAGTACGATGGGGGTAAGAGGGCCGTGAGGGTGCAGGCTCGGAGGAGCGTGGCAGGTAATCTCTCGGTGCCGAATGTCGTGACGGTGGATGTGAAAAGGCATTTGGTTGTGGTCTGAATGTTGGCTCTGTCCGTCTTCCTAATGCCGTGGCATTTTCATCCTCGTCGTCGGAGTCCGCATTGTAGGGTTGGTGAAGGTCATTCAACCGAGCAGCTGGCACAAACTCATTTGAGCTGGTCATAATGTGATCTTCCTCGCTCTCACTCTCTTCGTACTCCTCCTGGCTGCTTGTCTCTGTGTGCCGTGTCTCCATTGCGATAGGCGAAGGAACACCGGGCATACTTCTCCGACGTCTCGAATTTGGATGTTGCTGGACTCGCAGACCTGTTGTAACAATTTCGTCACCGACAGAGGATAGTGAAGATGTGGATGGGATCGAGGTTATATCAACCCACGATTCTGTTATCTGTTAGTTGGGTTGAGTGCAACGGACGAAGGGCTAATACCCTCGCTGCGTAATCTTTGTGGAATACCAGTAGATTGCGCCATGGTTTCTATATTTCTGGAGCTCGGTCTGCTATCAGATGTGGTGTTGAAGGTCGGGCGAGAGGACTGGTCTAAGGGTGAGGATTCCATGTTGTTGATCTCGGCGCGGGGTTGATGGATGTGCTGGGTGAGCGGTGAGGCTGGAATATCGTAACTTCCACGGTCCAGGAACCAAGAGGATGTTAAATGAGATGATGCCGTATAAGGGTGGTAGCGGTGAGATCTATCACCGAAATAGGCTTCTTAGCCTGGACGATAGTCTCCACGGTATGGCTGGTGTGGTTCTTCGATTGCGTATGGGCACGCGTTAGGCGCTTTGCCTGCCCGCTTCGTTGTTCTTTGTCCACTGGTCGTTCCGCTGAGGAGGAGCAAGGTGGAGATGGTGCCAAGCGTGCCGGAAGAATGCGATAGGATATGGGGCGGGGAGATGCTTTATTTACACTGAAGTGTTGGAAGTAGTTGAGGAATGGATGGGGTGAATGGATGGAAGTATGATATGATGTGTCGGAACTGTGACGGGAATGATGGTACCTAGCCACACGATTTGTATGTGTTCTCGTGGCCCCTCATGAGTATTACACAGCCCCGTGCCACTCTAGTCTGGCTCTCACTCTCACTCTCACTCTTACTCTCCCTCTCCCTCTAAACTCTCTCTTACTTTCACGCTACACTCCCTGACTCTCCGTCATCGTCTCACGTTCTGTTGCTGCCAAGATCTTCCCTCGTGACACTGGGGACGGATAACGATAACGATAACGATACCGATAGCGATAGTGATATGACGGTGGAGAAGTGAACTTTAAGTTACAGCAGCCTGACTTATGGTATCATCAATCAATGTATGTTATTTCGTACACAAAAGCTAATAGACTGAGTCTGTTATACTTGATGTACCATGTTTGTAAATTAATCGCGCCAGAGCATCAGATTCTCTCAATAGGTAGCTTGTTAATGGAAACATCAACGCTAGAAAGTGGGCAAGTCATTGGTCTTGCACCTGACCTCTGTTGTGAAAATTAGTGGTGAAACATCCCGAGCACGCCGAACGGAAGATCCGTATGCCTGCTCAACATACATATTACTTTAGACCTTTCTTATCTTGTGATGGTAAACCTTAGAACTTGTTAGGGAGGTCGTGACGATGAGTAGCAACCTGCTCCACTGTATAATTCGTATGGTTAAAATCTGCGATCATCTCTAGCCCGAAAAGGACTGGTACCTCAATGTAAAAGGTCGTTCATGTTTTAATTCAATAAGAATATATGAGATGTATGAAAATGTTAGCTTGGCTGAATATTCACACAATAAGTCACTGGTATGGGTCAAAATGAAGTTATGTAAATTTTTGTATTGGTCGAGTACATCTAAAAGATAGAGACGCCGCAAAGGGGTATGCAATTACTCACCATATTATACAAGACAATGCAGTGCGACTACACTACCACGTATTATCATCATGGTAATCATCATGCAGCTAAAGAATCAAACTTTTGAAATATCCCCTCGTGTAGCCCACAAGAAGCTCGATCCATCTCAAGATATCTGGGAGCAGCCCAGGTATAAAAGACTTCATGTCGACTTCACAATATGTCAAAGCCATTGCCCACGGACGCTCGAGCATTCCAAACGCCATAAAGCCCACAAAATATCGGTCAAATATCAAAAAGTATTAGGGACAGCCACAAGCCGACAGCCACAAGCCAACAAGCCCACTGGTGTTTCAAGCCCACAAGTTACGTATCTCAAAGCCCACAACTCCACGAGGAGTAGATGCCAATCGAGCCGACAACCCACAAAGCCAACCCACAAGTTCACACATGGTTCTGATAGACCATTGTGCAGCAATGTCAACGAGCATGCAGTGCCATGCTATAAACCTCTCATGCAAAGGTTTGCTTCTTGCCTTGGAAATCTCCAAAGCCTCCACGGTTGGTGCTTCCACCACGGCCTCCGCGGGCACCTCCACGTCCACCACGATCACCAAATCCGCCACGGCCCTGTATAAGAATCAGTGAATGTCAACATGTTAAGCCTGCATAGAAAAACTTACACCACCTCTGCCACCTCCACGTCCACCGCGGTCACCGAATCCTCCACGACCACCGCGGGCACCACCTCTTCCACCTCCACGACCACCACGTCCGCCGTCTTCACGAGGAGCACGGGGAGTGGCATAATCAAGTCGGACGGGACGGTTATCAATCTCACTGCCCTTCATGGCATCGAAAGCAACAGTAGCCTCATCAATAGAAGCAAAGGTAACATATCCGAAACCCTTAGGGTTGCCAGTTTCCCTGTCTGAGGTTAGTTCATGTTTGAAGTAGTTAAAGCAGATCCTTACTGATCAGTTGGTAGTCTGACGTTAACAACGGTTCCGTGTTCACCGAAAGCCTCGCCGATCATGTCCTCATTGGCACCGAATGAAAGGTTACCAAGGAAGAGTGTGTCAGAGGGAGGGCTTTGAGAATCACCGAAGTCCTTAGCACGGTTGTTGGCACGCTCCTTTGGTGCGGAGTTGTCACGTGGAGTGGAGAAGTCGACGTTAGCCTCACGGCCATCGATCTGAGTTCCCTTCTTTGCCTTGAGAGCGGTAGCAGCATCGGCAGCGTTGACGAACTCAACGTAACCGAAACCCTTGGAGCGACCAGACTCCCGATCAGTGACGACACGGGCACCAGTGAGCTCTCCGAACTCCTCAAACTCGCGGTAGAGCCACTCATCATCAACGTTCCAGCTCAAGTTACCAACGAATAAGTTCTTAACACCATCGGCAGGAGCCTCAACCTCGACCTTGGCCTTCTTAGCAGGAGCCTCAACCTCATCATCAGCCTTGCGCTTGTTAGACTTCTCAGGTTTGGCCTCGGCATCAGACTCATCGGAATCGCTAGAATCAGAGGCTTCCTCGTCATCATCACTGGCTGCAGATGAATCAGAGCTGTCATCATCGTCACTCTCCTTCTAAATAGGATTAGTAAGTAGGAAAGTAGAATCAGAACAAGGTAACTTACAACAGCCTTGACGGCGCCATTGACGGCACCCTTCACGGCATCAACGACCTTGGTCACAACTGGCTTGGCCTCCTCCTCGCTGTCGGAGTCACTGCTCTCATCACTGGAATCCTCCGCCTTATCAGAGTTAGCAGAGTCATCGGAGTCATCGTCGCTGCTGCTTTCTTCGGAAGAATCAGACGAGGAGCTTTCATCAGAGGTATCTACCTCTTGTTTCTTGGCTACTCCGTTCGTCTTTCCGTTGACTGGCTTTGCGACCTTCTCTTCCTCGGACTCTTCATCAGAGGACTCGGATTCGCTGGAGCTGGCAGATGGGCTTGGTGATGGTGCCTTGACAGCCTTTGACTTCTTGCTGCTGACCTTGGTCTTTGACTCTTTGACGGCCTTTGCAGGAACAACGGGGGTCTATTGAAAGATTAGAAGTGCCCTAGTTGATATGTTGTAGAAAACTTGCCTCGACCTTGACCGACTTCTTGGAATCCTTAGTCTTTGCCATTGCGAAAAATGTTTAATAGATGTAAGGTTAAGTAAAAGTAGTGGAATATAAGATATACTTCGAAGAGTAATTGAAGGTTTGTGAGTTGGTTGAAGAGGTTGGAAGAACAAGAAAGAGAAAAAAAATGTCGCGGGGCGTCTTATCGTAGAAAAAATATTTTAGCTCGATCTTAGCGCGCAAGCTCGGGTGGGGCGGTCAGAAGTCGCTTATCAGGTGACTTACGACGCAGCTGGACGCCAACAACATTTCAGACGCTTCTGCGAAGTCATTGCAATTGGGTGGAAACGTTACATCGCACCGATTCCTAGGTATGATATCCTTATTTCAATATACTTGGAGCCTTTTGAAGTCTCCAATTTTAGTCTGAAATTATGAGGCTGGACATATGAGACGGGGTTACATGATAGAGTGTCGCAATCACAAATCAGTCTCTTTCCGATCTGACTGGTCCTTCAACCTAGTCCGCTATCCTGCGCATTATGTTCTCTTATTTGACCTTTACTGATTGTAGTTATTACAGAAGACTTAATCGAGTTCAGCTACTTTATTCCACGACGGAAAAGCGTCGCATCATACAATGGCCCCAACTCCAGAATCTGCGTCGTTTCTCGCAAAGAAGCCAACAGTTTTACCCACCTTCGACGGTGTAGATTATGATGATACGAAGCGACTGAAGCAAGCACAAGATGCGGTTATACGGGAGCAATGGGTTAAGAGCATGATGGCAAGACTTGTCCGGGAGGAGATGGGAAGATGTTATTACAGAGAAGGTGTCAATCACTTAGAGAAATGCGGTGTTTTGAGAGGTAAGCACGTTGTAATACCCCGAATATCGCGTTGTAAATAGCACAACCACAAGTGATGACGTCTAGACGGTGCAGAGGGGCTGACTTGTGTTGTAGAGCGGTACTTTGAATTATTGAAAGAGTCGAAGGTTCGGGGATATCTATTTGAGCAACAAAACTACGTCCCTAAACCATAAGATCGGGCATTGTTATTAGATGGCTTAGATAAATCTGATACACTATAAGGGGGAATTTCCATGATCTCAGAATTGGAGACTAGGAATCTACGTCACAAGGTGCTTATTGTAAATACTGAAATTGTATCACCATGATCGTCATCTATCAATTGGATTTCTCTGTATTTAATTATTCGTACGATGATGTTCTGCGATCAGTGTATATCGTTCATTGGAAACTAATATTTCCCTTCTGATATTGACTGCATACTTGGCGCAACCTGACCCACCCTAGCAACAAAAAGTTCCAGAACATAATCCGCATCAACATTATCAGTATTAACGTTACGCTCACCAACGACATGATTTGCCGCAATTGTCTCCGCCGAGCATCAGCTCTAAGACCTGCATCCCAATATGTCCGAAGTCTTACAATCTCCTCCCGCCGGAATGCTCCAGCAGCGACTCCAGCTCTCGACTTCCCAGCCCAGCAACCACCATTCAGCACACCACTCACAACCCTCCCCAACAGTAAAGGCGTACACGCAAAGCCCAAAGCTAAATCAGCTACCGAATTACCGGTATCGATAACACCAGCCGGTCAAGCTTTATCCGGCATCAACTACATAAAAGGAAAGCCTGATCCTGTTGCATTAGAGGAAAGCGAGTATCCAGAATGGCTCTGGCATGTTCTGGATGGGAAACCTTTGGATGAAGGTGCCGAGAATGCAGATGGCGATGAGTTTGGTAAGTTGAAATGCTGCTGCTATGTTAGATTGGCGTTTTGGTATATGTTAGAGACTAATCAGAGATAATTAGCGAAATCCAAGAAAGTTCGTCGGGCGGCTGCAAAACGTCAAAGAAAGCTGGAAGCTAGATTAGAGGCGTCTGGTAACCTAGATGCTTTGACGCCGAAGGTGCCTCTTACGAGACAGACTATTGATCTGCCAGCGAACAAGGACGGTGGACTTGAGGGTGCAATGGAGGCGGAGGAGAAGAGACAGGAGCTAACGGAGGCAATGAGGAAGGAGAGAAGGAAGTCAATCAAAAGTGCCAATTTCTTGAAGAGTATGTAGGTTGTCATTACCGCGGCTAGGCTGGGGTGCAGGAAAGCAGGAGATGTAGACCTGCTGAGTCACGTCCATTGTACAAAGGCGTGTAAGTGTTTATATATATATGTACTATACGATAGCAATGGTAGGCAGCTATATAATCCCGTTGAAACAAAGCGGCGATATAGTAGCAACCTTGGAGGTTTGACATTTAATTATCCAGTATCTGAATTTTGTGAGCCCAATCATCGTGACTAAAAAAACAGTAATATTTACAAAAACAGAATGATGCTTATTTTCTTAGCGACGGCTACTGAAAATCTACGAAACTTTACAATCAAACCAAGGCTTCTACTCATAAAACTGCTAGGTCTAATTTGAAAATATATTGGCATACGGCGCAGTATGTGCAGGCTTATGATGCAAGGCTATCTTACATTCTGATCACCATATCCAGCCCAGCTGCCAACGAAACCCGTTAATTCCCTTGTGTCAAAGTTTATAATGTTACAATGGCTCCTTCGCAGTAACGCCAATCCATAAAGTCTGCATCGCATAGAGCCCCGGGCTGCGCTAGGATATTCTCTCGAACGGAGACTAATCATCCTCCCCAAGCTTTGTTTTCTTCAGCTGCACCTCTTGCTTGAGCTTCCGTATCAGTTCCTCTACTCGGCGCTTCAAGATAGCATTTGTTGTGATGGCCAGCTTAGCTTGCTCTGATGAAATTTGTCTCTCCATATCTGCAACGTCCTCACGCAAGCCTGCAATCTCAGCTTGGCGGGCCCTTTCCTCTTCATCAACTTCTTCAATGCCTCGATCGTCCTCTTCGTCGTCATCTTCTTCCACAGACTCATCCCCGCTATCTTCTTCCTGCTCCTCCCCGGCGAGCAGCTCAGCGTCCACCGCATTAGCACTGTGTAATGAGGCAGGTGTTGCAGCGGCCGACATCGACTCCTCTTGCATCTCGGCTTCCAAATCAGCCTCCAAGTCTGGACTCATGTCTTTGTCGTCAGCATGATGGTTATTGTTGAAATAGCCAGGTTCCTCATCTTCGCCCTCGGCATCCTCATCCTCATCTTCATCTTCATCGTCGTAAGTTCCACTACGCTCGCTGAACTCAGAATTTGCTCGTTGCTGTTCTAGCTTCGCAAAAGTAACAGTACCACCATTGGCTTTGCATTCCTTATCTTTGGCGAAGAGAGCCTCAACTGCGTCCTCTACAGCCTCAATAGCGGTCCTGCTAATACGCTTTCTGAAGCGACGCTTGCGTGCATAGTGCATTGGAGGTGTAAGGCCATGTGGATATTGGAAGGTTCTCTGGTCGATGACTCTAGGCAGCTCGATAGTCTTAGCCTCATCTTCGTAGTTAACGGGAGCAAAAACCCAAAGCATCTGACAAATGTCTGCACTCTTCCACCAGCCTCTCTTATCCCAAGACTTCATGCCTTCAACAATACAAGGCAAATCAACAAGTGTAGTGGCATATGCATGGCCATTTATCGTGATAGAACCACGGCGGCCATCGGCATGGAAGAATTTCATGTGAATATCTGGACCGCCTTGCGACTTAGGTGTTCCGATCGATTTATTAGCGATTGCTTCCCGCAGGTAATCGCAGTCTGGTCCTGGCAACATTCGTAGAATAAACTGCTCCTCTATTGCAGGGTCCTCCTCACGATCACTAGCCTCTGAATCATATCCTTCCCCAGGATTCCTCTTTGGCTTCTCTCCTTTGTGCTTTGCTTTGAGTATCGTAGGTGTCTTAACTGCGAGCGCTGACGACGGCGTCTTCAAGCCATTGTTCTTCGTGCTCAACTTAATCTTCTTAGCCGGGGGCTGAGCTGAGACGACTTGAATAGTTGATCCTTCATCGTCACTGTCATGATCGTCTCTACGTTTGCGACTCTCTACGACCTTCGCGCTAGCTTTGGGCTGGCGACCTGCCTTTGTCTTCTTGACTGGTTCTGGTTTAGATGGTTCTGGGGTTGGGGGAACTGGCGTAGAACGAGCTGATCCGGTTTTTATTTTAATCTTTATGCCTCCTCCTGGAGTAGAAGCGACAGGTGTCGCTGTAGGGAGAGGACCTGGTGTTTTGGCTGAGGATGTGCCACTCGTTGGCAAGCCACCGGTCTTGATCTTCAGTTTAAGTCCAGTCCCGTTCATATTTGTGGCTAATGCGCCTTGAAGCGCATCGACCCAGGGTAGTCGGTATTGGTGAGAATTTTATTGAGCTCTAATATTTGGCTTGTTGTGATCTCAGAGCGCTGTAAATTGACAGTCACGGTTGAGTTTGAGGGAGGATATACCAGACGAGGCTGTCCCGGGCTTGGCATTCAATTTGGCAAATCTACGTTAAATACACATGTGCAAGCAACACAAGAACAACTTAGTCTAGCCTTGTCGCAGCCTTGCTATCGAGCACGAAAAGCCCTCTCGAATCGACGCCTTTGATGTTATACCATGAAGGTATAGATGTCGAATATTTCTCACTTTACAACTTCGCAAAATGAACACTACACCACAATCACAGCTCAATCACTCTCTCCTACGACCCTGCATCCTCCATATCCTTCGTGCAGCAGGGTACCAAGGGACGCGCCCCTCAGTACTCGACACTCTGACTGACTTGGCAGCAAGATACATTCTGTTACTGGCGCAATCTGCCGCATCGCATGCTGCAGATGATGGCGAAATGGAGATTTCCGTCCTGGATGTGAGGCTGGCAATGCAAGAATGTGGAGCGCTTCTTCCGGAAAAAGTGATTGAAGACCAGATGTTTGACCCCGACGAGCCAGAAGACACTAGAGGAGTAGATGCGTTCATAGCTTGGGCAACAGGGCCAGAAAACACAGAGATCAGGAGGGTGGCACTAGAAGGGGGAGATGGTTCCAAAGATAATTATCTGGCTGGTTCGTTCACTGTTACAGAAAGAAGTATTTACACACCCACTAACCAATTGCAGTTCTAAAGAAAAAACATGGTACCACAGGAGACGAAGATTCTAGATATACCAATACCGTTTTAGGGAAACCTGGGGAGCCTCGAGTAGTAAAGATTGAAGGGGGAGAAATTACAAGCATTCGGGAATGGGCAGATCTTCGCAAATCCAGGGCCAAGCCTGCATCTACGCTATCTTCCCGCAGGCAGTCGTCCGTTCTGAGCTCATTAGAAGACATGGACATGGAAGAAATGGAGAATATGGAGTTTTGAAATGGTTTGGTTGAAGCATGGCGACGGCGTTGATTGGAAGACTGGGATAACTGGCGCACGACCGAGGACCTGGTGCAGGTTGAAATTTGGGATTATCTACAAAATGAAAACATACAAGGATTTTTTACGATTGAATACATTCGGTTCTTGTTTGCTTAATATATTACAGCTAAATTACACTGGAGACTCTGTTCGGTGATATAGCTGGGATATCTTGCGAGTAGGGTCTTGTAGGACATTCGATGTGCCAATTACACATCCAATATATCAGACGGATCCAAGTCCCTCGTTCTGCGTTCTCCCACCAGCACCACCGTCGACAGACTCCCCATTTGCCCTCTGGCTTTTGACATCCTCTCTAGCATCCTTCTGCTCGGCCTTCATACGATCCAAGTCAGCTGTATAGCTTCCTTCTTCCCCCCAGCCGGCATTCTTCTTGTCCAACTGGGCATGCATTACTTCCCCTTCTCCATAAACTGCCATCTGCTCTCCCTCGAGGTCCTCTTTGGGCGGGCCTATCTTGGAGCTTGGCATATTTACACCAGTCTCGTCTGCGTTGTCTTTTGGATGATCACCATGGCCAGCAGCTGTAGCAGAACCTACTGACATACCGGGGGTTGCTTCTGAAGAGGGTTTTGTGTCGTTTGCACCGAATGTTGTACCTGCTCCTCTTGAGGAGTTGAGGGAAGATTGGTTTTCGGAGGCAGGCATTGTGAAGATTGGGACTTTGGTTTACGGATGTTTTGGATTTGGAGGTATGTTTTTAACATGATAAATTGTAATACATAAATTCAGCAACCTAACACAGAACTATATAATTATTGCTTCATTTATGGTGACGTCGTTGAAGGGGGGGCGAGGGGCGTTTCTTTACATTTACCCTCAGCCTTGATAGATGAGATACACAGCCTTGATAGATGAGATACACAGCCTTGCATGACATAGGATGGTCACGACAAGGCTGCTCTTGGCTTTACCAAACATACTTCATCAAGATATATATTCTCATCCTCCTTTGTCAACAAATTCCTTTTATGAATATAATTTCGGCCTTGGCCTTACCTCCTATTCAATTTGAATTCTCACAAAACTGACAGTAAAGCTCGACATTGAGCTTGGGACACGTGCCCATTATGCCTTTCTTATTTACACTCCCGACAACCTCCTCGTTTTCATTCTCTTTGTACTTTGAAAGCGGGACTCACCCATCCCTGCCTCTATCAGCCAGTACATATAGAGGAGTGGTGCGAGATGCATTGAAAAGACATAAACGCCTCCCACCAAGAGAACAAGCTGTGAATCTCTCGGCTATCCTGCAAAGTCTTAATAACTACATTCCATATCTATTAGCTGTCGATTCTGGTTTAGCAGGGCAGCTTGTTGCTGGAGAGGAGCTAGATATTGTCTTAAAGTCAACACCAACACTTGAATGGCGTCCGACTTTGTCTGAAAGTGCAATACCTGGACGAGAAGCTGCGCGACTCAAGATCCAGTCTCTTGAATATGAGATATATTTCGTTCTCTCAACTTTGGCCTATGTATATACACTTCTTTCACGGGCGTCTCTACTGCCACTATATTCATCTGCCTCGGCATCCCCAACTCCGGAGCAAAGAACAAGCGCCATCACTACAGCTACCAAAAACTTGTTATTGGCAGCATCAGTTCATGATCATCTCTCCAAACGAGCAGATCAACTCCCATCTGAACCCCCATCTGTGGATATAACGAAATCCACATTTCGAGCATTATCATCACTTGCCCTTGCTGAGGCAACACTCTTGGCTGTCTTAAAGGATGATCCATACCCAGCAGCTGTTGCTCAGGACCGCAATGATAACGATCGGGAATGGATGATCCGAGCACCTCAAATTCCAAAAGTCAGAGCACACCTATTTGCTAGACTCTGTCTTGCTGCAGCGGAGCATGCTGCGAATGCATTGTCTCTCTTAAATTCAAGCGGTGCCAAAGGCCATGGGAAAATCAATCCCGACCTCGTGAAATATGCCGACGATCTCAGGAGGGCAGGAAGAGGCAAAGCCTGCCGCTTTTTCGGAATTGATGCTGAGCTTGGTGGTAAAACTGGTGATGGTATTGCGTGGCTCCAAGGGGGATTGCACGAACTTGGATTCGGGGTCAGAGATGAAAGCAGCAAAAAAGGTATGAGCCTTGGTAAACTCAAAAAAGGGTGGAGTGAGAAGCGTGAGGACAAGAAGGTGGAGAAAGGAGGTGCTTGGGGGTCGGATGCTGGAAAGCTGGAGGAAGCTCGAGTTTTAGAGATGCTGGAAAAGAAATGGACGAAGGAGAACGATACGGTGAGTGACTCGTGTCCAATTGTTACCCACAGCTAAACATTTAGGTCAACACACAAGTTGTACCGGCTTTTGGATCCCTGATAGCAACCATGCCTTCCGGGAGGGAAATCCATAGTCTCAAAACCTTCGTTCCACCTGTTCTTGACTCGGCGGTCCTCGAAGGAATGCGTGGCCCTCCTGATCGGGCAGATATGTATGATGGCGATGATAGTTCTGACGAAGAGCGACAAACTCAAGAGCCCGTGGGTGCATTCCCTGGAACCAAAAGTGATTATACCGGTAGTAGCACGAACAACTATTACTGAAGGAAGTAGTTGGTATCTCTTCACACCATCACCATGGATCAACAATGTGGTCTGTCTGTAGTGAAGTGTAAGAAACAATACTTCGTGGTTGGCCATCATCTTCACATAGATTCAACAACTTCTACCGGTCGGTGTGAATCTTGTTCGAAACTGTGAGATGGAGGATGCTGATTCTTCTGATGTAGAAGCAAATCTTTCTTCCTAAAATACCCTTGGCTCCCCACCCTAGAGCAGCCTCTTTTAGGGCATGGGAATGGGCTTTCATTGTGCGCTGCACGTAAATGCTTTGTCAATTCGCTTCGGGTATTGAGGCACGAAACTCCTTCGACGAGCTGGCGGGTTACAGTATGGTATACGCAGTTTTTATGAGGGCAACAGTGTGTCTCCACCGAGCCGATAGTAAGACTATCCTCAATATGATGATAATTGCGGATATGCTGAACGAGGTGGTCTTTGCGTGAGAAACCACGCTCGTTTTTGAATTTGCTGCAGTATGGGCACGAATGCTTTTTTGTCCGTTGGTGACTGTGAATGTGTCTTTTGAGATCATCCACGCGGGAGAAGGCTTTTTCACACTTGCATTTCCATGGCGAATGGAGGGCCTGCCTGGCATGACTATTGAGTGCTGACTTGTTGCGATATTGATGATGGCATTCCCAACAAGTGAGGCTGGGTTCGATCTCAATTATTCCATGTTCCAAAGCGTCTTCCAGAGAGTCGCTTACAGCTTGCTCTGTTGTGATTCGAGGGATCATGTTTACTGTCCCAGCCTCTCCTGCATAGCTATTACTGTATTAGGCTTAGTATATGTTGCACACCACCACCACGGGAAGGTTGCCTCGCTCGGTACATACCTGAACTGGGAATAGACGGGGAGCTCATTCTCGGCCATCTCTCGGGATATGATGTTATTACCTTCAGTAATTTCTGCCTCTGTAGCTGAGAGTCCTCCTTCACGACGAGTAAATCCAGACTGACTATTCTGGAAAGGGATATAATAATCACGTGATACACCATCGAGGTAAATCGGGGGCGCCTCCGTAGGATATTGATGGGCATGGTACTCAGAGATAATCAGCGCATTCTCTACGTCAGGCATTGTAAATGAGGGATCAATTGCGAAATTCCAGCCATGGCGATGACTTTGTTGTAGTGAAGGTGCCCAGTAAGCTTGATCTGCCATAGTGGCTTACAGTATTGGCACAAGCCGTGGGCTTTGAAGATGTAGATATAGGCACAACAGCTAGGGGTGATTTTGCGGGCGCATAAGACGAATGGTTGCGGTGGAGGTTTCGATTGCCGTCTCTGCGTGTAGTGCGTGGATTTCTCGTCTGATATAGTGAGCGCAGTAAGAGCTGTGGTTCGCATTTTGGCAAACCACTGAGCTACATTGCCTGACGGCGTGTCGGACATGCTGTCCCAATGATATTCAATTACACCCCATTGAATACTGTATGAAAAATGAAGGATGTTGGCAATCACACCTGCATCACATCCGCTCGGGTCACATCCATGGTGGCGTCGCCTTCTTCATCTTTAGTCGATTGGGATGCGTTCTGCTCATCACAGGACTGCTCGTACCTAGACATAATGTGTGTTTGTCCGCCGCCAACACTTCGCAAGGTAGTAAACAGTCACTCTCTTGCTTAAAGTTAAGGTCTGCCAGATCATTTCGATGCTTGATCAATATCAAGCCTCAATAACAGCTACAATGTATTCTATCAATGTAAAACTTTATCTAGTACTGGCAAGCAGTAATGTTACGTAGATGCTCCCAAAGATCTTGGAGGCTGTCCCATTTCATCCTATCGCTAACATTATCTCCTCTGCATTCCTAGCCTCCTTGTTTGACTGTTGATACCAAAAGGTATTATCTTCCGAAAGGATAACATTTCTTCGGGTTGTAAAGTTCACCAATGTAGTCTTTACTGTCTAGTCTGTATTGTGTGCACTTGAGTATAGTCAATCGCATCCATCACATTATACGCTATACCAAAAACTCGTCTTGGACTGTAAGAAGTACGTACACTCGCAACTTTGTTGTTCGCCACCCAGCTAGCAACTGGTCATCGCCAGGCCTATATACATAACCATCACCCTCATACTGAGCAGGGCGCACTTAAGTAGACTGGGTGACTTTCGCCTGATGGCTTCGCGAACCACCAATCAAACTTCTTGCGTCAACCGCGAACCTCGCTTTATCAGTGGTTCTTAGTATAGCTCCATGGCTCACTATCAGTCAGATTGAACCAAGGCGGCTAGGTGTTAGTTAAATCCCGCCCCTTTCTTTCCTGAAAAGCAATTGCCGCCCTTGAGGAGAAATATTGAAAAGGGCGTAATTTTTAATCACGCATAAAACTCGGGCGGCGTGCTTTGTATACTAGTCTTCTAGCCTTACCCCCAAAACACCTATGGTTATTTATCCATCTCACCGAGTTATAACGATCTATCATGTCATTGGACTTGGTAAGCAACAATCAAGTCACGGTTACAAAAGGCGGGCGACAAAAGGTATTGGAAAAGGGCGGTAAATGAGGGGTAGATTCTGCCAGTTTTCCCAACCGCGCGCCTCTTCCAATGGATGCAGTTTGTATGGACTAACCATTAACCTATACGTATGCTCTTTATGGGGAAAAAGTAAAGATTGCGCACGGGATAGATGTTATTTACCTTCTTTTGACTTTTGGTCTCGCTAAGAATAGGCGAGGATATAGGGGCTTGATCAGTTTGATTTAGCGTCATTGATGGGAAAAGTGGACTTATCTGTTTGTTACAGTGTTACACTTGCTGAACGCGATTTCGTTTCAATCCTTACAAACATAATCGTCTTGCAAGAAGCAATGGGCATGTACTTTGAAACTAAGTCGTATTCAAAGATATAGGAACCACAAGCAGACGGCGATGGTGGGTTGATATTGTGTGCGAGATTAGAACTTTTCATACCTCATGATACTTTTGTTGAAGTCTCACTTGCAATAGCTATAGTAGGTTTGAATGACAAATTGGATAAGTTGATATCAACTACTAGTTATTCCAGCGCGTAACTTAACTGTATCCAATCACTTCGTCGTTTTTGTTTTTGAGCAAGAATTCAGTCCAAGAAAGAACCGTATTAAGTCACGTGATACTGCCATCAATGCCGTTTTGCTTACCTCCATGGTTATCAATAAACTATCTAGCGCCCTTGTCCCTGAGACTTTCACCTACAGGTTTACTTTGCGGATAGTCTTTCATAAACAACAGCGATATTGGCAGTGCTTCTAGGGAAATTGCTGTATAGTTAGCTTAGGTAATTATGGGTGGAATTTGCTGACATAATATGGAGGCAACCTCGCAAAACCAACAGAGGAGAGTTATGTCGTGATTTACGTTCCCTGATTATAGTTTTGAGTGACATGTTTCACGCCCTATTGGTAGCCGCTGACTCAATCATACGTCAAGAATATTGCAGTACACCCACCCTGGTCTGAGGTTGGGTATAAAATGTAGGGAATACACTTCCAACCTCCACTTTCATTCAGACCTTTTGGCGACTTTATATGATTTCAATTGATTGTGGTCGTTCTGCATGACCATACCTACCAGTTTCACAATGTCTGATATCTCCAAGTTTACAATCTCCGTTCCAGACCAGGGCCTGAGTGATTTGAAGCAGCGGCTAAGCCTTGCAAAGTTTCCTGATGAGCTCGAGAATGCGGGATGGGATATGGGAGCGCCGCTAGGTGACGTCCAAAGACTTGCCAGATATTGGCAGAATAATTTTGATTGGAAGAAATCAGAGAGCAACATAAACAAACTTCCACAGTTCAAAACGTCTATCCAATGCGAGGGTTTCGAACCTCTTGGAATTCATTTCATTCACTCACGAAGCAAGGCCAATGATGCTATTCCGCTCCTGTTTTGCCATGGGTGGCCTGGAAGCTTCTTCGAGGGACTAAAGCTCCTCAAACCCCTTACTGAAAGCACGGATGGGCAGCCGTCCTTCCATGTAGTGATTCCATCCTTGCCGAACTATGGATTTTCCGAAGGTACATCTAAAAGAGGGTTCGGTAATGCTCAGTACGCTGAAACCCTACATAAGCTAATGCTCAAGCTTGGCTACGATGAATATGTGACTCAAGGAGGTGAGTTTCTCCGTCGACTTTCAGGCCTCTAAAACCTGCTTATACCAAAGTCTGTAGGCGATTGGGGTTGGACTATCACTAGAACAATGTCCCTCCTGTATCCCAAACACTGCAAGGCGACACATCTGAACATGGATGTTGGAAAACCTCTCTCATATCTTAAAAACCCCATTCTAGCTTTCCAACATGACTTTCTCCCTCACAGCGAGCGAGAAAAACATGGTGTTAAGCGAACCAAATGGTTTAAAGAAGAAGGATTTGGCTATAACCTACTGCAAGGTACAAAACCGCAAACCATTGGGTATGCTTTGGCAGACAGTCCTGTTGCACTTCTCGCGTGGATTTACGAAAAGCTACATGATTGGTCTGATGACTATCCGTGGACGGATGATGAAATCTGTACGTGGTTGAGTATTTATTGGTTCAGTACTGCGGGCCCAGCAGCCAGTGTGAGAATATACTACGAACGACAGCATCAGTCCCGCGATGGTCCAGATACTTCCCGAGAGAGACTCAGTTCATGGATTCCAGAGGTGAAAATTGGCCTGAGCCATTTCCCGAACGATATAAATGTCTTACACCACACTTGGACACGAGTCCTTGGAGATGTGGTCTTTCAAAAGGAGCATCGCCGTGGTGGGCATTTTGCTGCGCATGAGAAGCCCGACGAGCTTGTGGCTGACTTGAGGGAGATGTTTGGGAAGGAAGGCGGGGCTTATGGAGTTATCAAAGGCAAATACTAGGCCAGTTCAAAGACTGGAAGAAAGTGAAGAACTCGTTACCACGGTAGCTCTTTTTTTACATATAGCAGTTATTTCTGAGCCTCAAACTATCGATTTACACGAAGCATCCAATGTGATGTAGATTATCTTCTATAAACATCTCTTGCCTTACTATATCCTGGAAGGATAGGAAATACAGATACGCTCCTGGGTGTTAATCTTGTCCTTTAAATGAAGATTAAAAGCCTCGGAGAATTGTTGGGGCTCTATAAAATTCCCAAAATCTCACTTACTCTCCTTTTTAGTGAAAGGGATAGATGTATCTTACTGACGCGAAGCCCATCGATAGTATTAATGTCAGAGAGAATTGAGGTTCTCGGCTATATTTTCTGTACGCAAATGCCAGATGAGGTAAATGGTGTCATGATCTTGCAAACACTCCGAACCTGTCATCTGACTGTATGTTCCTTGCCAAAGAATGATACAGAGCATAATTTTTTAGAAGAAGAGAAAGCACTACGGTCATGTGATAGCGTATGAATAAAGTATCAAATTAAGAAACACTTCGAGGGATCAATTTCAGCTTGATGTATTTGTGGCTTATCCAATTCACCATATCTAGCCAAGATCTAGCTCACCTCGCAAGCGCACGATTGTATGTTGGCCTTGGCATGGTTTTGCTGGAAATTTGTTCATCGATTTGTTAATCGGCGCAATGACAAAGGTATACAAGAAATAATTTGTGGGTACTTTGTTTGTTGGCCTTGAAACAATCGAGCCCAGTTTTCACATCTGAGATCATGTTTCAGTGGGCATTGGTAACGCAACTGCCGGTGATCCCCCAGATCAGCCAATCCCATGAATCAATGATGCTGCATTCGGAGATGTCTCTCCGCGCATTGTATTATGCCAATCCCGGCGATCGAAACCGTATTCAGACGCGGCTAAAGTCTTTGATGAATGAAAGAGAGTAGTTCATCGCACTTCCTTCGCCCCGATTGTAGGTTAGAGCATTAGTTCAGGGGCTCGCTTAGCAAGGAACGTGACAGAAATGCTCGGTACCAAGTTGACCAACCTTGTCAAACCGGAAGTTTTCATCGCATTTGCAATGCCGGTTTCATCAACAAGGCCAAAAGCCAGTCATCTATTTTAGAGTTGGCAAGGCACAGGGCTCCACAGCACGTCAGCATGGCATTCCTGTTTGCCATGCAGTACGCAGAATCTCATTTCGTTTTGCATTGCGTTGTTGTTTTCCACTTTTCTTCTCATTGTTTCTAGCCTTTCGATTCTACTTTGTTCATCTGGGAGAGACAAATCTAAACAGTGGCTTCCTCTACTTCACGACTTTCTTTCAATTAATTACATGGATTTCTGAGCATTTTCAGTTATGAAAATGGATTGGCCTCCCATCACACTCATTTAAATAATCTTTCTTGATAGCAATCATTGCGCTCGCTATGTTTGACAGAGCCATATCTGCGATTCGGCATGCAACAGGAAATCGCTTTACTCCATGCATATCTCTAATGTTATCAGCGGCATCGTTTGTCTTGACTCTTTTATTGATACTGCCGGCAACAAAAGGTGGAGACTTTGAGAGTTTTCATTTAATAACAGTAATGTTTGCGCCCAGAGTTCACCTTGGGTACTGCTAATAAGCAAAGTTGAACACATCGAACATCGGGCAAGATATCTTTAACTTTTCTCCAACCAATATCTTGAATCGAACTTCCAACGATCCTGTATTTTCTCTGGAGGCACGTCGTGCGTATGATCTTGTCCGCGAGAGATCTACCACGATCACCACGGCACAAACTATAGCAAATACTACAAATGTGAATGGCACGACAACTAACTTGACGACCACGACGATAACTGTGTCTCTCCCTGCTCCAACACAAGCGCCGACAGGGCAGAGTATTGAAAGCATCCTTCTCAACTTTATTCAAAGCTTTGGACCCAGCGACAACAACCAGCTTGGAGAATTTATTCAGCGCATCTTGACCAACATAACCTCAGGTATTTTAAGGAGCTTGAGTAGAAACGAGGGAGGTTTGGGACAGATTATCAGTGATATCATCCGGAACGTTACAACAAGAGTCAAAGAGGAAATTTCGAAAGCTGAGACACCAGTACTTCAGCAAATTCTTCAAGGACTTGTCACGGGCAAACATAATGAATCGCTATCAACTTCCCATGATGTGACTGAATTCATCGATGGTATTTTGGGTAACTTCTCTACTGGGATATCGGATGGCCTGTCTAAAGCTCAAGGCAAAGCAGCATCAGGTATCGCGAATGCACTGGGTATACAACAATTTTACACCATTCATCTACGCCAGATCTGCTCCGGGATGTTCTCAAACACGTCGGATCCTAATGCTGTGTTTGACATCTTTGGGTGTTTTACTTATCCGGAAGCCGCGAAAGGTAAACCCAATTGACTATAGTTCGTGACAAGTAGAGTACTAACTTATAGAACGAACAGGTCTCACGAAGCTTATTGCAAATCTCCCCAGCTCGGCCACCGTTCTATCCACCAATGTCTCCATCCCTGCATTCAGCCAAGCAAGCAAAATGCAAGGCTACCTGACCAGTCTGGGAATTACTCTGAGCAAGACTATCTTCTCCTTCTACCTACTCAGTATTATTGGCAGCGCTGCAATATTTCTCGGCTCGCTCCTCGGGTTCCTTTTCCCTGCAAGCCCGGCGATAATGTATAGCAATCTTGCATTTTCACTTCTCAGTTCTTTTGCTGGCTTGGCTGGTTCAGCCACGGTGACCGCGTTTGTCACCACAGCATGCAACATCATCAACATATTCGGCAGCAGTCTCGGGGTTCACGCTAGTGTTGGCTCACCTTTCCTTATTATGACATGGGCTTCTTTTGGATTGACGCTGCTCACGAATTGGTATGTATTGGGGTTATGGTTCTTCCAATTCCGAACAATAGAGGTCAAGGTTCAACGTCGGAGCCCTCATTTTATTATCCCGCCTGTGAGCCCGAGGCGGCTTGTAGAGACGGTAGAGACGTCGGGTGAAACAGTTCCTACGATAAACACGATAAGTACATTTAACAGTAAAACTTCTTTCCATATGCGAAGAGGGAGTAAACGACAAAGTCAATATGCGAACTTTTAGAAAACAATATAGAAATACAAGCAACAGATCACCTAATATGTGCCTTCCGAATATTGCCGAATTTTGGTGAACTAAACTATATATGTATGTCTTCTGGCTTGCCTCTTGCCTCGTAATAAAGCGACATTACCCAATTACAATCGTCCGAAGCATCTCATGCCCGGTTCACTGGAGTCAGACTAACATAAAGAGGCGGCCTATCCCACGTGAAATAGCATTTCATATCCAACCAGTTCTTGCTCCTCTCATCCAGCTTCAAATCAAAGTTCCAAAGTAGCCTGGCAAGAATAACTCGCATTTCAGCATACGCCAGACTACACAAAATCCCTGGATCAGCACATCATCTTTCCTACCAATGAATTATATGTAAGAGGGTAAACTTACTTTCTCCCAATACAATTTCGTGGACCCAGACTAAATGGTGCAGAGCTGTCTCTCTGATCACTGGCATATCTTTCATCCCCGAGCCAGCGCTCCGGCACAAATAAATCAGGATCCCTCCAGAGCTCCTTTCGGCGGCTTATCGTGTAGCTATTACAATGGACAGCTGTACCTCCGGGAATCTGTTCAAAAAAGTTTGTAGTTAGTTTGATTCGACTTGTGTTTGTGAACTGTGACGTTGAGATAGATTTCAGAAATATATCACTCTATGAAGATGTTTGTTACAGAATAATTAGTAGTCTACTCAACGTGTCAAGTTGACAAATAATTTAGGTCGAATTGGGGTCTGAACTGGATTATTTCCCGTTGTTCTATGAAACCTTCAATTTGGAGTTATTCGGACAAACTCGACACGTTGAGTTGGCCTATGAGTAATTTCATAGCGATGCTGTTTTGAAAACAGCATATAGGCATGCAATTGCTTAAACATCTTCCAATATGACGTTTTGCTCCTTGGAATATAAGACTTACTCGTATACCATCAATCCAGGCTCCTTCGGGAGGAGTGAGACGTGTAGTGCCTCTAGCGACCGGTGGGTGGATACGCAGGGTCTCATCAAGAACAGCAAGTAGATAGTTGAGTTTATTGACAGCCACAATATTGATTTCATCTTCGGCCTTGAACGCGGCTCTGATCTCTGCGGTGAGCTTGGTCATTATATCTTGGTGAATCGAAAGGTAATATGTTGCTGCTGCAAGCAATGTAGACGTTGTTTCGCTGCCAGCGAACAGCAAAAGGGCAAAAGTTGGAATAATTTCCGCCTGCGTCATTCCAGTCTATCGAGTCTTAGTTTCATCCAGCTCAAGACTAATTGAGAATATTACTGACGTCTTTATCGTTATGCTTCAACACGTTGGTCATAAAATCTGGTCTGTCAGTCTGCCTCTCTATTCTGGCAATAACACGTTCCATAGTATATTCGACATGCTTTCGTCGACCTTCCTTGAAACTTTTAGGTATAATCCAAGATGAAAGCACTTTGCTAGCCCAGGGGAACCGCAAAGTGATATTAACAAATATTGGTGCTTTTAAGTACTGGCAGAGCAAGGCAACCCAAGGATGCAGTGCTGACTCTTTCAAGCAGCCAAAAGATTCTCCGAGCGTCAGATCACCGATGATATCAAATGTGATAAAGTTAAACCACGCGACCATATCCTGGGGAGATCCATCGCGCTCCTTGAGTTTTAAGATCAGCTGATCAAAGTAAGAATTCATCAATGATTCCTGATTTCGAAGAGCTTTCTCTGAGAAGGCATGGGACAATAGTCTTCTATAGCGGCTATGGTCGGCATTATCTAACGCCTAGTACTGTCAGCTCTAAGAATCTAGTAAGAATATCAATACCAGCAATACACTAAGTATACTTGATGGCACCCTCGAATCTTGTATATAAAACCGAGGATGTTTCGGAAGGCCTGGCCTTGCAGCAATATCGTTCTGTGCCGCGGCTGTTGCAAAGGATAATTCATCAGGCGCTGTACGAACGATCTCTCCATATTTCGCGTGGAGCTCTCGGTTATTATGGATAGATTGTCCTGTAGCCATGTAGTAGGATAGAGCTAGATGCGATGCCGCAAACAACTTGGGACCAGGAAACTTGGCTAGCGGGTGGAAATAAACATTGTAGATTCCTTTGATTATCGCCCAGAGCGTGATCTGAACATTGTTCAGCTTCACCATCGATGCTTCAAACGGGGGACTTCAAAGCAACACCAGGTGGACCTACCACCAACAATAATAAACCTAGTATTTTCCCCAGGTTGTCGAATACTCGTGACAACTCGAACCAAAACCACATTTTTTGAAATCGAGTATTGTGCAATGTAGAGTTATAAATGGCTGGGCTACATCGAGAAGCCAGCTTTCTAGGAAACTCGTGAAATACACGCGTCAGCGCACCAAACTGCCGTGATTGGTGGCTTTTGGTTGTATGACACTACCGATGAGCAAAGCAGAAATATTAGGACTATTGATAGAAATCTTGATTTCTTTATTTGAATACGAAACGAATAAATTGGGATCACATCCATCACATTTGCTTTTGGAAAATTGTAGACCTGTCGTGCCCTTAGCTACTTACCCAGCTAGCACTATACTTAGATATCTTCGCATCACGAAGATCCTTCTTCTCAAGACTAGACTACACATATACAAGACCTTTATTTCCTTAGCTGAGGCACCACCCTCTCCTTTGTGACTGTAGGACCTTCACAAGCCCATATATCTGATCGACAACTTGGGGGATATTCGTGACAATTATAGCTGAAGCTATATTTACTGTAATGAACGAGCTGGAATAATGCAGGTTTGTAGATTATCAAAGATGAGAACATCGTGGATGGAAAGACATGTTGTACAAGATATTTTGAAAGCTACAGTGTTGTCTATCCAAGATCCAGTCTCCCCGTTTTTCCTTCACACCATGTACAGCTGAATAACTGGCTAAAAGCACTCAAAAAGCAGAAGGTACAAAGGAATTAAACTTCTTCATCACTTTCATCCCCCAATAACTCCCCTTCGTCATCGTCCACAGCCGCATAGGTGCCTCTTCCTCTCGCGAAGCTGTCACGCGTCGTAAACCTTGTGTTCCGACTTGTTCCCAATGCACCGCTGACCATCTTCCACAGACTACTTGTTAGCATCGGTAGTGCGGCCACAACAGCAACCACGCCAGCGATAAGCATGACTGGGTACTTGATATAAGGGGCCTCGTCATTAAACGAAGATTGCTCTCCTAGTCGTATCTGTCCAAACTTGCCTTCCCAATTACGGTAGACCCAGAGACCTACACCACATGCGATAGCGATGGGTATAATAATTGCAAAGAATATACCCACCGCAGAGGCACCATGTTTCTGATCAAATTGGTCTTCGAAACCGGGACATGGGTGCGCAATGCTGGCGTCTAATTCTTGGCCCCCTGTGCAAGTGGTCATGGGAATACGGCGATAGCCAGTTGGGTCGTAGTACTCCTCTCTCGTGATGTCCTTTTTGCATTCTTCTGAATGGTCGGGTGGAGAATAACCCTTGACCAGTGCGCAAGAACCATCGGATTGACGCTCAAAGTTGAAGTCACTGTCAAAATGTCAGCCTTGTACTAAAGCGAAGAAAAAATTATTTCACTTACCATTCAAAGTCGCGACGAGTACAGGTACAATTGTTTGCAATATCATGTAAGTGAGGAATCATCGGGCCATTGTAGCATTTCGAATCGGGTCTCTTGCGATGATATTGAGAAATATGGCCGAAAAAGCAGTCGTTATCTTGCTTAGGATGTTTGGGCTGCCACAAATAGTAATCACCACCGGTAACATCTTTCTCGTCGAGTTTACATTTGACATCTGTAAGACCAGTGAAGTCGAGGTTGATAGTAACAAGATCGCTGCCCTTTTTTCCCCAAAGAAGAAAGTTCCTCGCATTGTCACTGGGAACAGTAGTAATATCATTGATCATAATCTCATCTTCCGAAAATTTGTAGTCTTCCCAGCTGGCTCCGTCGTCAAGCGAATAGTGAACCACGTTCGTTTTTTGGTTGTCTTTGACGATCACGATGATGGAACCTTGATCGCCATACTCCCACATGTATTCTCCCTTTTTGACGGATTTCCATGTGACTCCTCCGTCTGCCGTCAAGAATGTGGCCACGTCCTCTTTGGAAGGTTTAAGGTACTCTCCTACGTTACCAGTGCCCATCATGAGACCTATTGCCGATTGAGAATAGAAGGTGTGGCCTTTGTTCTTCCTCTCAGTGTAGCCATGAATGTGAAGTGAACATTTTTCGAGAGAGCCTTTGCAGTTGAACTTTTTCTTATCTGCATCAAGCGCTGGTGGCGTGAGGTAGTCCCACTCCGCCCCATCATTGTGCGTTATCATAGTCTTGAGCTTCTTTCCATCTTTCTTATAGCTCTTGGAGTTTACATTGGCGACAACGTTAACCATAGCGACGCCCTCGAGTCCGAGAAGTTTCTCAAAGTCGACATATCCATCAGTATCCCTGTCAACAGCACCTAAGCTGAGTACATAAGATGTACCATTGGAGTTGCTTTTAATAATAGTGCCGTATTCAAAGCCCTCTTCGTTGTTCGTAGTGACGTGGAGGAAAACAGAGTGCGTAGAGCTGTCAAGAACGGTGTACCCTTGCTGGTGCTCAACCTTGAATCCATAAGGAAATTTCGCAGCTGCGAAATTCTCTCCGTTGACACTTGCCGAAGCCTCCAGCGTTTGCTTATCCTCGTCTCTAGTAGCAACAACAATGAATTCAGACATGGTTGCAAAATCAACCACGTTTTTTAGCTCAAGTTTGGGTGATTCTTCGTCAAAGAAATTGTAACTCGAAACTAATTGCATAGGATTATCTGCCTTGTTGCTCTCGCTTTTTCTTGACTCGCAGTAAATAAGTTTCTCGCGCCTTTCGTGCTCTTCCTTACTTAAGTGCTCGGGCTCCTTGATGAATTCACATTTCCCTACATAACGTTGAAGTGTTTTCCACTGGCTGTCACCTCGATCTCTTGTTACGGAAGCTATAGAATGACAATTCTCTTGCTTCTCGCAGTCCTTGGCTCCGGTCCATATGAACCAATCTTTGTTCCGAGGGTGGAAGCTTAAGACTGGCAGCTTTTGGCGGTTTGGTGGATATGGCGCTTGGAAACTTTGAATGGTTTCTCCACGATCAACTGAGTAAAACACCTTTTCGGTCTCGGTGATGAAAAAAACCATATCTCTGAAGTACGTATGTGGATAAATCCAAGATATGCTCTCCTTCTCTAAAATTTGTTTCCATTCTTTTCCATGGTCGTGGGAGAGGAAAACTCCCTTGTCGGTACGCATGAGAACAGTCTCGTCCTCTTCTCCATTTCCGAGGCCGGTACTTGACGCACTTCTCTCGAGATAAACTATGTTGCTGAAATGATTACCACCGAAGACCTTTTGGTGGTTACTGATCTTTCCATCTGCTGGAGGAGGGGCAGATGTCGAGCATTTGGCCTTAGACTTATCGTCTTTCTGAGGGCCATCGGCCCGTTTGCAATCATTTCCGGGAATCAGTCGCCAACCAGACGACGCTTCAAAGGTATCGTCTGGACCAGCATTCTTGCAAGACCCCTCGGGTACCAAAAGGTTTGCCCCTGGTGCCAGTTTGCATTCTTTTCGGTCTTCACTTCGTACAAAATTAAAATCACATTCAAAGTCCTGTTCTGTGCAATCGCAAGGCTTTGTGATTGGGACCGGGTCCTTGAACTCATTTTTCATAAAACAATCTGCATCAGCTTTGCGGCGTTTATATGACTGGGTGTGACCCATGAGGCATGTTGGCTTGTTCTTATCATCGACACGTGCAAACCAGTCGATGATATCATCTGCATCGCATTTGCGCTCGTGCATATCTTCAAAGTCTAATGCAATGACGTAGCTTTTGGGTTCATCGCGTTTATCCTCAACAGCTTCAAGCAAGAACTTGAGACTCGTAGAGTCTTTCGTGGTAGTTAACTGTAGAGGCTTGACTTTGTTCTCCAACTTGACTGGGATCCACTTCTTCCCGTGATTGATAGAGTACTGGATTTCATCAGTAGCACCGTTATCCGCGATTGCAACCAAGATCGAACCTTGATCACCGAACTCGTACTTATGAGGGCCGTCTAAGCCCTTGCTCCAGGTTGCACCTGCATCATCTGATACGTAGAGGCTCCCATCTTTGTAGCTCTTGAGATGATCCCCAGTATTACCAATCCCCATGACGAGACCTGGAGCAGGACTAGAAAACACCCGGCCGGAGTTCGTGAGCTCAGTGACGGAATGAAGGTGAAGCTCTTCGTCACCTACTTTCAAAGCATGGAAATTTTGCCCATCATCGAAACTGATCTGGGATTTGAGATTTTTGCTGTCCCCTTTGCTCGCTACCTCTTCCCAGTTTATGACAGTATTGATAATCACTATTCCCTGGATCCCCGATACCTTCTCAAAATCGACAAATCCATCTTGATTCCTATTTGTATGTTCAATTTTTCGAGTGAAGTATGTGCCGTTTGAATTACTGGTCAGGAAAACACCCATGGGTCTTGTAGGCCTTGTGTTCATGACATCAATCTGAATACTGTAATCTGTTCCTTCAAGAACCGTATATGCGGATTCTTTTAGCTTGTGATCATGAGGAAAGACGGCCCGGTGCCATTTGACTGTGTCGTCTGAAACATACATGGCCATTTCATCCGTGCCCTCTGAACTGGCTGCGACGATGAGGTATTTCGTAACTATAGCCATGTTGACAATTCCTTGGACGGTTCGGCCAGCCTCTAGCTCGGGCTCGAACTCCTGCACAACTTTGCCCTCCTCGGCAAAGAAATTGTCGGATACAACTACTCGATAATCCTTTCTCCATGGCGAGAATCTGCCTTTAGCTACACATAAGATCCTGTCGGTGTCTAGATCTTTCTGCCCAGTTGTAAATTTCGCTGAAGACTTGGCCCAATGGCACCCTTCAGTATCTCCTCGTAGGAACTTAGGCCCTTTCGAAAAATTGTCGGTGGTATACATAGACTACACAAAAAAAATATTAGATCAGTCTGCAAACACCACTCGTAAAAATCAGCTTACAATCTCTTCGCAGAAAATGCCAGTACAGTCCATCGCATTGAAAATGATCCGATCTGGATCACCAGCATGGAATGACAGAGCTTCCCGAAATATGCTAGCATACGAGTCCGACTTAAACTCCTCCCAGGTCTTCCCCCTGTCATCTGTTTTCCAATGTGTCTTGTCTTCCGTGATAATATAAGCCCGCTTATTGTCAAAAGGGTGCATCTGCAACTCTAGCAGATTTCCCTTTGCAGCACTGGATACCGGCTTCCAGCTCTCACCCGCATCCTCAGATCGGTACACCTGCCTGTTAGGCCGGTCTTCGAATAGCACTGTATCGGAGTCGTCAAAATACTGCAAGCCCCACGGTATGAAGTCGAACTCCGTAGTCTTGATAGACGGCTCGTCTTTCTTTGCGACCGAGCCAGTGTATAAGAGGGAGCTGAGCAGGAGGCTCTGCCAGCCTAATGCTGTTTGTAACCTCATTGTCTCGAGTTGGAGATGTTTGAATTAGCGCATCAATAGGGAGAGGATGCTCATCAAAGTTCCTTGATGATGGATATAATAGAAAATGAATAGGAAAGTAAACAGAAATAAGGAAGAATGTTGAAGTCTAACGACAGCTGCTTGCGTGGTCTTTTGTTAGAGATACGTGAAGTGGATGTGTCCAGTGGCTGAACTGCGCCACTTGTCAAAGCTCCAATGACGACGGGATGTTGATTACTGTATCAGAGAGACTCTACCAACATATTTTACGACCACAAGCAGATCCAAGTTGGAAATGGTTTGAAGAGGAAGGACTAATCTCGTCAATTGAAGATACTGTCTCTCATACGAAAGCCTGAACAATCCCATTGCTTATTGAATCGTCCATATCTATTATTAGCTGCTTACAGTCATCATCCGAACCGGACCAATATTAAGCACTTTGCTCGTGGTATCTGGGAGATGGTCTCAGCCTTGTTCAACGTCAACCTGAAACAAGATCAAAGCAGGAAAGAAAACTGTCGATGAGGGCTGAAAAGTATAATTCCAACTAATCATGGTAATTTTGCCAGAGAACTTGCAGAAATATTATAGATTATACAAAATTTACAATAACTGTAACTAATCCTTCCATTACAACTCCCTTTACGCAACATGTGTTATTTGTACCTCAATATGGGGCCATTGTAGGTAATACTGCTATTTACATATAAGAAGTACAGGTATGATAATCCCACATGAAGAATGCTCTATAATTTGTGATCTTGAAGCTCACTTTAAGACTATCATTGCTTCATTTATGGCTGGCGCATTGAATTAGTTGTCATGATAAGTTGCTCAGTGCATGATGTGCTTCGCTTCCAGTAGGGATTATGGCGTTCTGAACCTTAGATTGTTTTCACTTAACTAGCATGTTTTAATCTGCAAGATTGGGGTCAGGCGTAAGATATAAGAACTAGAAATTTCAGTTCCTACCAATGCAGCGCTCGTTACTTACTTTTCAGATCCTCAACAGTCATTTATATTCATACTAGCAAATTCGACCCCTGTGTGAAGGTACCACAGGAGAAATTGTGAAGTTGTTTGAAGTGTCATGAATTAAAAATATAATCAATCATGAAATGGTATCAGTCTCTATGCTATGCAACCCAATCCAAGGTAAGTTCTACCAACCGCTAAAATACAAGACAAAATAAACAAAGAGTTAGGGGAGTTTCAACGGAATGCCCTAACCGCTCTTGAGCGGTACCCCCGAGACTTTTCTCTGGGTCCCACTGCTCTTCACTTTATTCCAAAATCGCTTCACCACTCCATTCTCCTTCTCCTCATCTGCACCCCACCCATCGATTCCACCGAAGGGGCCACGCGTATGCCTGTCTTCCATATCTTGGACCGTTAATGGTTCTTGTTGAGGAGGCTTGCTAGGGGTCTGCCACCCGTATATTATATTTTCATCGGCCCTCAAATCCGGCCGCGTGAGGGTCATTCGCAGCGTCATCTCTCTGCTTCCTGCCATAGCATGGGTGTATGCTTCATGTGGCTTACCAACTGTGGGCTTGTTGCTTCCATTATAGGATAAATCGTTTGAGATTTTGCTACCTCTCATATAGCTGGATGATGAACCATGCTGGGATCGATATGTAATGTCCCGGTCAATGGGCGTTAGTGGAGAGTCGGGATCCACCATGGAAGTGTCATCCTCAAATAAAGATATTGTATCGATCTCGTTGAGAAAAAATGAATGTCCAGTTTCTGTAGAATGAGTTTTGGCTCCTCTATCTGATGATATGCCTGGTGGCCTGTTCTCCTTGTCATCCGTAACACCATCCATGTTTGGAAACCCAAATTCTATCGCCTCGTCGAACTTTTGTGGTGATGCTAGGTAGACTCGAAGCTTTAATCGTGCCTCGGGATCCTGATAGTGAGTTGCGTTGGGCAAGTCGATCGAGGACACTGAATTGTGGGCAATATGCTTCGGAACCATCATGGAAAGTGCTTTCGATTTCTGTCGACTATGATGAGTTTCAAATTTTGGAGACCGTGGTCCAAGTGATGACAGGGAGTTTCTTCCAAAAGGTATCTTGCTTATTGACATGGTACGTCGAAAAGATGGCCTTGTGTTGCTGTCTGGCGCAGGGATAACAGCTCCCTCGAGATTTGCGTGATAGTCGTCCAGCACTAGCTTCAAATCAAGATCTTGTTCTTCGTCCATCCACCTAAAACTCTCGTATAATGATTGATCCATTGTACCTTCACCCGATGCCATCTGCTCCTCAGACATAGGTGACGGCCAGTCGGGACTAGGAGAATAATCCGTAACAGGCGACAAGTTCGAAACGTTTTTACTCGCTCTTCGGCTCTTTTTATAGATGGCCTCGTCCGCAGCGTCCAGAATGACACTTTCTCGTAGCCTCCCTGCGAGTATGACTTGCTCCTCTCTGGTGAACTGCTTCTTCTTTATCTTCTCAGGCAACGTCAGGTACCAGGATGCTTCGATGCTGGTTACCGACTTTATAGATTGCGTTCTCGAGGCCTTCCGTAACCGCCGTGGCGAGATACTGTTTCGTGGAGGTTCGATTATAGGAGAAACGTTCACGCCGCGCCGACCAGCAAGAGTGGTAGATTTGGTGCGTTGTACAGGAAGCTCTCTGAGCGCGTTTGACCTTGAGGACTCCGCGAATCTCAATCGCTCCAGTGTTGAGAAATACTGGTAGAAGGTTAGATGACAAGTCCTAAAAGACAGAGAAGCACCAGGCAGAGTCAAATCAGGAGATCCAAAGTCAAAACTATCATGGAATCTAGTGTAGTGTGCGTGTGCAGCTCAGTGATGGACCTGCATAAAAAGGCCGCTATGGGCACGCACTGGTTGATGACTGCGGGAAAGAAGGGAACTAAATTGGTAAACTCAATCGAATGGCCTTGCCATTTATTCGAGACCCATAGAGTGTAATTCTGCCACCCAACGAGTAATCTCTAAAAGGTCCTGAGACGAAGATCATGCCACGGCATTGGTGCTTTACGAAGCAGCAGACGAAAAGTGTTCGTAGCGAAACATCCCCCGTCCAATTCTCATGCCGGTATTTATTTCTCCAAAACCACACTGTACAAGACTGGTTCAGATTCCCACCAAGAAATCCTCCACAAGGGAAAAACAGTAATAAGTTCGCCGAGTCAAGCGTAATTAAGCTTACCTTTCTTTGCATAACCAAAGGTAATGTGTCGAATTCCTCCTCGGTAGTCTGATATCCAGTAAACGTCATCATGTTCTTATGATACGAGGGTCTTGGTGTCGGTTTTGGTGCTGGAGGCATGCTTCGTGAAGATTTAGGAAGTTCAAAGGTCTGAGCATACAGAGTCCGAGGGGAGCCGCTGCTGAAGTCGTCCGAAGTTGGCGTCGTGCTTGTGAGGGTGTTGGTGGAATAGTATGCTTCATCCATTGATACCGATGGGACCTGCAGTCTGCGGGATGGAGGAGGCGCCATCACGACTAAAAAAAGGTTCTTGTTGTTAGGTGATATTGCATGTTCATGCAGGAGAAAGTATGAGAACTGGAGTCAAAGCTAAATTGGACGCGGGCATGACGGGGTGATATCAAAGTAAGGGTCTGTTCCCCCAGCTTGTGAGGAGTTCTAAAATCTTGAGCACCCCTGGCTTGTCAGACCGTTTAGGCGGTAACTATACTCAGAATCCTCGAGGGTTGGACGAGCTATGGATTGCTATGGATACGAAGCTCGGGATCAAGACCACGATGGGACAGCGGGGACGGACAAGCAAGTGGACATCTCACAGACGAACACATAGCAAGACACAACCTGCTGGCCACTACATTACCTTGCCCTCTTTCTCTACCGCCTAACGGCTCCTGCATTGGAAAATCTCCACGCGTGAAGGATTGTGATGCATCGCACGCTGGCGGCTCGGGAGATGGGAAGCCTTCTGATAGCCTCAGTTACGAAAGAGCCTTTGACGAGTCGGAGTATCGCAAGCAGCTGCAAGCCCTCCATCGACGCGCCAACGACAGGTACAGACAGGTACCGCACGCGTTAGAACAGACTTTCGCCGGTGCCAGTGGTGCCCGCATATCCATATCACCAACAAACCAGTGGCCAAGTGTTCCTATTTGCTGCCTCTCTGGTCCTGTCTTACTGTCTCTCCTGTCTCTCCCGTCACCCCTAACGAAGTCGCTGTTGATTTGCCTTCCCTAGGATCGCCATAGATGACTTCTCGTTTGGCTCTCCTTCTATGGGCGCCGTGGCTACTTCGAAGTATATGCAAGGGGCGGCACAGAACAGCGAATGGCTCCCTTGTTCCCAAGACCTCGCTTCATAGAGCTAATTGGCGATTCCCTGGGAGCGTCCTGGGAGATGCAGTGTTGGGATTAAGATCCCAACCGCCCATCCGAAAATAATTAATATGATTCAAGCCATGAACGTTAATGGATAGCGTTCGTTACCACGCGTCTGACGGGGGCCAAGCCAATATACTACGGGACGGTACGATACCACAACATTTGCTAGATGTTACCTATTACCAAGCACCAGGTTCGACCTCCCTTTCAATGACAAACTCTGTTAGATTTGCTGGTCTCACGTACACAGCAGCTTGCATCACTCATATGTTTCATGGCGGCGCTGCCGACAACACACAATTGTGATACACACCGCATGTTGACGGCTTCGTGGCTTTGCGTTTTTACCACGACTTTATTTAATGTGGATGACGATCTTGATACTTCGCCGGACACTCCTGAAATAAGGAGTATTTCGGAGCGAATTTGCAATCGCTCTCGATGTGGATTATATGACTGTCTGTAACACTCACCTGCGCCGTCGCTGGCGCAATTGAATGAAACACGGCATTACGCTGCAGTCACTACAAATTCAGAAAATTCGCTGACGAGCTCTGCACTACCGTGCTTCGCACTGCTCAATTCGGCCATTGTTTGTCGATAATCGTATGTCCAAACTATTTGAATCCCCATATACCGCTTGTTATAGTGGGGGATATACGTTTCAAATTGCTTATCACCGCACCAGTCTCCGAAATTTCGATCAGCAAAAATAAATAAATGGGTTGTTCAGTTATTTCCTCATGGCCACAGCATTATCGAATCTTCTTATGCAGGACATAATTAGTTTAGGATAGGCCGATAGTCCAGATTGCGGTCACTAGACCCGTTGCTTTTATTGAGGCAATTCTCATACACTGCTTCTGGATACACACGGACCTAGTATAGTAGTATCAGCCCTCTCATATTCGGTATGTTCACAGACCCTCTTCCTTTTTTTATCACATATCTATTTGCCGAATACTACGTGACTCGATACGCAAAACCAAAGGACCTATATTTCCTTTTCGCCAATGTGAAAGGTGTGTGTTGGAAACCATTATGATGGGAAAGAGAACAACCACGCTGACTCATCTCCACTTCCTCCTCCGAAGAACCATCAAGCTTCGTCAATATGACTCGTGTGGTTAGTTCATAGTGCAGTATGGTGGAATACGCACCGATCAGCATCGACACCAGGTATCGTGCTGTCTGTGTTAATCCCTGCTGGTGGGCACTACGCTCCCATCGTTAGAGAGCTACAAACCCCATGGTTCAAGGTTACGTGCCTCTTCTATGCTACGTCGTACACATGATTTTAGGATGTACCACGAACAACAGAAGGGTTTCATCTCAACTCTCTCGCTTCGCTAGCGAATATTCTAATAGCATCCCAGACTAGCCTACTTGACCAGCGGAATATCCCAGCTTGGTGGTATTAAGCAGTGACAGACGCTCACTTCAAAAAGGAAAAGCAATTTCCAAATTGACAAGGCTTCTATTACAAAAGCGGTGCATTTGTGCTTGTTATCAATTTAAATCTAGCATTCCTTCAGACCATAAAGATGAGGCTGAGTCATAGAAAAGACTGAGATTGGTATCTATCTAGTAGAACTTTTGACTTGGCCACTCCGAGCCCAGCTATGATAGTTCAGGAGATACTTCACGGCTGGAGGTTGATGCCTGTTGGCTTCTACTACGGTGGATAGGATAGTTGCTTGCACCGAGATTCTTGTTCACGTGGACGAAATTCTAGATCTTGTGCATCGAGATTCGTCATATTATAGAATTTCTGTAAGTAAGAATAAGTAGTACAAGTATGATTCGAACACCTAGGTACTTCCTTGCAATGGTCTTGAGTTCCACTCAGCATCTTTCATTATCTTCTCACGCACATAATAGCCGAAACGCCTGTCATCCTTGTGCATCAACTACAGGATCAAATCGATCTAAGGCAAAATGGGAATCACTTTCATAGATCAGATTGCGGAATACTCTGGCGAGAAGCTACGGGCCTGTATCTTTATCGGCCGGCCACAAAACGTGTTGGAAATATGGAGCAGCAGCAGCTTGAATGGCTGACTATTGCATTACGAAAAGTCCAAGCTCCTCAAACTTCCGGTTAGATATTTATCGCAACTCAAAAGATTCTCCCTGACCTAACACATGGTCAACTTGGCGCATAAGCTAGGACTCAATATACAGAATCTTAGTCCTCTCTTACAAACCGAGTCATTTCCTGCCACTCTCATCCATCCTACCTCGGGTTGCCCGACTGTCAAGCTTTTCCCAGAAGCTCCCACCACCGTACCACCCTTATCTTACCGTGTCTTTGCTCCTCTCGAATCTTTGAAGGAGTAAAGTCCATGGCAGTAGTGGAGCATGCATATTTAACTCCTCTCGGAGCGTCTCATACCTAGATGCACTAGGCTACTATCAGAAAAGATAACTTTCTGAGAAAGGCGAGTCACGAAGTAGAATGCAGAAGTTACGCGTAAGCATGTGTTCAATTGTTGCTCTTCAGTAAGATAGTAAACGCTATATGTATCACTGAATCTACAGTAAGCTTTCATATTCTCACCAAGCTACCTAGACTGGAATAACTTCGGAGCACATGATAAGAGTAAGATACACAAAGGAAAGCAGTTTTCGTTTTAGTCATGAAATTGTCAGTTTCCCAAACGAACGAATGAATGTTGAATTCATCGTACCGTAACATATCGTATCGTCGTTAAGTCGTTATCCTCCGTCATTTGCGGCTTTGGCAGTGTATAGAAGCGAATGAAAAGGACACAAAGCAGGGAATAAGAAATCCTAAACACACTTCCCTCCACAGAACCTGCCTCCACGTTTGCAAGCAGGCATTGATCCATCTCCTCGTCTCCCGTATCATAAGGAGTGAAAAGAGATACATGCGAGAATACATATAAAACACAAAAGCCGCCCAAAGGTACGCCTAACTTTTGCCAACCCGTCCCCTCTTTCCCTCCTTTGTGAACTCGACTGGATCATGATACTCGTAGATTTGGTCACCCCCTTGTACCGCAGGTGACTTCCACTTGCTCAAGCCTGTGTCAGGGTCGTAGCTGATGTAGTCGTTTGCTAGTCGTTTACCCCCACCGCCGGGGAGATCAACCACGAAAGATGGCATGGCATAACCACCACTAATTGGTCAGTCAACCCTCCAATGACGACCGATCAAAGGTAAGAAGAGATAAGATCAGGCTCCATATTTTTATGTCTATGCCTTGCATAAAATCTTTGTAAGACTTGCAGCCGAGAAAAATGGAACATAGCAAGATACGAAAGAGCAATAGACTTACATGCTTCCACGGATCTGATGTTGAAGTTTGAGAATTGTGGTAAGTGGGGTTCGCAGGTCTTCGATACCGCGAACCATGTCGCACTGATAAACGTAATACTGTGGATAGCGTTAGACTAATGATGGAAAACTGTTAAAGGGTCAGATTAGGTACCGGATCGATGTGGTTATCTATCAAATTTCGGATCAGGGCCGACATAGTATCAACACTATCGTTCACACCTCGTAACAAAACTGTTTGATTTCGCACTTTGACACCATTTTGGAAGAGCTTCTGTGACGCTTCTCGGGTGACCCAAGAAATCTCTTGGGGATGGTTGAAATGGGTGTGATAATACACCTCCTTGCCGACCATTTTCCCTCGATTCGACAAGCCAATAAGCTCATCTGTCCAAGTATCATCAGGATCTAAGATTCGTGAAGGCGATACACACAAGCCCTTTGAAGCAATCCGGACGCGTCGGACATGTGGAATGGCGAGCACATTGTTGCCAATCATTCGGAGGTACTCTGGTGGGAGGAGGTAGGAATCTCCGCCAGATAGCACAACGTCTTGGACAGCTGGGTTGGAGTTTATGTAATTGAGCGCTTCCATCCAACGCTTTACACCACCCTTTACTGTATCTTTGTCTACAATCTCTGTGTCTTGGCCGATAGCATAAGATCTTGTGCAGTAACGACAATAGTGAGGGCATGTAGAATTTGCTGCCTTTATGTCAGCGAGGAAGTATGGTTGAAAGAAGGTGCCACATACTGAGGAATAATACCTTGTCAGGATACCGATGAACGAGATTGGGAAGAACCTTGTGATTCTTTTCGTGTAGGGAGTCTAGACTACACACCGGGTGATCGGGGACGAACTCTGATTTTAAAGGGATAAACTGAAGTCGTAGTTGGTCTTCAAATGGATTGTTCCAATCTATCAAACTCAGGACATGAGGTGCTAGGCGGATGGACATAGTAGTATGCTTGTTTGCTTGACGGACGTCTTCAATGAAGTCCTCACGTGTGCGAATATGCTGGAACTTCTCGTTGATTGGAAGATGATTAGGGAGTACCTCTCTGAGGAAATCTTCTAATGCTTTAAGTCCTGCAATATTCTTCATAGTCTAGCTGTAATGTTAGCTGATTATGTGGCAAAAAGTCTGAAAGTAAGATAGAGTGGATCAGAAGCTTACCAAGAGCTTGCTATTGAGGAAGTCTTTCTCACTCCAGTCTTTCCAGCGAGGGATTTCTTGCCAGAATGGAACTCTAATGAAGTGCTTCCCCCAATGATACATTTGGATAGCACTTTCTTGTACTGTTTCCACCATAGAAGAAGATAGGTTGTCAACAACATCTTTCGTGGCTGATGTCGCAGGTTGCGACAAAGCCTTGCTATTAGAACTAGCTGTTTGATCAACTTGAGTTTGCTTGATGGCATTCAATGTATCTTTAGAATTGTTCCCTGATTCTTTCGTTGAAGCTACATACTGGCGGTAAGGTCCACTGTTGATTTTACCGCCAGTCAAATTAAAGGTGGCACCTGCTGGTACATCGTTGTCAGCTAAAAATTCATCAAGGGCATGCCTTCAGGTCATGAGGTGACCAGTTCACAAGTACTGCAGGTCCAAGGTCTTTATAGTTAATCGCCGAGTATGAGTGTTCATTACTTCATATAATTGTGCATACAATGTCTGAATTTGTCGCAATGTCTTGACACATTGAAAATGCCAGGATTAGACTTTAAGCTTACGCACTGTCAATGTATTGAAACCTCTGATGAGGTGAATTAGACGCAACAGAGTAGCTAGGAAATATTTAACCTACCTTGATCATTTGTTGTAGTCTCGGTCACCGCAGGTGAATCCTGCGGTTTACTGGATCGAGTAAATGACCGAGTGAATAGAGCACGTTGATGATATTGTATGAGAAACGATGAATCTCGAGCCCCATGAGCGACATTCGATCTCCTCGTAGCTTTTATAGCGTGTGAATACATGGTAAGATATGACTTTAGAGTTAGCGTCTAGGTTGTACAGTCCCAAGATTATAATATGCTTCTCAAGTCTCTTCTTGGAAGGTAGGAAGTAGATGTGCTGTTTACACGGTATAGCTATTGGCTGCTAGTTGCTAGAGTTGAAAATGCGAAGATAATATACCAAGAGGATAAAGCTCGTCGTCAAAGGTGGTAGAAAAGTGGCCTAAATCTCTGGCCTGTGGCAATTAGCTTAATGGAAGGATGCTGAAATTGACAGGTAGAAATGGAAAGCTGTCCGACAATAGAATGGCAGGCAGTGTCGAAGGATTCTGTACTAATTGAAGACGAGATATGGTTTGGGATTTGTCATTAAAGGTGCATCTGGTAGCATCCGTCCCGATAGTCTGGTTCATGCGGGGGAAATCCATCTTTCATTATTCCCTGAGTTCAATTCGCGCGCTGACAAGTAAGTGTGTTGGCGATATATCGATGTTGGTGAACCTTGTCATCTCATTGGATACCATGTGAATGTGATGCTCTGTCTTGATATCAGGCACTTTGAAGAATGATGCGGCGCAAGAACTTTTCCGAAAGTAGATAAGTTCCGACTTGCAACAGGAGCTAGCTTATGTATGATATGGTGGATGATTTCAAAGGGGACCTACGTAGTGTAACTTCGTACCACCCAAGGTTGAATTCAAGCACGAGATTTAACCGGTAATCAGAGATGCATTTATGACGTAAAATTTCGCAGAAATTCTTTCTATAAAAGCATGGAGAACGAGAATGATATGTTAATAATGAGAAATACATGGAAGGTGCAATAGTGTGTACTATCTATTCTCTGTGATCAATCCCATTTTCAGCTAGAAGCGTGTTCTTCAAATTCACATGCTGAACATAAATGTATTGGCTTTTTCTAACACTATCATATAGTTAGGAACGCGGAGGTAAGATTCTGTACAGCACATACCTAATGAACAGGGACAGCAATCCGCTAAGGTGCTGCTTAATATCACTGGTCCCAACTATGAGCTGCAGTGAGCACCAACCGCGTATGAATGAGGGATGGCAGCGACCCTGTGGCGCACAAATTCCCATGGAAGTGAATGTGATTGGAAGGCATTATATTGGAAAGGGTGGTGGGTCCTCTCCTGTCAGATATGGCATACGTACAACTCCAACGCTTCTTCGATGCGGCCTTGATTCCGTCTAATATCCGAAAGCCAAATGGCCTCCGAGTCTTCAGACGAGATATGACATTTCTGTCCTGGTGAACCATTTGAGAAGAAGATCGGGATTACTTTAACATAGAAGGATTTGGTTGGAAACACCTTTGAAAGTGGGGAGTAATCTAGAGCATAAAACAGCTCAACAGCAAACAGTATGCCAAAAGAAGATTACCGATTGCATATAGGTTCTTGTGGTATATTGGCTTGCACCTGTGAAGCGAAAAACCATAACTCTTGGTATCACGCATTTCACGCCCAGTCATCCTAATGCGAGGAGCCACCGTAACATAGAATCTATTTGAAACCTACTGATTGGATCGAACAGTGCAAAGCAGTTAAGCCCAATGCGAAATCGGACGATTCAAGATAGTAGTCATCTGTCCATCATGAAGTCGCCTGATTCATTGTTATACCCTCTAATACATGAAACTGGAACGAGAGCTTTGCCTTCTCAAGATTCCAAGTTACGAAAACAATGTAAATCCACACCTTTTCCCAAGACGTGGAATGCAGAATACTAATTTAGCAAAAGTTCTAGAACTTGCCACCTCACAGTACATCACGATCATTCTAAGGGTTGCTGAGAAACAGGGTCGTTGGATATTGCGAACGGAACTAACCATAGTCTCAAAATTTTGCCTTCCAGGTCGCACTGGTGACAAACTACATAGCTATAACATAAAAGAGAGTTTGTGCCACCAATTTCACATGCTAGAGTGAAGAGGCGCGTGATACCTCATCGCTCATATCTAGGTAGGCATTATAATATAAGTACTCTTGCCAACTATTCAGAAACACCACGTAACTCACTACTAAGAAGTAAACAACCACCATAGCGTATTGAGAAGAGTAAAGAGAGTAGTTCATTGTGAGCATGGCAGATTGCAACCTTGTTCAATCTGGCTAGTATAGCTTCAAGCAGACTTCGCGAGAGCCAAGTATGTCCCTCTGCACATATATAGAACTTATCAAGCCACAAGTCAGCAACCGATCTACCGAGTCCCATATCTGCAATGGCCGCATAAACTTCATGCAGCATGACCTGCCATAACAGGAGAATGTGACAAGTTAGCCAGCTGCATCTGCAGATGATACAACTTATGGAAATTCAGCATAGTCTGAACAGTGATTGTCGTTCGAAGGCTTCAGGGGTGAGGGGTGGTAGGATGTTGTGTGCGTATGGCACATCAGCAATTCGGCATCTAGGAGAGAATTGTTGGTATCTAGCTATGAGAACATTAGCTAGTTGTGGACACCACACCGTGTAGTAGAGGGGAACTTTGCTAAGGCATGCGGCAAAGGCGCATACTTGTATGTGTTCAAGTTTCTGCACTAGAAGAAGCCAGTCATTGTGGTTGGGCTGCTCTGTGTGTGATGAATCTGTCAATGTTAGCCTTATTTTTAAGGTCCCACAAACACAGGAGCAAATTCGGTGAAGGCCGGGTTGAAGTCACGTGCACGTGGAGCAATTTTGTTAGCGTGGTGAGTGTCTGGCTCCGAGACAGAACTTGAGATCAATCAAACCTCGAAGGGCTTATACCGCAACTACCACCCCCATCTCCTCTCCTTCAATTGCGTCTGCAATTGACTATTTATCCTCTCCTTAATACATACACGTCTTTCAAGATGTTCAGAAACGCTCTCCGACAGTCGACCCGGGCGATCGCCTCGTCAGGGAGAGTCGCTGCAGTATGTACCCTTATACCTTCTTTTACACTCATCAATCTCATCCCCAATCCATTTCCGTTGCTCAATGCCTCGTCTGGAAGCTCAATCAGCTGCCTGGATTGATGGAATGATGGATGGTGATGGTTGAGAGCCGTTGATGAAGCTGCAGGAGCTGTTGAAGCTCGCTGCCACGATTTTCGGTGGTTCTCGGGTAAACTGACCTTTTTCATAGGGACGGACTGTCGCTCTCAACGCCGCATCACAACAAATTCGCAGCTACGCATCTGCGGATAAAGCATCGCCGACCGAAGTTTCCTCTATCCTCGAACAAAGAATCAGAGGTGTTCAGGAGGAATCCGGTCTCGCCGAGACTGGACGAGTTCTGTCCGTCGGTGATGGTATTGCCCGTGTCCACGGCATGAGCAATGTCCAAGCTGAGGAGCTTGTCGAGTGAGTCGAAGTGGGAGACAAATAATTGAGTATAAAGCTGATTAAGTCTTAGGTTTGCTTCTGGTGTCAAGGGCATGTGCATGAACCTCGAGGCCGGTCAAGTCGGTGTTGTGCTTTTCGGTTCTGATCGTTTGGTCAAGGAGGGTGAGACTGTAAAGCGTACCGGAGAAATTGTGAGTAATTTGAGCTGACTTTTATTTATCATTTCTAATTGCAATATAGGTTGATGTTCCCGTCGGAATGGAGATGCTCGGTCGTGTTGTCGATGCTCTCGGAAACCCAATTGACGGAAAGGGACCAATCAAGACCACTGAGAAACGTCGTGCTCAATTGAAGGCTCCAGGTATTCTTCCCCGAACATCTGTTAACCAGCCAGTCCAGACTGGTATCAAGTCGGTCGATGCAATGGTGCCAATTGGTCGTGGTCAGCGTGAGTTGATCATTGGTGATCGTCAAACCGGAAAGACCGCCGTTGCTCTTGATGCCATGCTTAACCAAAAGCGATGGAACGATGGAAACGACGAGAGCAAGAAGCTTTACTGTGTTTACGTTGCCGTTGGACAAAAGCGGTCCACCGTTGCCCAGCTTGTCAAGACCCTCGAGGAGAACGATGCCATGAAGTACACCATCATTGTCGCTGCCACTGCCTCAGAAGCCGCTCCTCTGCAATACATTGCTCCTTTCACTGGAACATCAATCGGGGAGTATTTTAGAGACTCAGGAAAGCATGCTCTGATCATCTTCGATGATCTGTCCAAGCAGGCTGTTGCCTACCGTCAAATGTCCCTACTTCTCCGTCGCCCACCCGGACGTGAGGCTTACCCCGGTGACGTCTTCTACCTCCACTCTCGTCTGCTCGAGCGTGCTGCTAAGATGAGCAACAAGCACGGTGGTGGATCCCTCACTGCCCTGCCCATCATCGAAACCCAAGGTGGTGATGTGTCCGCTTATATCCCAACTAACGTTATTTCCATCACCGATGGACAGATCTTCTTGGAGGCCGAGCTCTTCTACAAGGGTATCAGACCTGCCATTAACGTCGGTCTCTCTGTGTCCCGTGTCGGTTCCGCTGCTCAGTTGAAGGCTATGAAGCAAGTTGCCGGTTCCCTGAAGCTCTTCTTGGCTCAATACCGTGAAGTTGCTGCTTTCGCTCAATTCGGTTCTGATTTGGATGCTTCCACCAAGCAGACTCTTAACCGTGGTGAACGTGTAAGTGATCCATTTGAAAACCTCCCATACTGCGCATGAACAAACACTAATAGCATATCTAGTTGACCGAACTCCTCAAGCAAAAGCAATACTCTCCTATGGCCGTCAACGAGATGGTTCCTCTCATCTACGCCGGTGTCAACGGTCACCTCGATACCGTCCCCGTTGACAAGATTCTCACATGGGAGGCTGATTTCATTGCCCACATGAAGACCAACGAGTCCGATCTCCTCGCGACAATTGACAAAGAAGGGGCATTAAGCAAGGAACTTGAGGCCAAGCTCAAGGATATCGTCCAAACCTTCACCAAATCTTTCATCTCATAGACAGCCAAAACCTATGTCGCATCTCATTTGTTTTTTTCGCATAGGAGTGGATGGGGTATTTAGCTGTATTGAAATGTTGTGCAGGAGGCAGTTGTTAGGAGGAAGGAAGACTTGAATGATAGCGGGGGTTGTAAAATAGATAAATCGTCAATTCTTCCTGGTTCTGAAATAAGCCCCCTGTTCCTCTTGCTCGCGGTGAATTATTTACAGATTAATCGTAACCTGCAGATTTCTCTTTTACACTAGAGGTATCAAGCGCCTTCGAATCTGAGCTAAGTTAGCTTCCTATACGAGAGAGAGGTTTTCTATTTTTACATGGCAGGCCGTCTAAGTCTTGTTTGTAGTGCTTTGCGAGGCTTATACAAACAAAAATCCATATTTTCCAAAGACTGATGTACATGTGAAGGGCCGATATCGAACGCTTCCGCCCAAAGGTCAAAGGCGAAGCCCTTCAAGGCTGCCTGCAGTCTGGGACGATAAAGTGGTTTGATGCAAAGGCATCACAGAGTATAAGGTCGAGGTTGGACGATGCCAGTGCGTGGTTGTTTGGGGGGGCTCTTGAGTCGCCTTCACAATCAGTGTCAGCCGTAAGTAGGCATCACTATGTGGGTCTTAAATTCAATCATTTCCATATCTACTGCTGTTAGCGAAGGCGTAGTTATTGCACAAGTATAGTTTCATAAAGTCTGTCAATATGGATAGTTTCACTGTCACATGTCATGCCATATTGCGAATCGGGAGAGTCTCATTGTACAATTCGTTCAATTTAGAGGAGATAGGTTGGTGGAATCTAAACCACAGTTATACCTAGGTATCAGAGTACGCCTGTGTACGCCATCGCACCACAACAAATGCCGCATGCAAGCCCAGTCCCATATCAGTTAACCACATAATTAGAGAACCATCTCGAGGAGGCCAGAAAAACCAAACCATAGCCCAGACCACATCCTAAGAATTCCTAACTGTTGCCGAGAAGATATAGGTCCATGACCCCAATCTAGAGTAGAACAAAAGAACGAAGGGACCACTCGAAAGTCGTAAGTAGAAGAATTTAGATGAAGGTCAATAAGTACAGAGCAAGTAAACCGCCAGACAAGAGTCCATCCGGAACAAGTTGAGCACCACGATTGATAGGCGGCGCACTTGATGATGGAGTTCCTGTGACGCCGCTACTAACAGAGGCAGTAGTAGTAGGATGTACAGTGACCACACTAGTGCTTGTGGAGGACGAGTTTGGTGTTCCGCTATCAGTCAGTAGACCAGAAGTGCTGGAGTTTCCATATGGATGAGAAGGAGTCGGGTATGTGCCTGGATATGTAGGAGTTGGCATCACAGCAGTATCGCTCAAAGATGCCGTCGGAACGAGTCCCTCTGGCGATGAGGTTGGATTTGAAGTGCCTTGGGCTGCGGTATCGCTGGAGACGAGAGTCAAACTGGTGGCAGGGCTGGTGACTTGGATAACAGTGGTCACGGAACTGCTGGGAGGTGGGACTTCGATGGACGTGACTGAAGAAGTTGGCAAGATTGTTGGAGTAGTTGGAACCTCGGGGACGCTGACAATTGAAGTGTTGGGGACTGAAACAAGAGAAGATAGTGAGCAGCTGGTGGTGACTGTCTTGCCAGGGCAGTCAGTGACGCTGGGTGGGCATGAGGTGACGGTGACAGTAGAGCTTGAACTTGTGAGGCTGTTAACTAGGTTGGCTTTTCGAACCAGGATGTAAAGAAACATACGTGATGGTCGAGGTACGATCTCCATGCTCTGGGATCAAACCACCGAGGATACCAAGAGCAAAAACACTCATCATGAAGAGCATGAAGGCGCGCATAATTGCGATTGGTGGGTTGAACGAGTGGTCTAGTTGTGGGTTTGTATATATCAAGACAGACAGCGGACGGTTGGGTTGATCTTTAAAAAGATCGAACGAATGTGAAGATTGGAACGAGTGTGAAGAAGACTAAGGCTTGAGTTTTTAATCTTTTGATGAGTTCAAGAAAAGCTAAGACGCGTTGTGCGTTTATGAAATCGAGGTCAGGGGCGCTAGTGGGTCCCGTGACTAAGAATTTTGGGAATGCCTTCATGCAACTCGGAGTCACAGAAGACGAAGCTTGATTCATTCAGCCTTACTGGCCTACGTAATGATGTGAAGTTTTGAAGACAAAGACGAGCACTCAATGCCAGATAGAACCCAACCACAGGAATGTACGTGAATTCCTGACTTGAAATTCATACATCAAGATAATCCAGGAGGTACACGAAAATTCAAGATCTATATGGGAAAATCATTTATTACCTTCCTTCGCAACTGTTATTCCTTTTGATATGACTACTACAGACTTTTCCTATCAGCTCTGGCATTCAACTATAGCCAAAATCAGAACGTTTTCCGTGCAAAACAGCTTCAAGGGATGGCAATGTGACAAATCTGATCATTTAACTCCTCTATAACTTGGGCCTTAATTACTTTCTCTAGCAAATGTGAGCGGCCTATGCTAGTCTGTCAGCAATGTACGTTTCTTCAAGATAGGATTTAGCAGATACATGGTAACAGCTTCATTTAGAAGCTGCTGGACGTGTCTGCGCGAAATTTCAACTTCCTTAGCTGGTCTATACAACACTAGTGCTCTCAATACCTTCGAGGAGGAGAGGGAATAAGGGCACCTAGTTCTTGCCAAAGCGACATGTATATCCACGGTGTGTACATTGTTGATATGTCCATATCGTTACACCTGTCGTCTTAATTCTAGACCTTACAATTAAGACTTTCTAGTGAGTGAGGATCGCACATGACCCAGTTTCCTCTGCTCATTTCTGAGTTGGCCATAGATTCACCTCATAAGACTCTTTTACTGACCGTCTAATCCGCTGGTCCCCAATTAAGCTTAGATTGAATTACCTTAGTTGAACTATCACAATAAGTAATGCCTATCAGTCAGTAGTGTTCATGATGTGAAGTTACTCTTATCACCAAGTTCGATTAGATTTTGGGTTAAAGTCGTCGCAAAATAACCCTAGGATTGGGCATTTCGGACATTGATAGGTTTCTGTTCCAGTTAAAAGTAGCCGCCAGTGGTGGCTTCTAAATACTTCTTATACTCAGAATTTGCGATATGGGAGCATTTGGTCGTCAAGGTAGATTATATGGTAAGCGTGCTCTAACGGCTGAATTGATGTTCAAACCGCCCGAAGTAGACACTATTTTTAAGGATCCACATCTCTGAGTTCATGCCATCCCGCTTGTTATTTTGTATGGCATTGGGTTTACTTCGCTGAATGATTTAGCTCGGTTTTCTATCTCCGGAAAGCCAGCCACGCGGGGCCCCATCCGGATACTAAGATACTGCGGGGAAATTGAGCACGGGATGAGTATCTTAGTGAGTTGATGGTCGTAGAGACATTCCATTTTTCATTACTGTTGATTTATTCGAATTTCTGTCAATAGCATAGAATTATGTCAACATCAGCAAACTCGGGGCCTAAGAATGATGCGTTTCGTTACGATCCCGAGGCGAAAAACTTTCCTACTAGGAGAGAACTACCACAAGTTGAAGGAACTCCCGATGGAGCGTAAGTCTTTTATAGATGCGTAAAACGCGTATCGTTGATACTAATTGCATAGTGCCTGGTTCTGGGGTCCTGATGACTATGTAGGTCATAGATCAAAATAGCTGGCTTCACACTAAACACTAACATGGTGAAATACAGAAAGGCCGGTTGAATCTCCAGACAGAATCGCGTGTTCGCGAAGCAGCCAAATCTATCGTGAAAGGAAAAGTAGTTCCCTTAAAGTGTGTACTTATCCATCACAACGTACTGTTCGGATGCTGAGAGGTCTAGTCTTCCACTAGATATCCCCAAGATACCTTCCTTTGGCCGTGAGGAATTTAAACATGAGATCAAAGTACTTCATCCAGGTATCGCATATGATGATCTCTACACTTTGAATACTCAAAGTGGAACTCAATGGTGAGTTAGCTGTAGTCAAGAACAAAACACCACACTTCAACCTTGTCATTGTATTGCCCTTGATATATATCCCAAGCAGTATAGACACATCATCAGGGAAAGATTCATTGCAGAGAGTGTAACTCTGCTCTGATTATGATATATATGTTTAGCAAACTAACTCAGAGACTTTGTACTGATAGGGACGGATTTCGACATTTTTCTCACATCCCGAGTGCAACATTTTACAACAACGTATGAAATTTATAATCACATGGGAGAAATTAATTTCATGCTAATGCAAATTTTGTAGACGCGTGATGAAGATATTGTTGGTCCAGATTCCAACGAGAAATGTAGCATGCACCACTGGGCAGAACATGGTATTGTCGGCCGCGCGCTGTTTCTCGACTTCTACAGCTATTCTCAAGCAAGCGGCAAAACATACGACCCTTGGACCTACCACCCTTTCACCTATGCCGACCTCAAAGCATGTGGTGAAGAACAAGGAATCGATATCCGACCAGAATCTCAAGGCGGAGATGTCAAGCCTGGGGATCTCCTACTCGTGAGAGGAGGATGGACGGACGCGTATCATAAAAAGACTCCAGAGCAGAGGGAGATAGGAGCCAAAAGAAAACATTCAATGGGACCCGATGATCCGAGTCGGTATGCGGGATTGAGCCAAGAGGAGACGATGGTGGATTGGCTACATGATTGCTACTTTTCGGCGGTTGGTGGAGACATGCCTAGCTTTGAGGCATGGCCGACACATGAGAGTAGGTTGCGTTCACTAAATTAAAACTTATTTTTAGTAGCACTGAACTGATTAGCTTCTAGAGTATCATCTTCACGAGTATTTGTTGGCATGTTGGGGTGTTCCGATTGGCGAGATGTTTGACCTTGAGAAGCTTGCGGTTGTGTGCAAGGAGGAAAAAAGGTGGTGGTGCTTCGTTACAAGCGCACCAGCTAATGTACACCGTAAGTATCTCAAATATATGTTTGTAAAGGTGCTACAGTTCATGCTAATTTCAAACAGGTGGTGTTAGTTCTCACGGAAATTTGATAGCTATTTTGTAGTCTCAACAGCCTGTTAGCGTAGTTTACATAGAGAGCGATGGGAGTGATACCGTTGTTGTAATTGACTATTGCCAAAGTAGTGTCTTTCGCTTCTTGGTAAAGCGAAAGTTTGACAGTTGGAATACATAGCCATTCAATTAACAAATCAAAATCGTCGATTCCGAATTCCAAATTTCAAACCCCCAAACTTCAAATACTAAATGCCGTACCTATCTATCCGCCATACTTACTTTGTTTTTCGAGACCGGCGTGTGTTGTAATAAAATAGCTCCCCATCTCAAGATTTCACTGGGTAAAAACACTGAACTTGATTATTGAATCGGAAGTCAATGGCGCTCTTTCGAAAATGATATCATTGCTATCCATCAACATTCATATTTGGTTCTACATCGAAATCGTTGCTTCTACATGATCATCTGCTGGAACCAACGGAGAATAAAACACCAAACTGACAACTCCATGACAGCTTTATACCATTCACTACCGAAAGCTCGAATTTTGAGATGTCACTTCAGATAGTAGGCCAAATCTCCATCATCAGCCTCTAACTTGGTGAACCCGTTGCCACAAAATGCCCATCGATTCTAGAAAGAGTAGTCAGTATAGCCAACAGAGATAAGTAGGAGTATCTGTCATGCTCGCAGCACATACCTTTTTGTTTTGATATGTAATATCAAAGTCCTCACCTCGTATACTTTCTATGGAGTCTTTGAAGTGCAGAATTGAACCAGGGTATAAAGCGAAGATCCTCCCTGTGCTGTTTTTGTACCAACTCTTGCAGCCACTACTCCACACCGTTTGTTTCAAAATTTGGTCACCATACATGTTCCATTCGTCTTGGACGTCCTGCTTAACATCAAATGATCTTGCGCTGTATCAGCTTGGTTCTTGATCTAATGGGAGTGTGTAACATACTTAATTCCCTCCTGGGAAACCTTATTGATCCACTTCAATATATATTCTGCTTCCCAGTCGATAGCGGACGACAAACTTCCGTGTCCCACAGGGGCTGATGGGCCGTTAAAAATGAAGTAATTTGGCTGGCCGCTGACACACAGCGAGAAGTATCCCTGAGCGTCTACTTCCCAATCTTTAGCCAAAGAGCGACCACGGCGGCCCAGTTGGGTCCATCTTGGTCTGAAGGAAACATCGAACCCGGTCCTTATTAATATGGTTAGTAAAAGATATATCTAGGCAGAGTCATATGTTACATACGCACAAACAATTGCATCAAAGTCCCGATATCCCCCATCCTGCATTAGAATGCCAGTGTCTGTGATCTCTGCAATTCCCCCGACAAGCAAAGTTGCATTTTTGGAACATAGTGTCTCCAAATACCCATTACCAGGGGTAAGTCGTCTACACCCTAGACTCCACTTTGGGATGATCTGATCTTGAAGTTCTAGGTTTCCTTTGAGTCGCTCTTCCATAAGAGCCCTTGTACGCGTCATTGCCTCCAAATTGGCGGATGACCCTTCAATCAGCGCTTCATAAAAGTGATTAAATGCATCAGCTAATTTATGCCGGTATATAACATGTGATTGAGGATCGGCTCGAAAAGCTTCCTTCTGCTCTTCTGTGTACGCAGGATTTATACCTGGTGCTCCGGATAAATCCTCGACAAACGGCGCTGAGATCCAGGTAGGTGATCGAACAATATTGGTCAAGTGCGAGGCTACTTTTGCCAACTCTGGAACTATTTGGATTGCAGACGATCCGTTTCCGATAACCGCGACACGTTTTCCATCAAAACTTGTCTTTTTCGCCCAGTCTTGGTAATCGGCAGAATGCGAGAGATGGCCATTGAAGCTTGATAACCCTTTGATATCAGGCCATGACCATGAATTAAGAACTCCAGATGCATTGATGAGAATCTTACAGGAGTCCTTGATTATTTTGTCGCCCTGTTTTATCTCTACTTCCCAGAGTCCTTGCTCTTCATTCCAGATTGCAGAGGTGACAATGGAGCAGTACACCACATCACGATCAAGATTGTACTCTTTGGTAATTTTTCTGAGATAGTCCTGAATTTCGCCTCCTGTGGCATAAAATGATGGCCACTCAGTGTTTGGGATATCAAGTAATGTATATATATGAGCCGGGACGTCACACATTACACCTGGGTACCGGTTCTAAAGTATAAAATTAGCCAATGTTGGAAAACTGCTCAAAGTGACAACATGAATAGCTTACTTCAAACCATGTTCCCCCAATCTCACAATTCTTTTCATAAATTGTGTGATCTATTTTGTGATCAAGCTTATATTTATGCTGAATCTTTTGTGCTAATGTTAAACCGCTGAATCCACAGCCAATGCTAATGACTTTGACTTTTTTCTCAGGCTCCCAGAGTACCCGATTGACCATTGGGATAAAGTGTTGGCTGTCTTGAGCATGTTCAGTATGTGTAACAATAGGCGTATTCGATTTGGAATCGTGTTGGTGATATATTCCGCTGATTCCGCTTTGGTCTTCACCTCTATCAACACTTTCAATTCCTTTCGAATTCGAGATTGCGACAATATCGTTAGATGGTCGCATTATGAATAAACGAGGATGCAGCAATTGAGGAAGTTGTCTACTATAGATCAATGAGACAAGGAAAGAGTTATCTAAACTATATGGGTAGTTTAGGACTTAGTCTATCCACACATTCTAGCTACTGTAGAACAATTACATAGCCATTCTCGGTCTTTTTTCACCATTCGCTGACCTGTTACAGAATTTGTTATTCAATATAATCCATGCTGTCACTGACTACCAGACTTCGGCCATCGTTTACCGTACTTGCTTAGGCTTGGCCTTGTGACACTATCCCCACAATAGAAACTTTAGAGTCGGCCATAGTTTACCGACATTTAGACTACTTAGAAATAATCAGATGACTCAAAATGGATTGATTTGATGGAACTCCAGACCATGATCCTGGAGAGTACGCTTGATGTGCCCTAATACTCGGTTCTGGTTAGTGATATCTGCTCTTCTAGGAGAGATTCAAACTGTGTTCATTTTTTCGGAGCAAGCGGCCATCATCATATCCCCTGCTTAAAGACTTGTCAAGTTATAAGGCTCTATAACCGTAAAGATGGTTATAGTGAAAGCGATTGAAATTGGCGAGACTCGATCTAAAGCCCGTTACGGACATCTGGCAGCTCTCAATCCCGAATTCGCTTCATTCAAAGATTCGATCGACAAAGAATTCGATGCTCTATGGGACCTTCCTATGGAAGAGTTTTTAGAAAGCTGGAGAGTAGCGCCTCCAGCTCTATTGAAAGATAGTCCTGTGATTGATAAAGATATTACTATTGAGCACATGAAAGTCCCTGTGAGGGACGGAACTCTGATCGAGATCCGCATTTACAAATCAACTACTCCCATAGATAACGCGATATTGAACTTCAATACACATGGGGGAGGTAAGCGAGTCGAATATGGAAGCAGAAAAGTGCAGATCTAACTTCTGTTTCTCAGGGTGGACGGTTGGGACTCATGATACCGAAGAAGGCCAAAATAGGTGGGTTGCTGCCCACAACAAAGCTGTTGTTGTGAGTGTTGATTATCGAATGGCACCGAGTTTTAAATTTCCCTATGCTATTAATGATAGCTTTGATGTCTTGAAATGGGTGAGAGCTTCTCTTCGGATTTGAACATATTCGTTAACGTAAATATAGTGTAAATCAAATCCATCTACATTGGGTATAAATCCAGAAGCTATCGTACTAAGTGGTGGAAGTGCAGGAGCAAATATAGCAAGTGACCATATCATGAACTAGACGTGGCTAACCTTTTTCTAGGCTGCAGTTCTGGCCCTGAAAGCACTTCATGAAAATGTAACTGGGGTGATAGGCCAGGTTCTGAACATACCTGTGACATGCCACCCCAATCACTTTCCGGTGAAAGACTTTGAATATGGTAGCTACCAGCAAAATGCATCAGCGAGTGTTGTTAATGCATCGAAGATGATGTGGTTCTGGGAACAGTATCTTCCGAACGCTGAGTCAGATGTGTGTGCATCCCCTCTACTCGCCGAAGACCTTAGATGCTTACCTCCAACTTGTAAGTGCCACATATGTATACTGACACATTCAATTTCTAACACAATTATCAGTAATACAAATTGCCGGAGCTGACCCTCTGAGGGACGAGGGTTTTGCTTATGCAGATAGACTTGTGCGTGCTGGGGTTCGGACCACAGTAAAAGTCTATCCGGGCCTTCCTCACGGATTCTATTTCTTTACGCAGCTTGAAGAAGCCCGTCAATTTATAGAGGAGGTCACTAAATTCATTAAAAGTCTATAAGTATTCAATTGACATAGTTAACGAAGTTGATCTGAAAGGGACAGATTTCTCGTTTGATCTAATAGAGTACACACAATAGACAACTAGTTAGTCTTTAACCGTGTCAAAAACTAAATGATTTTTAAATGACAAGTAAAACCACACATTCTGAGATATGAACATATGTTAACTTTTAGGCTTCTCACATTTTTCATATATGTCGTACAATCTAAGTTTCTCAAAGGAGTCAACACTTCATTACTGGAGATGTAATCCCGCCCAACTCCCGGGAGAATGGAGTATAAACTTTTACTAGACGTCCCTGTGAACGCGTGTGGGGAACTTCCCGCAATACCCTTCGTTTCAGCTTAGGGAAAAAAATTAGCAGATCGTGCACTGTAGCTAGACAGCTCGGGAAGCGAACTCCGTAGCTCCTTAAGTGTGTATTGTACAATAACTTAGTACAATAATAGGTTATTGCAACCAATATTACCAATAGTCTAATCAATTACTCATAAATTCTATTAACTTATTAGAGTCAAATAAATGTCTAAATCTACCAGCGTGCTCGATGGTCCGTCAGTTCTTGACCAGTTCTCTGTCAAAGAGAAAGTAGTTGTGATCACAGGGGGAGGGCGAGGACTGGGATTGAATTTCGCCACTGCCCTTGCACAATGCGGAGCTCATATAGCATGCATTGACATACACCAAGAGCCTCATGATAATTTCAATAAGTTAGCAGCATTGGGTGGAAAAGCAAAATACTATCGGTATGCAGAACGCAATATACAATCAAAACTAACTTGAAAAGCTAACATGTAACGAAAGAGCGAATGTCTGTGATTTCGATCAGTTAAAAATTACTATTGATACCATCGCCCAGGACTTTGGAAGCATAGATGGCTGGTAAGAACATTCACCAGTCGTGGAGAAAGTCCTCTCTACAAAACTAATCGCGAGGCATCTGTAGCATTCCAGCAGCTGGCATCATGAAAGACAAACCATTCATGGAGCACAGTATCAAAGAATTTACGGACACCATAGATGTCAATGTAAGTTGGTATAAAAGCCGTTGGATTAATACTTCGAGTACTGGATAATCATACCTCATATAGCTCACTGGAGTGTTCTCCACAGTCCAATTATGTGCCAGTCATATGATCAAGCAAGGTACAGGAGGCACAATTGTGTGTATCGCATCTGTAGCAGCCCATAAAGCCATGTTCCCTCAGACATGCGCTGCGTACATCGCCTCCAAGTGGGCTGTTCGAGGACTAGTAAAACAAGTAGCAGGAGAGCTGGCAGTGCACAATATTCGGTGCAATAGCATAAGTCCTGGGTAAACATTTATCGCATCTCTTATAGTACACTTTAAACTAACAAAGAGGCTAGGACTATGATGACGGACATGCTTGAAACTAATATGAGAGAAACCCCTGGGAACAGAAGGTTGTTTGAGGGCTCGAACATGCTTGGAAGGATTGCAAAACCTGAAGAATTGAATGCTGCCATGGTCTACCTGATGTCTGAAGCTAGTTCTTATGTCACGGCTAATGACCTACTTGTTGATGGTGGCATCCTAGGCATGATGAGTTAATTTAGTAGTAGTTTTAACAGTAATGCGAGTTATATAAAGCAACAGTGACGTAAGAATTAGGACAGGTTTGTAGTATATACGCCTGGTACGCTAAAGATGCTGCACAGATACATCCATTTTATTATGACAAAAATACTGCCTTGAAATTGTGTCTCCATATTACATTTCCTTCAAATTACTTCATAGCAAGGTTCATTAAAAGGTACAAAATCATATTGCATGATAGTTGGAAAAGAGAAGTTATCAATCTTGAATGGGAAAGTCGGGTCAGAACAATGCCAAGATTCCATCTGTATATCCCCCAAGACGTAGCTTGCTACAGAGTCAGATGAGGACGCAGGAAAAGGTTGGAGATTTGTGGGAATTTCTGGCACTGAACGAGAGCGGCCAGATGATGGCGCATCATAAGCCTCGTTAAGCTGTTGATCCAGGTCAAGATTCGATAACTGGATTACTAGCTGTATGATCTTTCTAACACGACGTGTGACGTGATAGCTCTTTTCCAGTTGACTGAGCGCGCGCATGCATTGCTTCAGATAGCTGAGTTGGCTGGCCATACTGCTTCCATCTAGACGATCTTCTTTGCCTCCCGCCTCAGCAATATTAGCAATCAATGTCGTTGCACCAGTTGCAATAGCATGTAGTGCTACACCAGACATAGTAGAAACAGCCCCGTGGATAGTTTGGTAGTTCTTCAAGATCTGCGCAATTTGACATGCGTTGTAAACACACTTTTGTCGAGCTACCTCACTGTCAGCAGTTGGTTTGATAGTGGTGCCAAAGTGAGCCGCAGATCGGTGAAGCAAAATAATAGCTGAGTAATATTGCATGCTGTTCTAATATCAGCCATGTTCTAGTCTAAGTGAATTTGATTGGGATTAGATTGGCATACTGAAGAACAGAAATAGTGGGGGGGCTTTCGAGCTGGTATTGAAGGGATGCCGGAAGACTAGAAAGCCAGCCGTCTAGTTGCATATCGAACTCAGCTGACTGATCTGAAGCTAAGCCGGGACCATTTCTACCTTCATATTAGTGCCCTTACACTTAAAGTGTCAAACTGTAGTCTGAGTATAACTCACATAGTTTCTGTTATCCTTCCCACTATCTGAAGTAGATCTGCCCAAGCTGCAGCTGTCTGATGATCCGAATCGGAGCCCACCTGATCAGACTTCATGTGCGGGACTGTCACATCATGTAACCTTATACAATGTGGTCTACCAAGATACATACTCCATAGCCTACAAGAGGTTAGAGTTCTGCTTTGTAAGAGCAAGTGTGAGTATACCTGTCGAAGACAAAACAAGCCCAAAACACTCTTTGACGCACTTCCAAGTCATACGCAGAGAAGAGCTCCGATCCGAGATGTCGGAAATCTCTATGGAGTCCAAGATCATACGCCAGCCGACATGCATCCCCGGTGTAAAGCCATCCCTTAGTATCATTTGATTGGGCGCAATCTAGAACGCTGAGTAACAATAGTGATTGTACAGTGGTAATTCCAGGCCTTCGTAGCTCAACTTCAAGTAATTTCGTTACAGTTGCAGCAAAGAATGGCACTTGATCGTCCCCGTCATCTTCACCTGCAAATATGAGAGCCCGAACCTCAGGTTGATCTGACATTCTCGCTGCACATGCAAACACACAGCAAAGCAGAAGCTCACTAAAGTATGGCGAGTGACGCGACGCCATTCCCTCCAAGAAAGCTTTTCTATGAATGACATGCAGTACTGGATGTTGATATGTCCAGTATATATCCAATAGTTCATTTTGTAAGGTTTCTGGTATGCGGGCTTGCCATTGAGAGAGCGATCTTGCTCCATCAACAGTCCCACAGCTCAGAATCGAGGAAGAAACGCTCTCCGAAACATGAAGGCTTGAAGTTGGCCCAAAGCATCGAAGCTGACCAGCTGCATCGCGATTCAATTGCCATTGTCCTCCGCATAACCTCGCTAGCATACTTGGGGGTGTATCTGTTTGTTTCGAGATATTCGTTGGTATAGATGCTTCGTCGACATATTCTGAAGTGCTACTTGATGGAGAGTCACTTTCATCGGTGGAGGTGTTATTAGCAGACTTTACTGCCTTATCTAGAGCCTTTTCCAGATCTTTAATCGTCTCTTGTAGCTCTCGAATGAGTCTTTTACTCGACGGCTGCCGTCGCTCATCCTCTATTGGGACAGAGCATTGCAGCTTAAATTTAACACATCGCTTGCAGCCTTCTTCCTCGAGTTGGCACTGTTTTAGTCAATGCGTTAGCATCAATCCTTTCATCAGCGGTTGTCTAACACCTACTTTGACCTTCTTGGTACGGCAATTGAGGCATGCAAGCGCCGGCCTAGATAGTTGTGGTTTTGTGACTTTGGAGGGTCGCCTTTGAAGTCTCACTGGTGCAGTCGCATGATTCCGCTCATTGGAGGAATCCAAAGACCACGAAGGCTGTGAGAGTGGCAAAGTCTCACTGCCGTTGTTAAACGTATTGCTTACCATGATGGGATTTGATTCTCCTCGCTTGCACACCGAGTGATTGCTCCTAAAAATGCATTTAAGATCCCCCAGAAATTTATTGTCAAGTTTATGTGCTACCGTTTGTTGTAGTTCAGAACAAATTGAGGAAGAGGGCCTTCGCAGTCTTGGAGAACGTTAACCGAGTACTAAAGATAAACCCCCCCTAAATAAGCGAGAGCCTAAACCCCGCACGCTATTCACACGCTAACCCACAGATCGCCCTTTTACGTTACACTATCCATCGCTATCATGATGCTGAGACGTGATCTAGCTGTGTAAATTAACATTATTTGTGTAATTCCTACACATATACACATCGAACTCTTCCACAAGGTGGCAATGAAAGGAGTAGCAAGCTAGACTTTAACAGAGGATGCTACTACTTATATTGCAAACTCGCAGTTATATTAGCTAAGAATGGCTGTTAAAGCTTAAATGACTGTTACAAAATTGTCTGTCTTTTTAAAAGCCAAATTGCACCAACTTTTTATCTCAAGCTCACATCTACCTATGTAACCAACCTGCCCCATTTGGAATATATCCTCTGCCTTCCATACTTCCAATGATCTCTTTTGAAGAGACGAGAAAGCGTAGCACTTCAGGACTAGATTGGTGCGCCTCGAGCCCTTTCCTTGTGCCATATCTCTCCCAGATCCTGATATCATCCTCGTTATCCAGAGACTTCAACACTAAGTAAGTGTAAGCTTCATCCTCATTCTTCTCCACCCATTCCGCTAGTGCTGCCAGCTTCTTCAATATCTCAAAGCGCTTCCCCGGCTTTGCAGAGATACGTGTAATGTAAAATATAGCACATTCCTGCATGTTGGGAGTTTTGTCTTCATACCCGGACACGTTTTCGAAGTGTGTGAGATCCAATCCAGTAGTCATTGTGGCGAAAATCTTTGGCAAAAACCTGCTCATTGGCTCTGAGCTGAAGTGCGTTTTGTAAAGATCGTCGCGTACGGTATAAGCCTCGTAAGCAATCATTGACGGCGAGCTTGACATATCTTTTCCGTTCTCTTCTGGTACACCAAAATAATAGGCAAGAGTGTCCTTTTCATTTTCAATGACATAAGGTTCAAGTTCTTGATATGCCGCTTGCCACTGCTACAGGTCAGCCAAAGCCATAACGAAGACATCGAAACCATACAGCATCGTATTTCCCAGGTATAAGGTTTAAATTACCGAAGATGATAAACATGGTAGCTAAGGTTGTGATGCAAACGATCCAATATTTTCCGTCATTAAAAGATAGAAGATGAGATTGTTGGTATGGCAATGTGCGTTTGCGCACTTGTAATATGCGTGGAAGTTATGTTGGGTTCGGTTAAGAATTGAACTATGAAACAGCTAAAGTTCGGAGATCTGTCTCCGATTCCTGGTTGATGGAAGTAAGATTCTCAGAGATCAGCTGTCATGGGATTAGAAGGTTAATCACGACATTCATTGAGGCTAGCTAATGTGGGGCTACTACCTTTCGAGTACATATGGTTAAATCGTACCAATTGTCACGTTCGAGTTGACTTCGGAATTAAGTAAAGAATATCATTGATTTTGTCAGAATATCGATCGTATCCGTGATCACATGACGATTTCAGGGGTATTAAAGGCCACATCACCGTAGTGTAATTCTACTAGTTATCACCAATTAATACAGAGATTTACCCTTTACTAATTATACCTAATCGAGCTTCCTGAATTCTAACAGGTTATAAGCCCGGCTTGCAATTTATAATAACAATATCTAAAAGCAAATTTGATATTTATATTAGCTATTAAAACTTACTATCGCCTTATTTTGATTCTATTATTGATATATCAAAACTCAGAAAAATAGCTACAACTTTAATATTATCAAAAACCAAATATTCTACTAAATATAATATAATTTTGATATTTAATAATAAAAACTATATAAAATAAAACTTATCTATTTTGCTAATCTTTATATCAATATAGACTTTTAATATTATACTAAATACTGAGCTGATATTTATAAAAAATATATCTGCTATTACCGCTCTTTAAGCTAGCTGAATTGCAAAATATTCTTATATAGTAAAAATCTTTAATAGATCAATTAATAATTGATATAAAAATCTAATTAAACTTTTTATTATTATAAATAATATAGTCAATATATAGATAGCTTTCAAATCTATCGATCGATCTTATAATAAAATATAAATTAATAAAATATATAAGCAATTTAAAAAAAAAATCTTTTTATTTTTAAAGCAAACTATCAAAAAATTCGAAACTAAGCTTCGAAAACTTGCAAATAAAATCAGAATATTTTTAAAATCTTTATCTGACAATAATATCAAAAAAAAAATCTTCAAATCTCTTTTTGATATCAAATTCTGAAAAACCTCCAAAATACTAATTTTGATTTTTAAAAGCAACTATATTTTGACAATCAATCTGCTTTTTTCTAACAAAATTGCTAAAACTAATTAATAAGTCAATTTTGCTTCTAATATAAACAGTAATACTATCTATAGCAGAAGTTTCTATAGCAAATCTAGAAATAGTCAAGACCGAGGTCAAGAAAAAGGTCGAGAAAGATCATATTATAAAATTGATAAAAATAAAAAAAATAAAGATATTAAATATAAATACTTCTTCTGCAGTAAAATAGGCCACTTTTAAAAAAATTGCTGTAAATATTTAAAAGCTCAGAAAAAAATTAAGAAAAATATAAAATCTGAAAAATCTAGCTATAATAAAAAAACCAATATAGCTATTATTGAGAAATATAATAATTCTATCTATTTTCAAAAATTAGCTTTAAATATAAAAATATATCAAAATATCTGATTAATTGACTCAGAAGCAATTAAATACTTTATTAAAAATCGATCTGACTATATATAATATATAATTTGAACTGAATCTAGAAAAGTATAAATTGCAGATAATATAACTGTCAAATTGCTGAAATTCGGTATAGTCAAACTAGACTATATTGTAACGTTCTGGTTCTTAACTCGAATAGCTCTTAACTAAACGTCGGGTTGGTATAGGAATGAAGAGGCAAGTATCACGTCTGGTTGAATCAAGTAGAATTGATTCCGTTACTAAGTAAACAATATA